>ERZ773196.410-NODE-410-length-26945-cov-5.918111_pt1 | contig 26945 bp, 27 predicted proteins | sample MGYA00581009_ERZ773196 | MGnify/ENA primary metagenome ERZ773196 (study PRJEB29015, sample SAMEA2738162) | human oral metagenome | biome: human oral; feature: human-associated habitat; material: saliva | place: China | collected 2243 ... | reverse complement strand
GGTCGGGCGTAAGGGTTTAAATCTGCATGCCTTCATAAGCATGTCTGAGCAGACGGCATCACGTGAAAGCTGACCGCATAGAATCGGATACAGATTTCTCCATCGCATCATGTCATCACCAGGAAGGTAGTTAAGATTATGGCTGCTGAAAACAATGAACGTTATCTGCGGGGGAAAGAGGTACTTGCTCGGGTAGAGCAGAACCCTCATGGATCTATTCTTGATAGCTTAGCTTCTTTTTCGCCTGACTTAGAACGGTTTGTCGTGGAGTTTGGGTATGCGGATGTTTTTGATCGGGAAGGTTTATCCGATCAGTCCCGCCAGCTCATCACCATATCTGCTCTGGCCGCACTTGGGAATGCAGCTCCGCAGCTGGAATTCCACATTAATGGTGCCCTCAATGTGGGCTGTTCTCCTGAGCAGATTATCGAGACTTTTATCCATGTGACTATATACGCTGGTTTTCCCGCTGCATTAAATGCCGTCTCTGTTGCCCGTAAGGTTTTCACCGAACGCGGTATTGACGTGAACTTAGATACGCATAGCACCGAGCCTGCCAAGCGTTTCGAGGTAGGTTCTTCGTATCTTGAGCGTGTAGATGGAGCTGGTGGCGAGGCTGTGGTTGAATCGCTTCAAGATATTGCACCAGATTTAGGCCGCTACATTGTCGAGTACTCATTTGGCGATGTTTATTCTCGGCCTGGGTTGAGCCTATGGGAGCGTGAACTGGTCTCTGTATCTGCGTGCAGCGCTTTAGGAACGTGCGTGCCTCAGCTGCATGTTCATATCAACGGCTTCTTGAACGTAGGCGGCACTCAAGACGAACTTGTGGAACTGATGATTCAGATAGCGGTCTATGCAGGATTCCCCGCCGCCCTAAATGCTATCGCCAGTTTGCGGAAAGTATTAGCAGAGAATAATGCATAATGACGATGCGCGCGAAGTGGTGAAACCAAGGTTTTAAAAGGTGGTTCTGTTCGCAGGGCAGTACATAAAAATATACGGGTGGCTCCCTGAAAATATGTCATGGAACCACCCGTATATTCTTATCAAGTTATATAGCTATTTGGCTATATATACTACTCAAACCCTATTTTGTAGGGTATGACGGTGCCTCTTCGCCTACTAGGCGTTCCAGCACGCGCACCACCTGGCAGGAGTAACCGAACTCATTGTCGTACCAGACGTACAGGATTGCCGAGTCGTCGCTGACGACGGTGGCAAGCGCATCCACCACACCCGCGTTGCGCGAACCCACAAAGTCGGTGGAGACGGCCTCATGCGAATCGGAGTAACCAATCTGGCGGCGAAGCTCACCGTTGAGGGCAACCTGGCGGAAGACCTCGTTCAGCTCATCCTTAGAACCGGCGGGCTTAGCCAGCTTCACGTTCAGAATAGCCATCGAAACGTCCGGGGTGGGAACGCGAATAGCGTTACCGGTCAGCTTGCCCTCCAACTGGGGGAGTGCCTTAGAAACGGCACGCGCCGCGCCGGTTTCGGTAATCACCATGTTCAGCACTGCCGAACGGCCGCGACGGTCACCCTTGTGGAAGTTATCGATCAGGTTCTGGTCATTCGTGAAAGCGTGCACGGTCTCCACGTGACCGCGTTCCACACCGTACACGTCATCAAGAACCTTCAGTGCGGGGGTAATCGCGTTGGTCGTGCAGGATGCCGCCGAAAGAATCTTATCGTCGTCGGTAATGATGCTATCGTTCACGCCGAAGACAATATTCTTCATATCGCCCTTACCGGGAGCGGTCAGCAGAACGCGGGAAATACCGGGGCGCTCAAGGTGCTGGGTCAGCCCCGGAACATCGCGCCAGCGGCCGGTGTTATCGACCAGAAGCGCATCCTCAATACCGTACTCGGTGTAATCCACAGTGGTCGGATCTGACGAGTAGATAAAACGCACCGGCAGACCGTTAGCAATAATAGTGTCGTTCTCAGCATCTACCTTAATAGTGCCCTTGAACGGACCGTGCACCGAATCGCGTGCCAGCAAAGAAGCACGCTTCTCAAGATCGTTCTCGGTGTTCTTACGCACCACCACCGCACGCAGACGCAGGTTTGCCCCCAGCGATGAGGAACGCTCCAGCAGAATACGCGCCAGCAGACGGCCAATACGCCCGAAACCGTAGAGCACCACATCCTGCTGTTTGACGGTCTCGCCCTTCTTACCAACCGATGCGCCAACCTGCTCGGGCAGCCACATGGAGAAGTCGGGGGAACCCGCATCAACATGCTGGCGATGCAGAGCCGCAATGTTGATCGAGCAGGGACCAAGGTTAAGGTCAAAAAGTGCCTGAACCAGCTCTAGCGTATGCTCGGGGTTCAGCGGGGTTCCATCAACCTTCGCGGCGCCATCATGCAGGCGCAACAGCTGAATAACGGACTTATTGACCAGGCTGCGACCGTGAATATTAAGAACTACACCGTTCTCGCGGTTTAGCTTACCGATGAGGGGAATCATCTCCTCAGCCTGGGTTTCGCGGGCAATCCACTGCTCGTGAGTGTTTTCGGGAGTCGTCACTCTTGACCTTCTTCCTCAATGGACGTCTTCGTCGGAATTTGTTGTTCGTGCCGATGCGCATGCCCAGCTCATCGGGCAGCACGCAACCGACTCTGCTTTAAGTCTAACCTCTGCGGCGAACGGTTTTATTCCCTCACGCCGTCGAATCTGTGAAATCTAGCACGCTTTGCACGATGCGCTACGCCCGAAGCCAATAAAGCCCACACAAGCCCTCACACAAGAAGCGAAAACAACGGGAATAACACACAGAAACACACTCCACCGCGAGGCAACCTTGAGTAGAATTGAGACATGTTAACTGTCATCGGTGAAGCACTCGTAGATGTCGTCCACAGCAACGACGCCCCCATGCACGCCTACCCCGGCGGATCTCCCCTCAACGTCGCCGTCGGCGCCGCGCGGCTAGGGCACAAGACCCGGTTTATCGGCCACTACGGAACCGACGAACACGGCGCCAGCATCGCCGCGCACCTGAGCGCATCCAAAGTGCAGGTACCCTTCGAGCCGCGCGCCGCACGAACCTCAACCGCGCAGGCGTATATCGGGGAAGACGGCGCGGCACGCTACGAATTCGATATCGACTGGAGCCTCGACAGCTACGCCGACGACATTCTAGCCCTAGCCCCCAGCTGCGAAGCGCTGCACACCGGCTCTATCGGGGCGATGCTCGAACCGGGCGCCCACGTGGTTGCTCAAGCACTCACGGCGGCATGCGAAAGCGCACTCATCAGCTACGATCCAAACTGCCGCCCCACCATTATTAGCGACCGTGCCCTCGCCCAGAGCTGGGCAGAAAAATTTGCTGCGCTCGCGTCGGTGGTGAAGGCAAGTGACGAAGATCTGACATGGCTATATCCTGACCGTTCCCTTGCAGAAACCGCGCATGCCTGGCTCGACCTCGGCGTAGAGCTGATGGTGATAACCCGCGGTGAAGGCGGACCGATCGCTTACACCCGTGCATACCCCAACGGGATTGAAGAACCGGCCTATCGCGTGGAGGTTGCAGATACTGTAGGAGCGGGCGATTCGCTCATGGCGGCGCTGATCGCCGCGCTTCTCGACAGAGGCATCAGCGGTGCTCAAGCACGCAGCAAACTTGCCGCACTCACCCGCGAAGATATTCAAAATCTGCTACGATTCTCCGCAACGGCGGCGGGAATTACCGTCTCGCGTTCCGGAGCGAACCCGCCCACCCGCGAAGAACTTAACGCCGTACTCAACGGCTAAGTCAGCCACCCGACCAAACGAGGAGGACTACCGTGACTAACAACCTCGGCACCGCACCCCTGCCGCGTGAACCCTACGCTGGGCTGCCCGACCTGCCGCTCTTCAACCTGACCTCCACCGACCTTGAAAACGGCGCCGCCGCGCCCACCGCCATGCTCTCGGCGCTCTTCGGCGTGCCCGGCGGGCAGGATCAGTCTCCACAGCTGAGCTGGTCGGGATTCCCCGAAGAGACCAAATCCTTCGTTGTCACCTGCTACGACCCGGATGCGCCCACCCCCAGCGGGTTCTGGCACTGGACCGTATCAAACATCCCCGCATCGGTTACCGCGCTTGAGACCAACGCGGGCGCTATCGTCGGCGGTCAGGGTGGCGCGGCGCTTCCCGCCGGGGCGATAGCGCATCGCAACGACGCCGGAACCCCCGGATTCGTGGGTGCTGCACCTCCAGCAGGGCACGGGCCGCACCGCTACATATTCTGCGTGACTGCCGTGGACGTACCCGAACTTGAGGTAGACGAGAACACCTCACCTGCCGTCGTGAACTTCAACCTCTTCTTCCACGGCATCGCGCGCGCCTTCTTAACCGTCACCTACGCAGAACCGGCGGCTTAGGTGCTTATTCTCGCATGATTAAGCTCATCGCCAGCGATCTGGACGGCACGCTCATCGGGCCTGATTTTCGTTTTCGCCCACGCACCCTGCACGCCCTAGAGGCGGCACGTGCGGCGGGCATCGACATCGTGTTCGTGACCGGGCGCCCGAGCCGTTGGCTTACCCCGCTGCGGGAACAAACCGATTTTGACTCCTACGCCATTTGCTCGAACGGCGCCGTGGTGTATCACCTGGGCGCCAACGAAGTAGAGACGGTTAACGGTGCCGAACCCGCCGTGATCGAGCGTGCCCATACTCGGCTTGAGCCGATATTCCCCGAGGTCACCTACACCCTCGAAACCGTAGATACCGTCTACATTCAGGGGCCGCACGACGGGGGAGACGTGCTTGAGGGCGCTCGCGTGGTTGAATCCTCTATAGCGGAGGCATTCGTGGCGCTTGGCGATACTCCAATCATTAAATATCTGGTTCGGGTGCCTGGTATGGACCCCGATATTCTGCATGTGCGTGTAGCGCAGACCGTGGGTGAGCTGGTGTCGGTCACGCGCGGGGTTGTGGGCGAGCCGCTGATCGAGATGGGCTCGAAGACCGTGAATAAGGGGCGCACTCTCGCCCAATTTGCCGCAAGACACGGTATTGAGGCGCATGAGGTGATGGCTTTTGGCGATATGCCTAACGATGCCGAAATGCTGTGCTGGGCGGGTCGCGGGTATGCGATGGCATCCGGCGAGCCTGCGCTGATTAAGAAGGTGGGGCGCACCTGCCCGCCCTTCGGGGAAGACGGCGTGGCGCAGGTGATCGAGTCGATGCTTCGGGGGCGCGGTGAGGCACAGTACCGAGCGATGTAGCCTCGCGACTGCATGCCATGCGGCCTCATTCAAAGCCTCATCTAAATTTTTGCCTCTCATCCAAAAATTTTTGGATGAGAGGCGTGTTTTTTTGGATGAGGGAGCCGTCGAAAGTACGTACTGGGTATGATACGGTCGTCTATATAGAAATAATTCTTTCTATTATCGCCTATACTAGAAGTAGTTATTTCTATATGAGGGTATGGAGATTATGGCGTATATTCCCACCAAGGTGCGCCGGGCCGCGCGGACGATAGGCGAGCAGCTGCGCATCCAACGTAAACTGATGGGTCTGACCGCCCAGATGGTTGCGGAACGTGCAGACATTACGACCGTGACCCTGCGGCGCATTGAGCAGGGCGAATCGGTGCGTACCGACGTGCTTTTCCGTGTGCTGCGGGTGCTCGGCATGCTGGATGCGGTCGTCACCGCCACCGACCCGTATCTCACGGATGTCGGCCGCCTGCGTGCCAGCGAAAAACTCCCTAAGTCGGTGCGCATCCCCAAAAGCGAAATGGGCTGGTAACTATGAGTGAAACAGTGCAGGTTACTACAGTGGCAGGCGACCGTGAGGTAATCGCTGGTCGCCTTTTCATCAACCGTGGAACCGGAGTATTTCACTACGATGCAGCGTATCTAGCGAATCCTGCCGCCTATGCTCTTGCCCCATCGCTCCCTCTTGTTGCTGGCGCACAGCCCCTTGAAGGGTTGGGCGGTTTGAGCGATTCTGCCCCTGACAGGTGGGGACGTAAACTCTTGCAGCGTGCACGAAAACGCACCTCGCTCAGTGAGTTCGACTATCTTCTGGGGGTAGATGATGCCGGGCGGCAGGGGTCTTTACGATATTGGATAAACGATACCCCGTTAAGCTCCGATGGTACGGGTATACCCCATGAGCTGGATTTGCCCGAACTACTGACGACAGCGGATGCTATAGAGCTTGATCCGTCTGCCGTAGATGATATTCAGGCGCGACGTCTTTTTCGTGCTACCGGCTCGCTGGGTGGTGCTCGCCCAAAGGCAAATGTGCTGATCAATGGCGAGTTGTGGCTCGCAAAATTTCCTAAGTCTGTGGGCGATGAGTGGGATCTCATGGGGTGGGAGTACACTCTCAACCGCCTGGGCGCCGATCTGGGTATTATCGTGCCGCAAGCGCGCCTGCTGAAAATTACCGATATTAATGGTGAAGATCGGCATATCTATGTGGCGCGTCGTTTTGACCGCCTGCAGGACAGTCGGCAGCGCATCCCCTATATTTCTGCGATGACGGCACTGGAAGCGTCCGACGGCGATGGCGGGGACTGGGTCGATGTGGTGGAATACGCCCGAGAAGAAGGCGCAGATACCGAACAGCTGTGGAAGCGCGCTATGTTTGGGGTGCTGGTGGGGAATACCGACGACCATTTGCGTAACCACGGATTTTTGCGGTTTGGGCGTGAGTGGGGAGTAGCCCCATGTTTCGATATGAACCCAACCCCTGACGGTGACACCCATAAGCTGGCCCTCTTCGGCGACCCCTCGTATGAACCTTCTGCGCTTGTCTCTAAAGATTCGCTTTCTCTTTTTGGAGTATCTGAGCAGGATGCGCACGGCTGGCTGCGAACTGCAGCTCCTCTGTTGGAACGTGCCCCGGAACGCGCTCGCGGCTATGGGGTGGATGCGCCCAGCGCCTCTGTAATGCGCCCACGTTTTGAGCGTGCAACACAAGCAGTGCGGGAACTGAGGGATTAGAAATTTATGATAAGCGGTGTATTTCAGAGAGTTATTTAGCGATAAAATATAAATATATTTTTAAAGTATAGATAATGCATGAACCCTTGGAGTATAAGCATAGCATTATGAAATGCCTCTATAGATCGTGAAATAAATTTATATAAAGCTGACGTGCTTAATATTTAAATTAAAGTTAAGTATTTTCGTAGATAAACTTTACTTTTATTTTTTTGCCAGATACTTGACACGGGTCAAAAATATGCCTATATTGAGAACCAGAGTTATTTTTTATACTCATCATCCGAATTTTTCCTTTTGAAAAAGGAATAATAAACGATCTGCACAAACACAACTACAATAATGAAAAGGATTATTGGAGCTAGTATGTATTGGGGTATATCTGTATGCCTATCCAATATATCCAATCCAAAGATAACAATAAGGAACGCCATCAGGTAGTCTGTTTTTGTCTTCATCTTTTTATTATAACATTCATTTTGGAGGGTTAAAGTTGAAGGGTAAAAGGCTTATAGCTTCTGTTCTTGCACCTGCTCTAGCTGGCGGCGTACTTGTGGTACTTTCGCCACCAGCACATTCTCATCCTTGTGGGTACTTTACTGAGTGGGAAGAGCATGACTCGTGGGCGCATTTGTCAATTTTTGGCTTTTTCGATGTAGATCCATTCGGAGGCAAGCGAGAAATTGCACACTATGGGCACTGTACTAATGACGGCTCCAATGTTAAAGTTCACGTGGATACAGCACAAGGAGGGGAAGATCTTTGTCTTCAGCCGGGTGACACACGTCTTGGGTTCACGAGTATGCATAAGAAAATTTCTAATGCATACGCAATAGGCTCATGCTAGGAGGCTTTATTTCTCATGAAGAGTAAGTCCAAAATATTTGCTGCGGCTCTGATCACTTCTACATTTTTTGCAATATCAGGTTTTGTTTCTGCTGCTCCGGCTCATGCGGCGTCCCCGTGTGGATGGACCGCCGATGAAACGTGGTGGTTTCCGGATGAATATGCTGAAGCCGGAACTTATAACCACTGTGGTGATGGCAACATGGGTGTTAAGGTCCAACATGCATATGCTGAACGGGATATATGTGTTACTCCTGGAGAAACCAGGCTATTTGCAGATCCTGCCATTGGTGCTATAACTTTTGCGTATGCTACGGATCCGTGCTAATCGTATGCCGTAATTTTGCGGTTCCATGTTAAAGCTTAAGCAATCGAGTATTGGCGGGGGTAATATTTTGCCTCCGCCAATACATTCTTAACTATTTAATCATTAAGGGATATATTATATAATCTAAAGCGAAAAATTTGAAGTGACAGTCTCATTACTGCTTGGTATCAGAGTAGATGATTGTACTCAAAATATTTTCAGATGGTTGATGGGGGTATGACTAATGAGTGCAAGGTAAAGTTCTGTATTAATTTAATTATTCTAACTGAGCAATCAACCTTACTTCTAAATAGTTAAGTTGTTTTTCATTATGCTTATTATGATTCAAGGGGTGGCTTCAAGCGCAAGTTACCAAATTCTTGATAAGAACTGAAGTCTGAAAAATTTATAGGGTGCGCACGGTTAAGAGCTATTTTTTTTAGTAACACGGAAGTCGTATACAATTTTTGCAAAGACAAGAATGAAGATGATGAGAACTGTCGGAACTGTTACATATTCAGGGATATTTATGTTCCAGTCGAGAAGATCCAATCCGCACATAATAATGAGTAGGGTCATGAGGTAGTTCGATTTCGTCTTCATCTTTCCCACTCTAACATCACCGAGTGCAAGAATTCTTGCACCTATCAGCTTTATAAAGCCATATAAAGCTGATAGGGTGGTGTGTACAAGGGAAGGAGCGCATCATGCCTAAGAGTTTAGCGACCGAAGAGTTCATCACAGGTGTTCTGCACGATACTGAGCGGCGCATCCGTGAACAGATCGATCGGGGTGAAATCACTCCCACTGCCGAGTCTATGCAGGAGCTCTCGAACGCGCTCTCGCATACGGTTGAGGTGCGCAAGGGTGCGCGGGGGTCTGCGAAGTATATCGGCAAGGTGAAGGATAGCCGCAGCACCCGCGAATACCTTGGCGGCATCAGTCTGCAGGCCCTCAACGATAGGGTGCGCAAGAACAATATTCTGCGCCTCAAAAACAAGGCGGGACGTAACGGATATCCGGTTTTTCAGTTCAAAGACGGGGCAGTGGATCCGCAGGTTCGGCAGGTTATTAAAATATTGTTAGATAGCGGCCTTACCGAGTGGGGTGTAGCTTTTTGGCTTGCTCGTCCGTCGAAATTCTACGATGATCGCCCTGCAGTTGAGTACATGAAGGACTCCGAAGAGAACTTCAAGCTCGTTGTGGCTCATGCTCATGAGGACGCTGCTAACCGGAGGGCAAACTACTAATGACTAAGACGCCTGCTGAACGTCATGATTCCACTTTGCGTCCGCCTCGCCGTCCGCTTGACCCTACTAAAATACCTGCAGTTTCAGTAGGGTATGGATCAGGGTGTCATGAAACAGGTACCTGGTATCGTGCATATCTACGAGATGCACCTGGAGGTCAAAGAGACTGCCGCTATTTTTCCTCCGGCTCCGGAAGGTACGATATATCTTTCCCCGGAGGAACGCTTAACCTGGCTGGCACTGAGGAAGTTGCTATTCGCGAGAAGCTAGGGGCTGAACTCATTAACCGAGATATGGTACCGATGGATGAGTTCGACGGCGTTTATGTGGCTCGTGTTCAGCTCCCACGCGTATTTAAGGTTGCTGATTTTCGTCAAGCATTTGGTGGCTTTGCGCCCGGGGATATTTCTTCTGCGTTGTTTCACGCTGAGGGCTATTCTGTTACTCAACAGTGGGCAGAAGCGGTTCGGGAAGCAGGGTTAGAGGGGATTATTGCACGTTCGAGGTTCAGCAGTGGAAGTGCTCTATACCTTTTTGGAACTAGCGGCGAAAACCGGGAGTTTGGCAGCATTGGCGGCGAAGAGACAGCACTCAGCGTAGCGCGCGCTATACCCTTCTTCCCTGAGATCGTGAGCGTTGAAGAGGAAGAGTTCGAATTCGAGTAATGGGTACGGGCTGTATCTTCATACTCATATGACATCTAAAAATGCCTTGGCGCACATAGCGTGTTATGTGCACCAAGGCATTTTGGCATCCTCGGAAGGAAACTTTTGCCGGTCTAGTGTCCCAGCTCGTCGTGGTCCCTGTCAGTGAAGGGTTCCAGCGGGTCGCCCGCCGCCCTGGTGTATTTGGCGATGAACGTCATCAGGTGGAACACAATCAAGGTCGCCGCCGTGCCGAGTGCAATACCCGCGAACGACAAGCCCGAGAACTCCCAGGTGTAATCTGCGATGCCCACAATCAGTGCAACAGCGGCGGTCGTCAGGTTAATCTGATTTGAGAAATCCACACGGTTTTCGCTCCAGATGCGCACGCCGAGCATCCCGATCATGCCGTAGAGCACGGTTGCGGCACCTCCAAGAACACCCGCCGGAACGGTCGCAATTGCCGCGCCAAACGCCGGGAAAAGCGAGAGAGCGATCGCGAAAATCGCGGCCACCCAGTATGCCGCCGTCGAATACACCTTGGTTGCCGCCATGACACCGATATTCTCGGCGTAGGTGGTCGTACCGGAACCGCCGCCAAAACCGGCGACAGTGGTCGCTAAACCGTCCGCCATGAGCGCGCGACCCGAGTACTCATCCAGGTTCTCGCCCGTCATGAGCGCCACCGACTTCACGTGCCCAATATTCTCGGCAACCAGCACCAGAATCACGGGAATAAACAGCCCGGCAAGCTCCCAGTGGAACTCGGGGCTCTGAAAATGCGGCAGTCCGATAATGCCCTGCTGCTGCACGGTCTTTTCGATGGTCGAGAAGTCTACCTCGCCGCGCACAACCGCAGTCACATACCCGATAATCACGCCCAACAGAATCGAGAGGCGACCAATAATACCCTTGAACAGCACCGAAATCAGGATAATCGAGATAAGGGTTACGAGCGCGGTGATGGGCGCCTTCATGAAGTTCGCTTTCGCACTCGGTGCCAGGTTGAAGCCGATGAGCGCCACGATCGCGCCGGTCACCACGGGCGGCATGAGCTTCGTCAGCCAGCCGGTACCCGCAAACTGCACAATAACACCCACCAGGAAGAGCGACAGACCCGCCATGACGATGCCGCCGAGCGCACCCGCCGGGCCGTGCTGGTTTGTCGCCGCCGCCAGGGGCGCGATAAACGCAAAGGAAGAGCCCAGATAAGAAGGCACACGCCCGCGTGTGATGAGCAGGAACAAAACGGTGCCCAGGCCCGAGAAGAACAGCGTGGTTGCGGGTGGGAACCCGGTCAGCAGCGGCACGAGGAAGGTTGCGCCGAACATCGCCACCACATGCTGGGCGCCGATGCCGATCGTAATAGGCCAGGCGAGGCGTTCGCTCGGCGCCACGACCGAGCCGGGTTTAATGCTTCTGCCGTCGCCGTGCAGACGCCAACCGAAACCGGATTTCTGTGTGCTCATGGGATGCGATCTCCAGGTGAAAGTGAGGACAAAATTCCCAGTAATTCTACACCTGTTGAGCCTGGTGTGCGCATTGTAAAAAGGCTCTTTATTTGAATAAAGAGTGTTTTTTGCCGCTTTATTCAAATAAAGAGCCTTTTTAGGGTTGGGGGAGGCGGTGGCAGGTTGCCGCTACAGCGCCGCCTGCAAATCCTCTAAGTGGTCGTACTTCGAGAGCTCGAAACGCAGATGTCCCTCAGTCGGCGACTGCACCGGCAGGAACGAGGCCTCACGCAAACGCCGCGCAGTCGGCGAGGAAGCAACGTAACCGGCGCCTCCAACAACCTGCAGCTCAAAATGCGTAGCAATCGTCGCCAGATGCGAAACACCTAGGCGCAGGCTCAACAAATCGCGACGCTCGGCACGCTGCGGCTCACGCGCCAAACGCACCAGCTCATCGCGCAAGCTCTCGTACTCGCCCACAATCAGCGGGAACTCAGAACTGAAAATACCCTGCGAAGCCTCAAGATGCTTCGAAGCCTCCACCAGCGCACCGGCGGCAAGACCCAAGCAGAACGCGGACTGCACCACCAAGAACGGCGCGGTCACATCGCTAAGGAAACCCTCAAAATTATCGGTCAAAATATCCTCGGTCGGCACAAAAACATCCTCAAAAATGATCGTGCCAGACTCGGTTCCGTTGAGCGCCAGCAGGTTACGGTGATATACAACCTTCAACCCCGGAACATCCTGGCGAACCGTCACAATATACCGGTTCGGATGCCCCTCCTGCGCATTCTGCACTGCTACCGGCAGCACAATCACGCCGCCCGGGTACAGGTTAGAAGCCCACGACACCGTGCCGTTGAGCTTCACACCACCCTCTACCAAAGTGCCCAAAACCTTGATCGGCGCAAGCCCCGAAGCCTCCTTATACGCCGCCGCCATCGCGCTTGTACCGCTCGTCGTGGCCTCAGCCAAACCCTCGGGCAGCTCACGGTTCACCGCATCAAAGAACGCAATCGTAGAACGATGTGCCCACAGCGAGAACCCGGTTGTCGCATCCTGCGAAGCAAGGTCAAAAGCAACCGAAACCTGCGGAAGCAAAGACCCGGTGCGCCCCAGAGTCAGCAGACCATCCTTCGCAATCTCGCGCAGATTCTCAAACGGGGAACGCTCACCGGCATCGACGGCATCTGCGTGTTCGGCGGCAAGCGCAAGCACGCGCTCGCGCTGAGGATAATCCTCAAGAGGTTCAAGAGTGAATTCAGACATGGTAGAGAGCTCCTATATGCAATGTGCAGGTGTGCTTATGCGTGTAGCTTGAAGAGACGGTCGATGGGGGTGCTCACGGCTTTGCGGGCGCGAAGTACCGCATCCTCATCGGGGGCGTCGTAGAAGCACAGGCACTTAGCGGTATCCTCACGCACATAGGTGCGCAGGAAGGAAACCTCGGGAACCTCGGCGTACTTGGGTGCGTTCGCCTTTTTGCGGGTTAGGTACTGCTCCATCGTGATTTCGGCGGGAATATCCCACTCGACCAGGTAGTCTGCATCTTTCTTGAGCTTCTTGATGTCGTCGAGTTCTGCGCCCACCAAGCGAACCTCGTCGGGGCCAACCACGGATGCGCGCTCGCCAATAGCCGCAGTGAGGGCGGGTGCGAACGCGGTGTTTTCTGACTCAATGATGGCGAAGATCAGCTTGTGATCGGCGGAAACCTGGGTTTCGATGAGCTCCGCGCCTTCGCTCAGGGAGTTGGAAACGGTTTCGATGAGCGCGGTTGCCTCGTCCTTGGATGCGGTTGCTGGGGTCAGCTCGATCAGGTACAGTGCCATGTCTGTTTTCTCCTTAGAATAGGACGTTGTCTTCTACCTGCCTGTACGGCGGGTCTGGCATATACCCTAAACCGGTCGCGGGCGCGGCGCATAATGTTTTTCGCTATGAGTCCTAAAACGAAGATTTAAGAACCCTTCACCCGTCACATGAAGTAATGCGGAGACACAAAACGTCATGTTACAGCGGTGACGGGAATATCTATACGGCGTCTAATGTTCGGGGTGGGTTTCAGAAGTCACAGGAGATGATGCGCAGCGAGCAAAACCTGACTTTTGGTAGCGTAGACACCTGACTTTTGGTAGCGTAGAATGCCTCTATTTACTATCTGACTAGTGAAAATACGCGTTTTGTCAGATCTGCTGGCGAGGGGTTTATTCTGCCCTTATGCCCCTGCTGACTGAATAGCGTGCAGTAGCTTGCCCTAGCGAGAAATGAGACCTCTATTTTCTCAATAGCATTCTTAATGAGAAAATAGAGGTCCAAATTCTCATTAACTGCCCGTACTTACCTCATTTTTTAGGGCATTCCCTATCATGCAGCAGAAAGGAGCGTGGGGTATGCCAGCCATCTCATGGGCTTCTCTCGATTGGGAACAGCAGGCTCTGTGGCAGCATCGTGACCCACTCGCATCCCATCGTGCTCGTCAGCGGAACACTGGCGAGTTTAAAAGTGCCGTTACACCGCGCATCGCCGAGCAAGCACCTCAGCTTTCCCCGCAGCTACATGCTCTGGTGCAGGACTGCACTCGCACGATTACTCGCTTCGACGAGCAGCATGCGGCGTTAGGTGGTGTGCCATTTGCAGCGGTGCTTTTGCGGGGTGAATCGGCATCAAGTTCGCAGATTGAAAACCTGACGGTTTCAGCACGTAGGTTATCGTTGGCGGTGGTGGGCGCTTCCGGTTCCACTGTGGGGCATAATGCCGAGTTGGTGGCACGCAATGTTCGCGCCATGCAGGCAGCTTTAGGGGCGGCAGAGAGCCTGACCATTGAATCTATCGTGCATATGCACCATGAACTGACGGCTGGCACCCTAGATGACTCCGGGAAGTTCCGCCAACAGTGGGTGTGGGTTGGCGGGCAGTCGCCTGTAACAGCAGATTATGTGGCACCGCACTGGAAGCTAGTACCCGCCGCCATGAATGACCTCGTTGAATTTATGGCGCGTCGTGATCTTGACCCGCTGGTGCAGGCTGCCATCGCTCATGCACAATTTGAGACTATTCACCCTTTTACTGATGGGAATGGGCGTACCGGTCGGGCGCTTATTTCGGCTTTGCTCATGGCCCGTGGAGTCACCGAACATGTTGTGCTGCCAATTTCTTCGGGGCTTCTGCATGACGTCGCAGACTATATTGCGGCGCTTACCGCATACCGCGCTGGAGATATAGAGCCTATGATCCGGTGCTTTATTCAAGCTTCAAATGCTGCCGTCAAGAACGCTCGTATCTTGGCAGAGGACATCTCCGGATTGCGCGATAAAATTCTGGGAACAGCACGTCGAACAACATCCGCTTTGAAGGCGGTCGCCGATTTTTGCTGCACCGAACCGGCTTTTACGGTACAGATGGTGGAGCAGAATACGTCTGTGGCACCGGCAACGATATACCGCATTATCGCAACCCTTGAGAAAGCGGGGGTGATACGCCGTGAAAAAACCTTTGTTGCGGGTCAGCGCGTATGGACGGTTCCTCACCTTAACGATGCGCTTGATGCATTCGCGGCGCGTGCCGGGCGGCGCATCCAGGCTGAATAATCATGTTGTGAGAGGCTCTATACCCCTCCTGGAATATAACGTAGGCGGCATATACCCAAGTCAAACTGCAGAAATTAAAACTGGTGGGTGCATCTTCTAGTGTTGAAGATGCACCCACCGCTATATATGCCTAAAACCGAATACTACCTCACATCGCGCATAAGTTTCTGGATGGGCGCACGGCAGAGAAAGAGTACAATACCGGCAACAACCGAGACGGCACCCACCCACATAAAGTAAGAAGCCTCAGTGTCTTGGCTGTAGAACTGTGCGCACCAGCCCGCGAATGCGGTACCCATCGCCAGCGAGGTCCAGTAAAGCGCCATCATGTTCACCTTATAAGCTTCGGGTGCGAGCCTAGTGGTCAGCGCCATGCCCGTGGGCGAAATCGTAAGCTCGGCAACAGTGAAGATGAACATGATGATAACCATCCAGTAGACCGCCACGCGAGAGACACCCACCTGCGTGAGGAAAACCCAGTATGCCGGGCCGATAATCACGAGCGCGAGTGAGAACTTGGCGGTTGTGCGCGGCTGCCGATCGCCCAGTTTCGTCCACATGGCGGCGAACCCCGACCCCAGAAGAATCACGAAAATAGGGGCAAGAGAATTGACAAGGGTCGGAGGAAGATCCATTCCCAGAATATGCCAGTCGAGCCGTTCCTCAGAATAGATGGGAATGACCGTAAACTGCTGCTGGTAAAGTGCCCAGAAAATAGCGTTGGCAATCCAGAGGGGAATGAACGCCCATACCCGCGAGCGTTCGGTGTTGGTTACGTTCTTGGCGGTGAGCAACTGAATAAAAAGAGCTACGGCTCCGATGCCGACCGCGCTTACCACCCACGTGGCGAGGTTGCCTGTAGTCATCCAGCCCATCATGACCAGCAGGAATATTATGAGAGCTATACCTGCCAGAACACCGGCTAAAATACCGTTCTGACGTGGGGTGAAAGGAACAGTTATTTCGTGCACCGACTCTGGCAGGTTCTTGCGAGTGAGTACATACTGAATAAGCCCGGCCGCCATGCCGATAGCCGCGATTCCGAAGCCGAAGTGGAAGCCTAGCCAACCCCATCCCCAGCCGGTTAGTGCCGGGCCTAAAAGCGCACCGATGTTGATGCCGATATAGAAAAGCGTGAACCCCGCTTCGCGTTTGGGGTCGTCTTTGGTGTAGAGCGAGCCGACCAGAACCGATGCGCTGCTTTTGAGGCACCCTGAACCGATCGCGACCAGAAGCAGACCGGTGATCACGCCAGCTGCGCCGGGCATGACCGCAAGGACAATGTGCCCCGCCATAATACCGATAGCGGAATAAAAGAGGGTACGTTCGGGGCCTAAAACACGGTCGCCCAAAGTACCGCCGAGGATCGCCATGAGGTAAACGGTTGCACCATACGCTCCTATAGCGCCGGTGGCTGCTTCTTTGGGGATCCCTAATCCGCCGTCTTCGATAGTGTAGTACAGGTAGTAGAGGGCAAGAGCCTGCATCCCATAGAATGAGAACCGTTCCCACATTTCCACGGTGAAAAGATTGGCGAGCATCGGCGGATGCCCAAAGAATGTTCGCGGCTTCTGCGCCGCTGGTTGCGTGGCTACCATAAAGCCTCCCAAGAATACACAGACCGGAAGTGTTCTAGGTTATATTTCCTCAGTGTATACCTATAAAGTGCATATGTATACAGAAGACTGTGCAGAAATTAGGCATAAATTCCGATTTACTCTGCATGAAATCTCATGCCGAAAGGTGGGGCAGGAGTGTATAGCGTGCACGCGCGCGTGCCTTATGGCCTCAAAATTTTGTAGAGTTGATAATGTATCTCACGAGACTATAGAGGAGAATCCATGAATAACGTACCCCAGGTAACCCCTGTCGATGTTCCTGCGGGAGCCAAGATTATTGACGTGCGCGAAGACTACGAATGGGAGGGCGGCCACGTTGCTGGCGCCCAGCACATCACCCTAGGAACGCTGACCGAGCGACTTGCAGAGCTACCCAGCAAAGATGAAGAATTCTATGTGATCTGCCACGGTGGTGGGCGTTCAAATCGTGCGGCTGAATACCTGCGCCAGAATGGGTACCAGGCGAAAAATATTGCTGGCGGAACAAGTGCTTGGTTCACCGCAAAGCTGCCCATGGAAAGTGAAAATGGGCAGGAACCTGCCGTCGTTCACTAATGGCGCTATACCTTAAATCTTTAGAATATATCCGGTTTTACTAGTGTATATAGCCAAAACGACATATAAAGATGCGGCACTCCAGCCCCCGAAAAGGCTGCCGGTGCCGCATCCTTTGTATTCGGGTCAAAACCACGCCGCTCAAGACCGACGGCAACGCACTCTACAATAGGAAACGTGATTCTTCAGCCCGATCAATACCCAACGCTGCACGTGCGCGCCCTCGACTTTGAGATCATGCCCGAGGCTGCATACCCCGTGATCGCTGCGGGTGCTCGGTACGCCTATTGGCTTGATTCTGCACGAGAAGAATCGCCTATGTCTCGCGTCTCGTATGTGGGCGTCGTCCCACATTGGGCGGCTGTGCTGCGCATCGAAAACGCACGTGAGGCAACAAACACGACTCCTTGGGATGCCCTCGATACTGCGCTTGCCAGTATGCCTGAGCCCGACAATATTGCCGAGTTGCCCGAAGGTTTGCGCGGTGGTTACGTGGGTTATTTCGGGTACGAGGCGCGCGCCGCCCTGCACCCCGGGCGCATCGGATACACACCCCGGCACACGGCACAAACCCCGGATTCTCTCTGGATGCCCGCCGTGCGGTACCTGGTCTATGAACATGAAACTCGCCGCGCGTGGCTGCTTGGCGATGAACCCTGGCTTGAGAAAATTGAGCCGCGTTTGCGCGAATTGGCGCGGGAAGATTCTTTGTGCGACGAGGTGCCAAGCGATAAGGCGCTTAGCTGTGATAAACCGTTAACTCAGCACGTGGAGCATCTGCTTTTTGAAGCCCCGGATTGTGAAAGCTATTGCGCAGATATTGAGCGCGCACAATGGCATATTTACGAGGGGAATAGTTATGAGGTCTGCCTGAGCGCCGAAAGCACCGCGCGGGTAGAACATCCTCTCACGCCAGATCAGCTTTTTGAGCTGTACCGCACTCAGCGCAGGCACAATCCCGCGCCCTATGCCGCCTATTTGCGGTGCGGCGATTTCTCTGTGCTTTCTTCGTCTCCCGAGCGTTTTCTGATGGTTGATACGCACGGAAACGCCGAAACGAAGCCGATTAAAGGGACATGCCCGCGCGGTGCGAATCCTCAGGAAGACGCCGCTGCGGCTCACTGGCTGCAGCACGATGCGAAAACCCGCGCCGAGAATCTGATGATCGTCGATCTTTTGCGCAACGACCTCTCGACGGTGAGTGACCCCGCGAGCGTTCAGGTTCCTGTACTCATGGGTGTGGAAAGTTATGCAACGGTGCATCAGCTTGTTTCGACCGTCACGGCGCGCCTTAAACCCGAAATTTCCGCGGTACATGCCAGTGCGGCGTGCTTCCCTGGCGGATCTATGACCGGCGCACCCAAGCCCTCAACAATGAATATTATTGAGGATCTAGAGGCGCGCCCCCGCGGCGTATACTCAGGTGCTCTCGGATTCTTCTCGGCGGGTGGCGGTGCCAATCTCTCTATTGTCATACGCACCTTGGTTGCACACGATAACGGGCTTATAACCCTTGCCGCCGGCGGCGCCATTGTCGCCGATTCAGACCCGAACGCCGAGTACGAAGAAATGCTGACGAAACTACGCGCGGCACTTCCACCGAGTGTGGGGCACATCGTTGAAAAGGGTGTGAGTAAGCAGAGCGTCGCCGCGACCGACCGAGAAAGCCCAGGAATATTATGAATTTTGTCTTCGATATTGATGGCACCACTAGCTTTAATGGCATGGTGATCGAACCTGCCATTGAGAGCGAAATTTATGCGCTGCTGCGGGCGGGACACCGCATAGTTTTTGCCTCCGCCCGACCGGTGCGCGATATTCTGCCCATGCTCTCTGAGGATGTGCGCACGCATAGCGGGCTGGCGCTGATCGGCGCGAACGGTTCGCTGCTGTATCGGGACGGGCAGCTGCGGGCGCGGGAACACCTAGATGCGCATAGTTATGCGAAAATTCGGGACCTTATCGAACGTCATGGACTGCACTATATTGCGGATTCCCTGGACTCTTACGCCTTTGATTTGCCCGATGCGCATGTGCTCGTGGAGCGGCTAAACCCCGAGGGAACGGACCGCCTAGTTTCTTTGAAAGACCTGGAGAATCCTGTCAAAATAATTCTGCTTGATATCAATAATCCGCATCTTTACGCCGAGCTTGAAGAGACTATTGCGAGCCTAAACCTGCATGTGACTAAGCACCAGGATGCCACCACGAGTATTGACTTGGCACCCGGGGGAGTGCATAAAGTTTCGGCTCTCCCGCAGGCGCTTGGCGCGCGTCCGGGCGAAAAACCCGACCCTTATATCGCGTTTGGGAACGACATGAACGATGTAGGGCTGCTTGAGGGTGCTCAGTATGCGGTCGCGGTGGGCTCACATGAAGCCCTACTGCCGCTCGCAGATCTGACGGTGGACCCGCATCCGGATGCGGTCGCCGCCGCCATCCGCGTACTCGCCTCCTCGTCCGCCTTGTAAAAAGGCTCTTTATTTATATCAAGCGGGTTTTAACGCTTTATTCACTATCAAGGCTCTTTTGACGCGGAATGTTCGGTGCAGTCTGAAATCCGACGAATCATCGCGGAATACCCCTATTTCACATAATTTCGGCTATGCTCTAGAGGTGGTTTCACAAAACCATCTTTCCGCACACAATATTTGAAGGAGCATCACCGATGAGTGAGAACATTACGTCCGGTCAAGAAAAACCGCAGAATTCCCCGTCTGTTCAGCAAACTTCTTCTCAGCAGCCTATGATGCAGCCCGCACCGACAGCTTATGCGACTGCAGCTTCAATACCAGCCACTCGCCCCAAAATTACGGCGTTGGCTATGACCGCTTTTATAGTCAGTCTGGCGTGCGCGCTCTTACGCCTCGTTGAATTCGGTACCATGAGGTCTGCCATGAGCTCTCTGCAGACTGTGGCTGCGATGAATGGCGGGCAGTCACTCAGAAACTACAATACTCTAGAATCGTTTGTGTCCTTTATTTCTCTTCCGCTGTTCCTCAGCATTATTCTGTACATCCTGTTCGGTGTTTTCATCTACCGAGGATACAACTGGTCGCGTATCGTCATGACCGTTATTGCTGTTTTGGCCCTTGCCGGTATTGTTTTGCACACGTTTATCACATCGGCGGCTTTGAGCGGCATGAATGAAGAGAGGTCATCGCTCGCGCCCGGTTTTACGTCTTCCCTTTCCACGCTCATTGTGATCTACGTGGTGTTGTTTATTGCTAACGTTGCCCTGATTGTTTTCTTGTGGCTGCCCGGGACCAACAGGTTTATGCGTGACTCCAAGGCGTACCGTCTGGCACAGAATCCGATGGCTCAGCCCACAGTCGTACAGGCGCAGCCCGTTCAGCCCCAGGCGCCGCACCAGAACTAACCTGCATATTTAGGGGCAGTAGGTGCTAAAAAGGCTCTTTATGTGAATAAAGAGCCTTTTTTACGCGGCAGAGAGCCGGGACGCACCCCTAAGGCACCTAAGGCATAGCCCTGGACACCCACCGCCAGCCCGTGCCCGGGGTAACCCGCTAAACTTGAAATATGACTAAACTTTCCGAAACCCTGCCCATCGAAAAAGCCCGCGAACGCCTGCGCCAGCTCATCTCCGAGCTTGCCGTGGTGCGCGGTAAAGTGACTCTTGCCTCCGGGAAAGAAGCCGACTACTACGTCGACTTGCGCCGTATCACCCTGCATCACGAAGCGTCGCGTTTGGTCGGTCAGGTGATGCTCGATCTGCTCGATCGTAACGGCATCGAATTTGAGGCCGCCGGGGGTCTAACGATGGGCGCCGACCCGGTTGGTTCCGCAATTATGCGCGCGGCGGGCGATCAGGATCGTGCTATCGATTCGTTTGTGGTGCGTAAGGCACAAAAGTCCTACGGCATGGGTCGCCAGGTTGAGGGGCCCAGCGTTGAGGGTCGCCACGTGGTTGCTGTCGAAGATACTTCCACCACCGGCGGGTCCGCGTTAACCGCCGTGGATGCACTGCGCACAGCGGGCGCCGAGGTCGTCGCCGTCGCTGTCATTGTAGACCGCGCAACCGGGGCGAAAGAACATATCGAAGAGGTTGCCGGGGTTCCCTGCTTCTACGCCTACTCCAAGGATGATTTAGGGCTCGACTAGGGGCTTCATAGATGCCCGCGCGTGCCGGCAACCAGCGGCGTGCGGGCATTGCCGCACCGCCCGCCATCCAGATTCCTTCGCCGCGCATCCGGCACTATATGTACGCGCCATCAGAAAGAAACCATGAGTTCCCCAAGCCATCAGACACCCCTTGACCCCTCAGATTCCGGGCAGGATTCCCGCGTGAACGAATCTGCAGAGCCGCAGAATACACCACAGGAGTACCCCGAAAGCGAGGCTTTCGGAACGCCCCGGTTTGAGGTTGGCGTCGGCCCCTGGGAGGGCGAGTGGCCCGAGGGCGAGCATTGGGATGAACAGCTTCTGCGTGAGGGCGACCGCCGCAATGTGGTGGATAAATACCGTTACTGGAGCATGGAGGCGATTATCACCGATCTTGATACGCGCCGCCATGATTTTCACGTCGCAATCGAGAATTGGCAGCACGATCTGAATATCGGTACCGTGGTGCGCACCGCGAACGCCTTTTTGGCGAAGGAAGTGCACATTATTGGTAAGAAACGCTGGAACCGTCGCGGTGCGATGGTGACCGACCGGTATCAGCATGTGCGGCATCACCCCACGATTGAGGACTTCGTGGCGTGGGCGCAGGGCGAGGGGCTGGACATTATCGGTATCGATATTTTTCCGGATTCGGTGCCGCTTGAAACCTACGATCTGCCGAAGAACTGCGTGCTGGTCTTTGGGCAGGAAGGCCCAGGGTTATCGGAGGAAATTCACGCCGCCGCGCGCGATACGCTCTCGATCGAACAATTCGGCTCAACCCGGTCGATGAACGCGGCAACCGCCGCCGGGATCGCGATGCACGCCTGGGTACGCCGCCACGTTTTCGGGCAGAAACCTTAAAACAAATACACCGCGAGCAGGTAGGATTTTGCCGAAAAGGTAGGAAAATCCTACCTGCTCGAACCAAAAACCACCTGCTCGCGGTGTTATGTAGGGGCGTAGACCCTAGCCCACCGGGACGTTCACGTTCACGAGCGAGAAAAGATCCTTCGGATCGTCCGGGTTCGCCACCAGGTCAATGAACTGCTGCAGATCCGTGCCCCGGGTTGCCTCGCGTGCATAGCGCAGACCCGAGAAGTCGGCGATTGCAAAGCCCACCGAATCGAAGAGAGTAATCTGCTCATCCGAGGTACGCCCGGGCTCCTCGCCGGTCAGAACCTTCCAGAACTCCACCACGGGGAAGTCCGGGTCCTTCTGCTGAATTTCACCCTCGATGCGGGTCTGCGGCGGGAACTCCACGAACACGGTCGAACGATCCAAAATCTCGCTTTCCAGCTCGGTTTTGCCGGGGCAGTCGCCTCCAATAGCATTCAGATGCACACCGGGCTTCACCTGCGAATTTAGAAGCACCTTTGCCTGCTGCTTATCGGCGGTGCAGGTGGTAATAATATCGGCGTCTGCCACGGCCTCGTCCACGCTGGATGCGGCATGAATCCTGAACCCCAGCGGCTCCAGATTACGGCGGAACTTCTCGATAGCGGCAGGATCAACATCGTACACCGCAAGATCTTCGATGCCGAGGACGGCGCGCATCCCAAGGGCCTGGAACTCGGACTGTGAACCGGTGCCGATCATCGCCATCTTCCGTGAATCCTCGCGTGCTAGATGTTTAGCCACCATGGCAGAAACAGCGGCGGTACGAAGGGCGGTCAGCAGGGTCATCTCCGCAAGGAAAACGGGGTATCCGTTATCCACATCAGCCAGCAGACCGAACGCGGTCACGGTCTGGTATCCGCGTGCAGGGTTCGAGGGGTGCCCGTTCACGTACTTGAAGGAATAGGTGATGTTATCTGAGGTCGGCATTAACTCAATCACGCCGAAGGGGGTGTGGGATGCCACGCGCGGAATCTTATCGAAGCTCTGCCATTTCTTGAAATCTTCTTCCAAGAAATTCACCATACCGGCAATAATATTCCCAACGCCGTCACGCTGAACCCACTGTGCCATGGATGCAACATCAACAAATTCAACCCTGTGGTCGGTCACGATAATCTCCTTAGTCGTGAGAGGCTGACATGAAATACTGAACCAGTATATCAGCGGTCAAATGTATAGATTATTACTGTGATGTATATAATATTCCCCGGAATACGCTGACAATATGTATGACATTATGTCAGCGTAGTGTGTGCAATATCCGGAAAACAATGTGTGTAAAAAGCTACTTCCGATCCTCATCCGAATCATCGTCGTGTTCGGCAAGTTCCGTGAAGTAATTCTTGTAAACGCCCTCATTCGAGAGCTTACGCGCCATCGGAGGAGCCGCAATCACCGGAACAGCGCCCGTGAAGCCCTCACGAACACGCGCAATCTCATTCACGCGATCACGCACCACAAACCAACCAACAATGAGCAGCGGAATCACGAAAAGAAGCGAGATAAGAGTCCATGTGCCCACGGGGTAGTCGAGCGCCATCAGCACAATAACAATAGCCATGAAGGTCAGAACCGACCAGTCGGCAAAGCGCCCGCCGGGAGCACGGTACTCGGGGCGTGTGTACTTTCCTTCCTTGGCCAGCTTGAGGAACTTCTGATGCGAGAGCGAAATAGCAACCCAGGATGCCATCGTACCGAAGGCCGCAATATTAAGGACGACCTCAAACGCCTGTTCGGGAACAATGAAATTCAGGACTACACCGAAAAGCCCCACCACGCCGGTCAGCAGAATACCAGCCACCGGAACGCCGGACTTAGAAACCTTAGTTGCGAACTTCGGCGCAGACCCGGCAACACCCATCGAATGCAGAATACGACCAGTCGAATACAGACCCGCGTTCAGCGACGATGCGGCGGCGGTAATCACGACCAGCTGCATGATTGGGGCACTTGCGGTCACGCCAATATTGTCGAAAAAGGTCACGAAGGGCGACTCGTCATCGCTGTAGACGGTGTACGGCATGAGCAGGCACAGCAGCACTACGGCGCCCACGTAGAAGATGGCAATGCGCCACACCACAGCGTTGATAGCGCGCGGAATAATCTTCTTGACGTCCTTTGTTTCGCCGGAGGTGGTGCCCACCAGTTCGATACCGGCGTATGCGAACACAACGCCCTGCACAACAATTAACGCCGGAAGAACACCCTGCGGGAAGAGCCCATCATGTGACATAATCAGCGGAATACCGGGCTGCACGCCGTTGATGGGCTGTCCGAAGATGAGGTACCAAATACCAACCGCCATGAAGGTCAGCAGTGCCAGAATCTTGATGAGTGCAAACCAGAACTCCAGCTCGCCGAAGAGCTTAACCGAGACCAGGTTCAGGGACACGGTCACAATCACCACGATGAAAGCGGTGAGCCATTGCGGTAGGTCGGCAAAGAATTGGTTATATCGCCCAAACCAGGAGATGTAGATAGCAATTGCGGTCGCATCCGCCACCGCTGTCATGGCCCAGTTGAGCCAGTACAGCCAGCCGGAGACGAACGCCGCCTTTTCGCCGTAGAATTCACGGGTGTACGAGACGAACGAGCCAGAGGAGGGGCGGTGCAGGATCAGCTCGCCCAGTGCGCGCAGGATCAGGTAGCCGAAGAACCCGCAGACGGCGAAAATGATCGCAAGCATAGGGCCGGCCTTTTCGAGGCGCCCGCCTGTCCCCAAGAATAGACCGGTACCGATAGCGGAACCGATCGCAATCATTTGAAGTTGTCGAGCGCCTAGCCCCTTGTGCAGACCTTCCTGCTCATGAGCGAAGGCGTCTTCGTGGTCTGGTCGCGTCATAGGTTTTTTAGGTGAATCGAGACTCATATTTTTCCTTATGACATGCGGCGCCGAGCGTGAACGATGGTGTACCTTCTCAGTGCGCCACATATATGGTGATATCCCACGCGGATATGTAGTAAATTCCGGAAGCCGCATGGAGTTTTTTAAGACTATAGCAGACCAAGTATAAGAATGTTACGGGGAGCACACCCCGATAATATGCGTGTCAATGCATAATGCACGTGCTGCTGTGATGTCGGGAATATTCCGAAAAGTGTTATTGAAATTTAATAAATACAGTTTATTCCTTGCTATAGCAGGGAACATAAAATTATCCCTGGCTCACAGAAAAATATGTGTGTATTTATACAGGCAGGGTGTGCAGGATATGAGGAGACGGCGCTCGCTTTTCGTGGGTTTAGCTGCCGCCCAGTGCGTGAATCTTTCGGTCGAGGCGCTTCTTGCGGCGGGTCAGCAGCCACCAGCCGGGTACGTGAAGCGCGGATTTGCGCCCCACCTCGATGACGGAGGGGAGCTTCTTCTTGGCGAGAGCGGTATCTATCTCAAGGTCGGTGGCACCTTCGACGCGCATCCGTTCAATGAGGGCGAGGGATTTGGCGACGGGTCCGCCTCCAATGATGTGCGCATCCATGCGGGCTTGAATCGCCGCGCGGCGTTCTTGCAGGCGTGCCAGCCGTGCGTTCTTAGGGTTATTTTCACCCATTCGGCGTCCCCCTCATTATGATGACAATGACTCTCAACTACGGACTAAAATGCCTCATCAAAGCCCGAAATAAGCCGAAAAACCGGCGCTTTCAGTCTACAGAAAACCCGAACCCCCTTGGTAAAATAGTCTCTGTAGATGGCGTTCAGACACGCCAACAAAACCACGGGAATTTACGTTTTCCCGCACCCTAGTCAAGGAGTCAGCATGGCTATTGCAACCCCCGAAGTCTACGCAGAGATGCTGGAGAATGCGAAAGCAAAAGGCTTCGCCTACCCGGCAGTAAACGTCACCTCATCGCAGACCCTCAACGCCGCTCTTCGCGGTTTCGCTGAGGCTGGTTCTGACGGTATTGTTCAGGCATCCACTGGTGGCGCAGCGTACTGGTCGGGAGCATCGAAGAAGGATATGGTCGCTGGTTCCCTGGCATTCGCGGCATACGCTCGTGAGATCGCCAAACAGTACGACGTGAACATCGCGCTGCACACTGACCACTGCCCCAAGGACAAGCTGGATGGCTTTGTTCTTCCCCTGCTCGCCGAGTCTGAAAAGGCTGTGGCGCGCGGCGAAGACCCCATCTTTAACTCTCATATGTGGGATGGTTCCGCTATTGATCTTGATGAGAACCTCAAGATTGCGGCTGAGCTTCTGGAGCGCACCAACAAGGCAAAGATTGTGCTTGAGGTTGAGATCGGCGCCGTTGGCGGCGAGGAAGACGGCGTTGAAGGCGCTATTGACGACTCCCTGTACACCACTGTTGATGACGCGGTGAAGACCGTTGAGGCTCTGGGTCTGGGCGAGAAGGGCCGCTACATTGCGGCGCTGACCTTCGGTAACGTGCACGGCGTGTACAAGCCCGGTAACGTGCACCTGCGCCCCGAACTGCTCAAGCAGATTCAGGACGAGATCGGCGCTAAGTACGGTAAGGAGAAGCCGTTCTCGCTCGTGTTCCACGGTGGTTCCGGTTCGACCGCTCAGGAGATCGCGGATGCGGTTTCCTACGGCGTGATCAAGATGAACATCGATACCGATACCCAGTACGCCTTCACCCGCCCGGTCGCCGGTCACATGTTCACCAACTATGACGGCGTGCTCAAGGTTGACGGCGAGGTCGGCAACAAGAAGGCATACGACCCCCGCGTATGGGGCGCTAAGGCCGAAGAGGG
>ERZ773196.405-NODE-405-length-27070-cov-2.929965_pt1 | contig 27070 bp, 35 predicted proteins | sample MGYA00581009_ERZ773196 | MGnify/ENA primary metagenome ERZ773196 (study PRJEB29015, sample SAMEA2738162) | human oral metagenome | biome: human oral; feature: human-associated habitat; material: saliva | place: China | collected 2243 ... | reverse complement strand
GAGCTGACGCAATAAGGATGTGAGCTGACGCAATAAGGGTGTGAACTGACAGCCTTATTGTATTCTCAAACGCAATAAGGATATTGACGACTTGCTTTATTGCTTTTCCACTTCCTCGCTAAGAAGTAAAAGTAAGAAGGCATCAATAATAGAATTTTCTAAAAATAACTATATTTGCATTTATACTATTTTCTACTAACACCCTTTTTAAAATCAGCTTCAAAACTTAGAAAATTATGGATGCACAGAAAGTTGATATGTTTCTCATGGCAAACAATCACTACCTCCCGCAGAGCAAACTACGTCCTCTCAGAGAACAATTACTTTCACTTGACGATTCATATTGGATAGTACTCACAACCATCCAATTTAAGAATCCCACAATGGCAGTCGTCCTTTCAATTTTCTTCTTCCACTTTGCTGTTGATCGCTTCTATATTGGTGATATAGCTTTAGGCCTGTTAAAGCTATTCACAGCTGGTGGCTTCCTTTTCTGGGCATTCCTTGATCTCTTTTTAATCGCTGGAGCAACAAGAGATCGCAACTATCAAAAGCTTCAAGCTCGCCTTCAATAAACTCTTAAATATATTATCAGCCGTGACTTATATCAGTGTTTGCCTTTAGCCACTTTCCGCAAAAGAGGAACAAACTGTGCTAACCACTTTCTCCTCTTGTACTGATTGTGGAGGTACAAGAGCTACTTTATTCTTCTTAGGAGAAAATATTAAGGGGCATAGAACGAAGCGTATAAAATGAGTTGAGGCTAAAACTTTGGTATTGCTATGTGTGTCAAACAGTTACGAGTGTTGGATGGTTGCTTGACCGCAAAACGAAGCGTTTACATTGCTTTAATTTTGCTTTACATCAAGGGACAGTTGAGGCGTAAAAGTTTGAAGATAGGTTTACATTAGCTTACAGATGGTTTACATGGGACGATCGCAGAGGATTTAGGGCAGGTTGTCTGTCCTTTTTTTATTGCATTTTATGAGCTCCATTCCGCCTATATATAGCGTTCTAACGACTGAAGATATAGGTATAAAGCAATGCTCGCTGGAGCGGGTAGAATTGAGTAAAGGCGGCGTTGTACTGAATAAAAAGGCGTGTATTATGAGCGGAGAGTTAATACGGTCAAAAGCGACAAAAAAGAGATGACTTTCAATAGCTAAAACATTGATTGAACAATAGTTGAACGGTTTTCGATTGTTTTTTGAACAGTTGGAAGCCGTTTTTTCGTTTTTACTGGGTAAAAAGAGCGTTTTTTAGGGCAAAAAATGTGTTTGGATGGACATTAGGGTGGACACTTGGGTGGACAGTGCAAAACGAAATGTGTCGATTGGATGGACATTAGGGTGGACACTTTTTATATAGTTTCGACCACATTCACCCCCCTAATAAGGACGAAAAAAAGTGGATTCGCCTCGCTTTTTGTCGTTTACCCTCCCCCTTTATTCCGCATTATAGGGGGATATAATACCAAAATTACAGAGTGAAAGGTTTTAGTCAAACGCCCTATTTATCGGGCTTTGGGGATATATTTACGGTGTAAAATCAATAAAAAGTGTGCGTGCGGCGCATAAGAAGGTAAATATGAAACAGACATTTAAGATTGGTGATGAGCAATGTGAACGTTTGAATGATGCAATGTTTAGAATGGTACTGGAACGTTCAGATAAGTTGGGTATCAGTTATTTTGTGTAAGTCTGTACTTTAATGATATTCCCGAGGCTATCCATATAGAACACTTGGTCGCAAACGATCAGTGCATTAAAAACATTTTTAGCACGATATCTGTGTCTTACAGAATATTCACCTTTGTCAGTTTCTGTGATTCTGCTCCACTCAATCGACTGATAACTATTGGGGTCATTCAGATTGTTTTTTAGATAGTTTGTAACTGGGACAACAGTTCCGTTGGATTTTACTTCAATCTTTGTATGAGGAAGCATGTCTTCTTTTGAAGGAGCACTACACTTTTTAAATCCCCATCCTAAAATGTAAATTGCGATAATAGCAAATATTATCAAAGTAATACACCCTGTGAATTTTTCCTTGAGAGTCATTTCTTCCCATTTTTTGTTTTCTTTCATATCTGTATAATTTAAGCTTAATAATATGTGTCCATACAAAGCAGTTGATTCGCACGGAAGCCTTGACACAATAGCAAGAGCTGAGATGAAAATTAATATCTCTGTGTGCATCTATTTTGGAGTACTATTCGAGGCTTACGTGCCCTATAACGAGTGCAATGCCTGTAATTTCATCCTTAGGGATGTCGAAAGGAGGGTATTGTGTGTTCTCGCTCACTGCAGAGAGTGAGTTTGCAGTAGTGCCTGGCATAAGTCGTTTGATAAGTAATCCTTGTTCACGTGTCGCAATTACGTGCGGTCGATTCCATTGTATGAAACCAGAGTTATGAATGATGGTACATCCAACGACGTCACCTGCACTATATTTAGGTTGCATAGAGTCGCCTGTTACTTCGATCATGAAGTCGACATGCTGTCTTCTCCATTTTGGAATAACATAATACTCTTTTACATCGCTTTCGGTTATTGCAAAGTTGGCGTTACCGAATCCTGCAGCAACCTTTTGTGATACTAAAGGTATTAACTCATGTGTGGAATGTAGCGGATCAAGATATCGGAAAGCCTCAGGAAGCCTATCTTTTGCTGGTGGTGTTCTCAGTTGCGCTGTAACTTGTGACTCTTGTATAGTAGCTTTAAGCATGGGGCCATTACCTGTGAGGAGCCACTCTGCAGAAATATTCGCATTTGCGCATATCTTGCTAATCACATCAAAAGAAGGCTTTCCTTTCCTTGCTCCTACTACATTGGCGATTACAGTAGGCGTAACCCCAATAGCTTTTGCAAAGGCACTCTGGTTTCCTTTGTAAACGGAGTTAATTATGACTTCAAAGCGTTTATTTATATCCATTTTTATTTTTTTTGCGCTATTGCGTAAAATAATTGCAGAATAATTTTATTTATTCGCAAATGCGTATTATCTTTGCAACGTATTCCATTTGGAACGCGCCCAAAGATACGAAAAAGGGGCGAGAATAATGAAATAAATAATTAAAGATTAAAAGGATTATGAAGAAGAAAGTGATAAAAGTTACAGCGACAGATCAGACAGTAGAGAAGTTGTACAAATTTGTAAAATTCATAAATGAGAACTCAAGCATTCGCGCATATCCAAGCGTAGATAATGAAGCGGTATTTTTTCCTGTTGATAAATATGACCTAAAATGGCTCAAGAGTACCCTCTTGGAAAAAGGGTATGCGCTTAGAATTGAAGACGCGCTTTAGAATGATAAAGCAGAATATGAATTTAAGGTCACATATTTTTTTAACATTAACGATTATGGACGAGAAGCTTTTAGATAAAGTGAGTATTGAAAAAATAGATGAGTTGTTTAGCTCATTAAGTGAAGTAATTAAAAGTATGCGCAGTGTACAAGAGAATAGCGAGGAGTGTTTCCAAGACGAAACACATTTTGGGCATGTTACACTTTGAGGAATATGCTTTTTACCTCTCTCAGGCAGCGTGAAAGAACAGGCAGTAAAGGGTAACAGAAGGTGGCTACATCCGAATGGTAGCGGACGCGAAAAAGAATCAGAAAAGGCAATTGGGGTTCGATTCCCCACCTCCTACAAAATTTAACGATAAAAAAAGAAAATATGAAAAAGTACATTCACATCCAGAAAGCGGATCGAAAATTTATTGCTCAAGCATTCGGGATTGCCGAACGCACAATTTTTAATGCCATTCATTTCGAAGACCCGAAAGACGGTAGTGAGCTGGCTAAGAAGATCCGCAAGCTGGCTCTTGAACGTGGTGGTATCGTCATGATAGAAGCACCCGAATGGGAGGTTTTACACGATTCAGACGACTGCATGAGGCAATATCTTGGTGATGTTTTGCTGGAGTTCTCAAAGAAAGAACCATGGTGTGATGTGTTTAAGCATGGAGAGAAAGTACGCCGCTTCGAGCAAGTGATGACAAGCGATATTCAAGGTATACAGGACTGGGCTGCTGCATTGAAGTAAGGAGGGTGCGGGAATGGAGTATTTCAACAAAATATTGTGCGTGACCTACGCGGAACTGACTGATGGCAGTGAGGCTGTTATTACAGGCGGAACACTGCTGAAGAATGTGACTCGTGGCAATATCGTCAGCGTCCACCGTGGCGGTGGTGAAGGCGGTCAGGCACTCTATGCATGGAGTTCCCTTCCTGCTAAATACAAGGAGCGATTCGTGGCAAAATACGGCGATCCGGAACAAAAGATGAAGGAAGCAATGATGAGAGACCGCATACGGCTGGATGGTGATGCACGGAAGTGGTATGAGGCGTTTACCTACGAGATGAATGGCCAGGAGGAACACCTAACGGAAAATCTCATTGAAGAGTACACCATTAACGCCAGCGTCTTGAGAGAATTGCTACATATGATGTCGCAACGCAGAGCGATAAGGCAAAGTTTGAACGGAAGCATGGCAGGCGCTTGGGATATCATTTTTCAGAGTTCAGAAGCTCTCCGCGAGGAGTACGGACACACACTGCCAACGAGCGTTGCAAGACTGAAGACGAAAATCAATGCTTTTAAGCGTGGCAGTTATCAGAGTCTTATCAGTGGCAAGGTTGGTAATAGGAATACACAGAAAATTACCGATGATTTCGGGCGGTTGCTGATAGCATTGAAACGTTGTCGAGTACCAGTCTATACCGACGCACAAATCTTTGAGGAGGCAAACAGACGTGCTGAAGCCAACGGCTGGAAGCCGCTGAAAAGTCTTAGCGGCATGAAGCGGTGGCTGAACAGCGCAGCCATCATGCCTTTGTGGTATGATGCTGTATATGGCGAACAGGCCGCTCGTCAGAAATTCGGTCGCAAGCATTGCACAGCACTACCTACCAAGCGTGATGCCCTATGGTATGGTGACGGCACGAAACTGAATCTGTACTATCGAGACGAGGCTGGCAAGGTGCGGACCACTCAGGTGTATGTGGTGATAGACGCGATGAGTGAGGTGATGCTTGGTTGGCACATCAGCGATTTAGAAGACTATGAGGCGCAATACCACGCTTACCGTATGGCGATACAAACGAGCGGATACAAGCCTTACGAGATTGTGCATGACAACCAGGGCGGCCACAAGAAACTGGATGCTGATGGCCTCTTCAAGAAACTCTGCCATGTACACCGGACGACACAGCCCTATAATGGTGAGTCGAAGACGATCGAGGCTGTATTCGGTAGATTCCAACAGCAGGTGCTGCACAAAGATTGGCGCTTCACAGGTCAGAACATCACCGCCAAAAAAGATAGCAGTCGTCCGAACCTTGAATTTATTGAAGAGAACAAGGATAGCCTCTACACACTTGCAGAACTGAAGGATGCTTACACTCTTGCTACCAAGGAATGGAACGAAATGCGGCACCCAGCCTACGGCACGAGCCGTCTGGAGGCTTACAAAGGGAGCATGAACGAAGAAACGCAGGAAGTAACGGCCCACGACATGGTGGACATGTTCTGGGTTACAGCTAAGCGCATGAGCACATTTACCGACCAGGGTATCATGGTAACCATCAAGGGACAGAAGCGGCAGTACGAGGTAATGAGTGAGCCAGGCGTTCCCGATCATGAGTGGCGCAGACAGCATACCTACGAGCGGTTCGTCGTGAAATATGATCCTTACGACTTTGGCAGCATACGTCTCTACAAGAAGGACGCCGACGGCAATCTTCGATTCGAATGTGTGGCAGAACCTTACTTAGTGGTACATCGTGCCATACAAGAGCAGACCGAAGGTGAAGCAGCCTTTATTCGTCAGGAACAGACCGCAAACACGGCTGATCGCATAGAGCGAACGGTGGCAGGACGAGAGATCGAGAAAGCCCACGGCGTGTTGCCGGAACAGCACGGACTACGCAGTCCCAAGCCAAAAGGCATGACAGCAGCCGAACGCAGACAAATAGATCGTCGTACAGGAATCTATAGCCGTCCAGCTGAGGAGTATAAAATTGGTCGCAAGACTAAACAAGTGAGCCTTGAAGATTGGTCGACAGTAGAGACTACTGTAGTTGATATAGCCTCAGTTGCGGGCAAATTATAAAGTAAAAAATGACTAAATAAAAGTTTTATGAGCAAGTTGACACAAAACGAAAAGGTACAGATTCAGGCCAGTTTGAAGCAATACGTTTCCAAGTATCCCAGCCAGAATAAGGCAGCACAGAGTCTTACAGGGACGAGTAGTGCGACGATAAGCAGTATTCTGCAGGGTAAGTGGGAGAACATTTCGGACGAGATGTGGCGCAATCTTGCATCACAGCTTGGGACAAGTACTGGAACAGACTGGCAAGTTGTAGAGACAAAATCTTTTCAGGAAATGGTGTTTGCCATGACTGACGCTCAGTCTGTCAGAAATGTTACGTGGGTTGTGGGCGAAGCAGGATGTGGAAAGACAACGACTGCTAAGCTTTATGCCAATGACCATAATGAGGTGTTTTATATCCTCTGCTCAGAAGATATGAAGAAAAGCGACTTCGTCCGCGAGATAGCACGTCGTATTGGTCAGAGAACAGAAGGTTACAGCATCAGAGAGTTGCTCGACCGAATTATTGACGACCTTATTCAGATGGATGCACCGCTACTCCTCTTCGACGAGGCGGACAAACTTCCAGAGCGTGTGTTTCATTATTTCATCGACCTGTATAACCGATTAGAGGACAAGTGTGGTATCGTCTTTTTCTCTACGAGCTATATCAAGCGCCGCATGGCTATGGGGTTGCGGTACAACAAGTGTGGCTACAATGAGATTCACTCGCGTATCGGTCGCAAGTTCTTTGACTTGGAGCGCACGGACGCTCATGATGTCTACGCCGTATGTATGGCAAATGGTGTGACAGATAAGGCACGAATATCAGAGGTAGTGAGAGATTCGGAGGAATACGAGTTTGATTTACGGCGTGTGAAAAAGAGTATTCATAGGATTAAACTGATGGCTGCTCAAACAGCGATCAAGCAGCGTTTGAATAGCCATAAAACAGCAGAAAAATGAACAGAGCAATGTCAGTAATAGATATGCTACGTATGAAAAAAGAAACCTATCCTTTTGAGGGTGTTTGGGCTGATGCCTTCGGTTCGCCAGAACGTAACGGTGTCTGGTTTATCTGGGGACGCAGCGGAAGCGGAAAAACAAGTTTTACCATGAAGCTCTGTAAAGAGTTAGCAAAGTTTGGCAAGGTCGCTTACGACAGCCTGGAGGAAGGCTTCTCGCTGACGATGAAGAACGCCCTCATGAAAGCCGGCATGCAGGATGTGGCGAGACGGTTCGTACTGCTCTGTGAGGGCATGGAGGAACTGGACACACGGCTGAGCAGGCGCAAGAGCCCCGATATTGTTGTGATAGACAGCTTCCAGTACACACAGATGAGTTTCAAGGACTACCAAGACTTCAAAGACCGACACAGGGACAAACTACTCATCTTCATCAGCCAGGCTGACGGCAATAAGCCAGCAGGACGTACGGCGGTGAGCGTAATGTATGACGCGGCATTGAAGATATGGGTAGAAGGTTACCGCGCCATCAGCAAAGGACGGTATTTTGGAAACCTGGGCTATTATACCATTTGGGAAGAGCGCGCAAACATCTACTGGGGAGACAAACCTAAAGAGTAAGGCTATGGCAAAAATACGCGACAATCTACTATATAGGCTACGTAAGAAGGGCGTGAGGGTACAAACACGGGAGAGGACGATCTTTTTTGCCTTTGACCAAGAACCATTTAATGTTACACAGGTGAAGCGATTATGCAGAGAATATCATTTTAATGTACAATTAGAAATACAATAGCAATGAGCAAGATAGCAAGACGGATAGAGCTACGTCCTCCCAGTGTGAAGACAACGAAGGAGAGGATTGTGAGTAAGGGGCATGATTGCGAGTATTGCCAGGGAAATGGTTACTTCGTCGGTTGCAATTACAAGGGCCAATCCGAAAAAGAATACTGCCCGATTTGTGGAGGCAGCGGCAAGCTCGATGCCGTGGTAACAATCGAGTGGGAAGAATCAATATTATAAAGATAAAATATGATACGAGTAGAATTTTCATATGGAGGTCATCAATTTGTCAAGGAGAATACGGTGACCCGGAAAAACAGAAAGGGCCTATATGATTTATATCGTTGCTCATGCTGTGGTTTGGAGGTTAAAAGTTATTTGCTTGGGACAATTGACGTGTATGAGAAGGACAAAAACAAGCTAAACAGTTGTATCAATAGGCTGGACAAGAAGTATATACAGATAACTCTTTGCACGGCAAGTGGTCCCCAGTTTAAGAACTTGCTTCCAGCAAGTAAACACACCATCATCTCTCCACCGGAAGGATATGATAGAAAACGAGGAGAATGGGTAATGGGAGTAGGCGAACCGGTCCTTGTGTTATTCGGTGAGTTCATTTACATTTAATAATCATTAAACGAAAACTATATATGGCAACTATTTTAGACGAAATCAAGAAGCGCATTCAAGTGTGGCACGAGCAGCGTGCTCAGCGTATCGAAGCGGAGCGTCAGGCACTACTCGACGCGGAGGCGCGTGAAGCCGTGCAGGTGATGGAATTCAACGGCAGGCTGTACATCTGTGTACACGGCAAACCACTGTTTGACATCGACATCTTCAAGGGCAGCGTGGCCGAGGTCGTAGCCAATGGCCGTAGGGCTTATAAAGACTGGAAGGAGGAGAAACTATGGGAAAAGTAAATATTGGACCACGATATTATCGTGTTACTGTCGTCATTAAACCGAAAGGATTTAATAAGATATTATTGGAGGGACTTTTTGTTTATGGAAAAGAGGCATATACTCTTTCGGAAATCAAAAAGAAATGCTGGGAGTTTCTCAAACCGCAAATAAACTTCGAAAAATACGATATTGACCCAGAGCAGGTAAGAAAGGATATTAAACTCACGTCGCTGCCAGTTGATTTCTTACTCAATGCGGATCAAAAATAAAAAATAGGCATTATGGATAAAGGATTTAATTACGCGCGGTTTTACGCGCTCTTAAAGCAGCTGCCCGGCGCAGATAAGGAAATCCTTGTAGAACAATACACAGGCGGTAGAACAACGCATTTGCGTCAGATGACGATTAAGGAGTACGAACTGATGTGTTCCGTGATGGCTCAAGTGGCTGGCTATGAAACGCGCAAGGAGGCTTTGCGCAAGGAGTTACGCCGTAAACGTAGCATCTGCTTGAGGCTGATGCAGCAGCTTGGAATTGATACTACGGACTGGACACGGGTTGATGACTTCTGCTGTCATCCGAGAATTGCCAAAAAGCCTTTTAGGAAAATTAGCCTTGATGAGTTCGACGAGGTGATCAAGAAACTTCGCATGATAAAGCGCAAAGGTGGTTTACGCCCCATATCAAGTAGCAAAGAGCAGTCTCCTGCATCCACCATTGTTTATGTCCAACTGAATAATACAACAGAAAGTTAAATATGACACCAAGAGAATTTGTAAAGCAAGCGATGGATAATATCCGGAAACTCACGAAAGACATGAGTGAGACAGAATACGATAACTGCCTTGAGCAGCTCTCTTTTGAGATTGAGGATGAGCGTCAGCAGCTTAACTGGTCGCCAAGCGAGGAATAGTTTTATCAACCTATAAACGAAAAGATAATGAGAACAAAAACAAGCAAATGGTTTGAAGTCAAGATGCGCTATGACAAAGTGTATGAGGACGGGTATGAAAAGAAAGTGGTCGAGAGTTATGTGGTCGAGGCTCTTTCATTCGGAGAGGCAGAAGAGACGGCTATTGAATTTCTGGGCAGCTTAGTGTCTGGTGAGATACAAGTTATAAACATAAACCCGACGAAGTTTAACGAGGTGATCTTTAATGAAGAGGAGGAGTCATGCGACCGATACTACAAGGCAAAATTACAGTTTATCACCCTCGACGAAAAAACAGGAAAAGAGATGCCCAAGTATTTTTACTATCTGGTACAGGCAGTATCTTTTGACAACTGCAAGGACACGATCAGAAATGTGAAGTCGAGAGTTATGTTAGACTATCAAATTGCAGCCGTATCAGAAACAAAGATTGTTGAAGTGGTAGAACACAAATTATAAACGATAAAACAAAGAAAAGACAATGGGAACAAGAAAAAAGAAAGTTATTATTACGGGTGTGAATCGCGAGCAGGCTGACGAAGCTTTTGCAACCTACGCAAAGAGCGATGCTCAAGTACAGAAAATCAATGCAGACATTGAGCTACAGTGTGCTAAAATCCGCGAGAAATATGCTGATAAGTTAGCAACACTCACCGCAGAGAAAGAACAAGCATTTGATACGCTGCAAGCCTTTGCTACCGAAAATCAGGAAGACCTCTTTGCTAAAAAGAAGAGCCTCGATATGGCTCACGGTACTATCGGTTTTCGCACTGGAACTCCGAAACTGAAGACTTTAAAAGGCTTTACTTGGGCAAGCGCGCTGGAATTAGTTAAGGAGTTTTTGCCCGACTATGTTCGCCAGACCTGGGACATCGCCAAGGACAAATTGCTTGCAGATAGGGAGGGTACCGTTCAAGAACCCGGCAATCCGCTTGGTCCCGGCAAGTCCATGTATGAGCAGATGGCCAAATGCGGCATGCAGGTTGTACAAGACGAGGCCTTTTACGTAGAACCTAAGAAAGAGGATAGTTGTGTATGATCCAGGAAGTATCTAAGTCTCCTAAAATAGCCCTGTGCCGTAAATGTCACGGCACAGGCTATTATCGTCATATTGAGACGGACAATAGTAACAGCATACACATCTGTCCCCAGTGTGAAGGCAGTGGAAGGGTTTTGGTGAGTTGTAAGATGCGCCTGGATATCCGTCCTTATAAGGTCTTATAATTAATCGTAATAAGTACATGAAAGTTGACAACGAAAAGCGTCGAGGAGTGAGTTATCATCGCCGTGTGTGTGAGATAAATTTAATTTATAATCGATGGGCCAAGACAGGACTCTCTAATCGTGAAATCTGGCGACGATATATTTACCCAGTGTATGGCATCAGTGAACGTACTTTGTATAATATATTAAAAAAAGGATGTAAAGATGAAATCCGAGACTCATCGTATTTTAAAAAGAATCCTTGATGATATTCGGGTGGAGATGACTGACGAGTTCGATCAAAATTTCGAGCGTCAGTCATTTTTTGGCGAGGCGTGGCAGCGGCGCAAAAGTCCCATACGCCAGGGAGGCCATATACTGGTCGATACAGGACGACTCCGCAGGAGCATACAGAGCCGGACAACGGATAACAGTATAACCTTCTTCACCGAAGAACCCTATGCTGCCATTCACAACGAGGGCGGGGAGATAGTGGTGACAACGAAAATGAAAGGCTACTTTTGGCACAAGTACTACGAGACTGTAGGAAGTTTCAACAGGAAGAAAGATGGCAGCAGAAGCAACAACAAGCGCACGGTGCAGCTTTCTGAGGAAGCCGAGTTCTGGAAGTTCATGGCCCTGAAGAAAGTGGGTACGACCATCAAGATACCGCGTCGCCGTTTCCTGGGAACCAGTCCAGAAGTCGAGAAAGCCGTCCGGGAAATCATCGAGGAGAATATCACCGAGTATATCAACTTTGAATTTGAAATCAACGAGAAATGAGAAAGGAACTGTACAAGATGCTCTGCGATAAGCTGAAGACAGTAAGCGGTGGAGCCATCAAGCATATTGACCTGTGGAACCATAATGTCGAGTTCATCGAGCAGGAGGAGCAGTGGGAACGCCCTGCTGTGTTCGTGGAGTTCGCCCCCATACAGTGGCAGGCTATTCAGAGCGGAGAGGAATCCCGTGCCGAGCCGATAGTGAACCTGCATGTGGTAACGGACTGGACGGGCAGCGTCAGTGCTGGCAGCGAGTTCCAGGAGGAAAGCCTAAAGGTATTTGATCTGCTGGAGGAAATCCACAAGGCACTGACCTGTATGGAAGGTGAGACTTTTATGGAGTTCGATTTGGTCGAGAGCCGAACGAACCACAACCACGAGGAAGTTGTCGAGAACATAGAAAGCTACCAATGTGTAGCCATCAAGAGCCTCTGAACGAAAAAAGAAGGCTAAAAACAAAAAAATCCGCTATTTTTTTGGAAGTAACGGATTTTTTGTATATTTGCAGTGCGTAGAAATACGAAGGGACAGGGTCGAAGTAATGACCGTGTACCGCCCCAAGGTCGCTTTTCAGCGGCCTTATTTTTATATCTTCAGTTCCTTCAATACCATTTCGTCTGCTATATAGAAGAGAATTCTACCAGTACACTTTCGTCGTGCCTCTGTCAGAGCGGCATAGTATTTCGCATCATGTGTGGGTATCTCGAAGACAACCGCCTCACCTCCTTGCTTTGTGAGTGCCTTCTTGGCATACTTCACGATATTGCCGGATCCACCGGTTACGCATTTCAAGTCAGCCTTTACCTTGTCGAATCTAATATCGTAGGTCTGTCCGGCGGGTCTGTTCACGCCTTGCAGGTATTCGACATCATGCCCGTTGTCGGCAAGTACCTTGCACATTCTCATTTCCTTGTTGAACTTGTTCCTTTCGGCATTGCTGGCCGTAGCTTCCGCAATGCGTTCCAATTGCGTAGCCACAAGTCCGATGTCCTTTGGTGATACATAGGTTCTTTCCCATGTCTTCTCATCATATTTCAGAATACGCTCTGCAGCCCCTATGTTCTCGTGTTTTTGAGCCCTTATAAGCCGGCAGGCAGCGCAAAGTTCATTGTCAGGAATGAAAGCAAGTTTCAGTTTTCCTTTTGCAATATCGCAGTCTCTGCAGCGTCGTATGGTATATGGGTTATAATCGGGAACGGACTTCTGCTCCAACCCGGCATTGAAGCGAAATATCCCCTTTGTATCCTTTCCTGTAGCTTCTTCCCCCAGTGCCATTGCCTCGTCGTGTGGCGTGACTGGATATTTCGACTTGCGAACCTGCATCACCGTACAGCGGCAATTCCAGCCATTTGGCGGGTAGAACTCTTCCCAGAAAGAATCAGTAATTGGTAATGTCACACGATTGAGTGCAGCATGTTCTGGGCGTACTTTGTCATCACCAGCTGTGCGATACTGCAAGTTGTAGCGGTCGCCGTCCTGTACGAACCTCTCCCATTTTGCTGCCATTTGTGCGGAAGCCTGCACAAAATTGTATTCTGCCCGTAGATAGTTCTGATTGTATGTACTGTCTATCTTTTGAACGTCATTCAAAAACTGTTCGAACGGTTTTCGATTGCCGTTCTCGTCAAGGAGCGACGGGAATGCTTCATTCAGTTCGTGGAAGGTCTTTATACCGGAGAAGATGTAGTTGGACCGTTCAAGGCGTCGGCGCATTGTTTCTGACATCTCCACCTTTTGGAAAGACGAGTCGAGCGCAGCGGAATGCGCGTTGATGAATTTCTGTATCTTGGGTGTTTCCAGAATCTCAATACGGAACTGCGCTCCCTCCACCTTGTAGAGCGTCCGCATCATCCCTTCGAAGAGATGTGACAACTCCTTCCTTATTTCTTCTTCACGGCTGAAAGTAGATTGCAGGTTCTCTTTCCCCAGCAGGCGTGCATAGCGTTTGTGCAGCCCCTCGTAGGTGGAGGGGCTTAATCGAAAAAAGGCGTTTCCTTTGCGTTATGTTCCTTTTTTTTCTTGTCCTTGGAGGTTTTATCGTCGTCATCATCTTCAGGGGCTGTAGGGGGAATAATAGAAGGCTGCTGCCTGCGCTCTCCTACTGGCATATTGTATTTTTCTTCAAAATATGCGGGATCTACCTCATAGTTGTTAAGTATGAGTTGTTCGTAAGCAACCTGCTGCTCTGGTGTGTAGTCCTCACTATAGTCCCACTCAAAGCGGATTCCTTTGAGTGGAAAACCATGCCGTATCATCCGTGGTATCAGCTGGTTATTAACTATGTCGCGCAGCATGTCGCAGTCAGCCTCGACGAGGTTTTGGAAGACTTCGAGGTGAGTCTCCGACTGGGAGAGCGAAGAACCGTCCTCAATGGTCATGGTCTGTCCGATGATGAGTTTAGAGAGTTCGGAGTTCGCGCGGTCAATACGGCGGTCATAGACATTGAAGGCATCGCCCTTTGAAGATTCTACAACCTCTATTTCCGTTCCCTGTTGGAATACGCCCCATCCTTCTGTACCCATTTCCGCCATCATCTTCTCCATTTTGGAGAGTTCCTTCTCGTCGCGTGTGGTGGTGCGGGCGATGCGCATAGGCATACCGAAAATTTCAGCGAAGGTATCCCAGAATGCCAGCGCGTTTTTCTTCGGAATGGTCTGTGTGGCTGCTTTTAGATACAGTCCGAGGCTATTAGGCTGTCCCACCTCAATGAGCCAGTCAACAAAAGGCGGTTGGCGATAGTCTATTCCTGATGTCCAGTCGACGCCCAGCTGGGCAATAACTCGGCCATATTCTGGTATGACGTGCTTTCGAGGTATCAGCGTCGCTCCATTGTAGGAGAGACGGTCATTGGAGTCGGTCGTCAGCTCTCCAAGCTCGATAAGCGAGTGTCCCCAATAATTAGCATCGAGTGCGAACTTCATGAGCCGCTTAAACCAGGATGTGTTGAAATACTTTGCAGCCTCCTTATCCTCGTCCCCTTTTTCATTGACCAATTTGAACGAGCGCGAAAGAACGAATCCCTCCCGCTGCTGAATACACCCAGAGAGATGGAGGTCTATATCGACATCTCGATAGATGTCATAGAGTCGCTGGCGGTTAGGGTTATCGACATTGATGGCCATTTGCCAGGCTATACGCCAGTCGGCTATATCTTTTCTCGTGAGCGAGTCCGTTGTACGCTGCAGTTCCATCACCGTTTTTTGGAATCTTTTTGCGTCGTTCTTTGCCAGGCGTAGCGGGCCGAAAGGTGTCTGCACGAGTGTCTTATTGCTTGTATTTCTATTTTTTGCCATGGTTTTGTTACTTCGTTGAAATGTCTGTGGCGGTTTTCTCACCAGTTGTTTCTTTGCTTCTTTTGGCTGCCATATTTTATGGGCATGCCAATTGCGTCTCCGTTTTCATCAATGGCGAGTGGCAGGTCTGGTATAATTTTCCCAGCCTGCACCCCTTCCAGCCACTTGATGGCCCGCTCGTAGCGTTCCTTGCGGATTTCCATCCCCATCTTCTGCGGTGTGGATGCAGCCATGTGGTAGATCGCAATGTCGCAGGCGTACATTACTACGAGCCTGTTGCGGTCGGCAGCTGTCGCGCTGAATACCGCATTTGTGTTATACTTCGGGCGGAGATAGCCGGCAATCTCTTCTATGGCCTCCGTTTCGGCGTTAGCTCGGTTCTCCTCGCTGACCTGAGATATCACCTTCAGAGCCTGATCCCCAATGACCACCCTATAATCTTCATCTGTGATAAACATAAGCCTACAATGTTGTGTATAACGCATTTTTTTCGATATCTTCTATCGTTATACCTCGTCTGAAGATACCATGCGCCAGAAACTTCTTTATTTCCTTTTTGGATAAGACTTCAAGTTTTTTGTTGATAACCAGCACCATGTATTTTCGGTGCGTGATGTGATGAAAGTGATCTGCCTTTTTAACGGCTCGTTTGAAACGGAAGCCAAAGATTAAATCTTTAATAAGTCTGTACATGATTACCATCGATTTTTGGAGGTCGGGCGTTTGCCGAACCTTGGTGAATAAATCTGTTGTCTTGTATTTTTTTGGAGGATATAGATAGCTCCCTCGTCTGCATCAGGCGCATCATCGTTGCCGGACATGCCTTTTTCAAAGGCGAGCGTCTGTTCGACTCCCGCCTGCATGTCCGGGTCTTCCTTCTGTGTCTGGTCGTAGTAGACAAATCCCCGTTCCCACAGCGGGCTAATGGCCTCGACGCGCTGGAACTTGTCCGGTTTTTTGCGTGTATCGCCGGTAATGGGCAATTGATAGCCTCGGCTCTCTCCCTCCGTGGTAAACTCATCGAGGAGAATATCCTGCATGAAGCTTGCTTCGATGGCAAAGCGTATGGCAATGCCGATTTTTTGGCTCCACTCGTATAGATCGTAGCACCAGCGGACGAGTTCTGCTACGGAAGCCTTACGCACAAAAGCGCGCAGATGCCACAGGCTGGTTTTGTGCTTGCCCCACAGCTTTGCGGCTTTGGTGTCGTTTGACTTCTTGCTTTTCCACGACGGGTCGATATAGAGGACAAATTCGGAGAAGTCTTTCCACGCGGGCCGTTTTGCCCAGCGTATCCATTCTTGCCGAAAGACAGTTCCCTCAACGATTGGATTGTGCATCATCTCCTTGTTCCAAGCGCGAAATCCAACGAACTCGGCATATTCCCAGGCTTCCTCTTTCGTCCATTTCTCGCGCCATACGGGATTGCCCTCGCTGTCCACGGCATATATAGTTGAGACATGCACACTTTTTATCTTGCAGATGTTAGCCAATACGGAGGTTTTAGAGATAAGGTTACCGACCATAATGAAGCGTCCACGCCCCACATCGAGAGCACCGAAGAGGGCTTCCTTTACCCAATCGGTGAGTTCGCGTACGCGGCGCTCATTGCGACAGAGCTCATCGTCATCAAGGTCGTCAATGACGATATAGTCCGGTCGTGCCTCACGCTTGCGGAGACCACGCGGTGACTGTCCACGACCGCACGCAAGGAAATATACCCCCTCCTTGGTGGTGAATTCCCCCTCCGTCCAGTTGCCCATTGACATCTGTTTTCCGAAGTCGGCTATGATACGCTTGTTGTACTGGAGTTCGGCTTGAATGTCACCGAGGAGTCGGTTTGCGCTATCCTCTGACTTGCCGACGAGCACCATGAAGTTGATGAGCCTCTTGGGCTGGAACATGAGCCACAGCGGAGTGAAGATGTCCATGTGGGTAGACTTGGCATGCCCGCGAGGCCACTTGAAGACAGCTTTCAGGTTCGGAGTGTTCTTTACCTTATTAGCTGCGGCGTTGTGGAACGGTGCATTGTGGATGGTACGGATAACCTCACCCGTAACCTTGTCGCGCAGCTGCAGGAAATGAGGGAAATAGTATTCGCAGAATGCGGCATAATCCTTCTGCAGCCTGCGGATGCGCTGCTCTTTCTGCACGGAACTCTCGCGGACAAGGCTTTTCGTGTCCGTAATGCTCTGTATCTGCCGGCAGTGTTCCTGCCACTCCTGCTGTATCTTCTTGAGCTCCGATATTGTTGCCATAGCGTGATACTATAATGTGGACGGGTTTTGCATGCGCTCCATGAGGAACTTATTCTGGTACTTGTTGATGGCCTTGATAAGTTCCGGTGTAATCTCTGGGTCGAAAGATGCTTGATCCTGGATCCAGCGATTGAAAGCCATGAATACTTCAATGGCGTCGATGACATTCGCCTTTTTGTCGAGCTTCTCTATTGTTGCCGAGAGCTTAGAGAGCTTGTCGGCCAGTGAGCCGATGAGTGTTGGGTCCTCCGACTTGTTTACACTCTCTATCAAGCCGTCGATGGTAAGCAGGAGTTTGTTTACAAGTTCTGGGCGTGAGATGTTCTTTGCGGCGCGCGCTTCTTTCCACCCTTCTGCGGTGCACCATTTGGAGACGGTAACGCGCGATACGCCTAACTGATCAGCGATCTCCGTCTGCTCCATTCCGGAGAGGTACAATGACCTCCCGATGTTTTTTTTCTGTTCTATATCTTTTCGTGTCATAAAAAATGTATTAAGACTGGTGCAAAAATGGTGTTTTTCGGTGTTACAAAAAAATAAGTGTGCGAGGCCTGCGGTATATACCGCAAGCGTTGCGCTATTATTTTGTTAATCAACATGTTCTATTGTAATATTGCAGTCAGAAACAAAGACTATTGGTTGCGATCGGTATAGCTAAAACAAGTTTTCTCGGTCCTGACTTATGGGCAATTGACTGTCAGAAAATATAATAAATATGAGTAAAACGAAACGAGTAAGAATCAGCAATGAGAGCCTGAATAGTTACGGCACACGTGTATTAACATCGGGGATGGATGTTGAGCAGTACAATCGTAATCCGGTGTTGCTTTACATGCACGAGCGCGGGCAGGTAATTGGCTTGGTTAAAGACTTTAAGGTTGAGGGCGAGGAAATAACTGGCGAATTGGTATTTGACGAGGCTACAGAATTGAGCCGTCGTTGCAAGAAGCAGTGGGAGTTTGGCTCGCTGAAAATGGTGAGCGTCGGTATTGACATCATCGAAATGAGCGAAGCCCCTGAATACCTGGTTCCAGGACAAAGTAGTCCGACGATTACAAAGAGTAAGCTCTTTGAGGTCTCATTAGTAGATATCGGTGCTAATGACGATGCAATTGTGCTGCGTAAAGACGGTCAGTGCATAGAGTTAGGCAAAGATGGCGGCACAGTACTACCGCTACTGCATAATAAAAACAATCAAAAAACAAAAACAATGGATCAAGAGAAATTAGCCCTTGAGTTAGGCCTGCCCAAAGATGCCGATGAAGCTGCCATCAGTGCAGAACTGGCAAGGCTGAAGGCCAAAGGTACGGAGGCGGACAGTCTCCGTACGGAATGCGACACGCTGCGTGCCGCACGTATTGAAACCCTCGTGAACGCCGCCGTGGCAGAGAAGAAAATCGGTGAGGACAAGAAACAGCAGTTCCTGGAGCTGGGAAAGAAGCTCGGTGCCGAAGACCTGAAGGCAACCTTTGATGCTATGTCGCCACAGGTGAAGCTGGGGTCCATCGTAGGCAATCAGGGCGGAGCTCCGTCTGGAGGCAATGCCGAATACAAGAAGCTGAGTGAGGTGCCTACCGCGGAATTAGAGAAGCTTCGTACGGAGAACCCAGCTCAGTATAAGAAGCTTTTCAAGGCTGAATATGGCTTTGAATGTGAAATTTAACATGTATAACAACAAAAATCAAAAAGCAATGACAAGAATGATTGCAATGTTTATGGCGGTTCTCGTGAACTGCTTAGTAGGCGGTTCCCTTGCCGTCGCTGCCGGTCTTTCTCCCATGACGGGTGTTGTCGGCATGAATGTACTTGCGGCCGTTATCGGACAGGCGGCTCCCTCTGGTAGTCTCCGTGCAGGTGTCTATACCGAGATCTGGACGGGTGAGCTGGTGAAACACCTCCGCCGTGGTTTGGAGGCGACTTTCCTCGATGGCATCCCAGACAGTTCAAGTATCGTGAATAACGATGTCATTCACCTTGTAGAGGTAGGTGTTGACCCCGATGTGTTGATCAACAATACAACCTATCCTATCCCCTTGCAGGCCTTGGATGACAAGGATATCGCCATCAAGTTGGACAAGTTTCAGACGAAGGTAACGCCCATTACTGATGACGAACTGTATGCTTTGAGCTATGACAAGATGGGGCGCGTAAAAGAGAGCCACGGAAATTCGATCAATGACGGGAAGTTTGCCAAGGCTGCCCACGCTTTGTGTGCGCAAGAAGACACTGCCACCACGCCAGTACTGAAGACTACGGGCAAGCGCGATCCAGTAACTGGCCGCCTGAAGATGACGCCGACTGACCTGCTGAACCTGAAGCGTGCGATGGACAAACTGAAAGTTCCTACCCAGGGACGTCGCCTCGTGCTTTGTAGTGACCATGCGAACGACCTGTTGGAAGTATCCCAGGTGTTCAAGGAGCAGTACAACATCAACCGCAATGACGGCACGGTAGGCAGGCTGTACGGCTTTGACATCTATGAGTTTGCTAATAACCCGCTGTACACTACTGTGGGCAAGAAAAAGGATGTTGGCGCGAGTGCGGCAACCGGTGAGTTCCAGTGCTCTTTCGCCTTCTATGTGCCACGTGTCTTCAAGGCTACAGGTTCTACGAAGATGTACTACAGCGAGGCATCGACGGATCCGCAGAACCAGCGTTCACTCATCAACTTCCGCCACTACTTTATTTGCATGCCTAAAAAGGTTGATGCCGGTGCAGTGATGATGAGCGGCTACAAGGATACCAGCCTTCCAGAAGGATAAGTAAAATCATAAAACAGATAACAAATATATGAAACTGAAAGTAATAAATGCATTCCGTGACAAAGATGATCACGTGACAGTGTATGAGCCAGATACTATTCTGGAAGTGAAAGACAAAGAGCGCGCCCAGGAGCTCATAGACCGTGATCTGTGCAAGGAGTTCAAGGGCAAAACAGCCCCTGCATATATCCTCGGCACAGAGGAAGATGGCGGACAGCCGGACGAAAGTGAGGGCGGTAAGGAAGAAAATCCTGATACCAACGCATCAAAAGAGACAGCAGGCTCTAATGATGGCGAAGGTGGTGGTACGGACGAAAACCCTGATGCATCGGAACAGACTCAAAAACAAAAAACAAAGTCGGAAGCCGATGAGTAAACCGATGAAATATCTTGTAATCCACTGCACAGCAACCCCTGAAGGGCGCGAGGTGAGTTCGGCTGAAATACGCCAGTGGCACACCTCGCCCCCACCTGCAGGGCGTGGCTGGAAGCAGGTGGGTTATACGGATATGGTGCACCTCGACGGCCACGTGGAACGACTGGTGGACAACAATGAAGACGCGCAGGTCGACCCTTGGGAAATGACCAATGGCGCTGCAGGCTACAATAGCGTGAGCCGACACATCGTGTATGTGGGTGGATGCAACAACAAGACTATGCAGCCAAAGGACACACGCACGGAGGCGCAGCGTGAGGCACTGAAGCGCTATGTTGTGGACTTTCACCACCGTTTCCCACAGATACGTATAGTGGGACACCATGAGCTAAATCCGAGCAAGGCCTGTCCAAGCTTTGATGTCCAGGCATGGCTGCGCGAGATCGGAATTAAACAATAATAAAAATCAATAGAGGTATGGAACTCAGTGAATTTGTCAATTTGGTGCTGGGTGGCGGCCTAATGGCTACGATAGCGGCCATCATCACTTTGCAATCAACTGTAAAGAAAGCTAAGGCAGAAGCTGAAAAAGCGTTGGCCGAGGCCGAGACAGTGAGGATTGACAACACTGAAAAAGCCACCCGAGTGTTGATTGAAAACATTGTAAACCCATTAAAAGAAGAGTTGAATGAGACACGAAAAGACCTCAATGCAACGAAGCGCGAGATGGCGCGGCTCCGGAAGGCTATTGACGATGCTAATAGTTGCAAGTATAGCGATGATTGCCCTGTGCTTAAGCGGATGCGCATCGACTCGAAAGAGCGTAAACACGGAGATGTCGGTGAGCCACGCTGCGAGCCGCCTCGATGTGGACAGCACGGTGAGCGTCGTCGAAAGCTGGCAAACGCCCGTGACAGTGCCGATGTCATCAGTGAGCTTGACGCTGCCCCTGGACAGTCTTCGAAAGCTGCCGCAAGGAGCGAGCTACACCGCGAAGAAGGGGCGAGCGAACGTGAAGGTGACGAGGAAAGCACCGACCAAGACGGAGCCAGAGCAAATAATCATTGAGGCAAACTGTGACAGTCTGCAATTAGTCTGTGCAAGATATTCAAAGACTATCAGCACGCTGAAGCAGCAACTTCAATCGGCACAGAACTCTAATAAAATGCTGAAAGAAAAGGCAAAGGAAAGTTCTGGAAACACTTTCCTCATGAGGCTCAAGTGTTTTTGTGCCGGGCTTCTGTCCGGGATAATCGGAATAGTATTCACTTTTATAAAACTGAGAAAATGAGTAAGAACAAGAATTTTATCTACGGCATTGCAGCCGTGAAGTTCGGTGAGTTTGTTATAGGCTACATCGAAAAGAACAGCTGGGACTGGGGTGGCACAAAACCTGAGAGCACAGATGTGGAAGCTGAGCAAGTGCCAGATGCACCAGTGCTGACGCTGTTGCAAAAAAACGCTACGGTGAGTCCAACGTTCAACTTGATTCAGCTTAATTACGAAAACTTGAAGGCTGTGTTAGGTGGTACTTTGGTAGAGACTGGCAGTGATGGCAACAAGAAGGTTACAGGCTGGAAGGCACCGACCTCACTTGTGGATCTGAGTGGTAAATGGACCATCGTCTTCGTGAGCGGTCAGACCATGACCATTCCCAATGGCACCATCCTGGCCAATCTTGGCGGCAAGCTAACGCTGACCGAAGTTTCGAAGGTAGAATGCCAGCTAAAGGTGAACAAGCCTCTTGACGGTGGCGCTCCCTATGGAATTGATGATACATTAGGTGAAGGCTGATGGAAGAAGATGTGATCAGGCAGATCCAAAGAGAGGGCGCGGAAGCGTTGCTTGATGTGGGGGTTAGTGTACCGCTAAAGGCGATACACATCCCCTTCTGGAAGACTCCTTTAGAGCTGCGTGTGACCATGAAACGACCTTGTATGTCCGGACAGTTACATATTGCCCGGACATACCTATCTATGGAGGTAACGAGTGAGGAGATGTGGAATTTCACGAAAGAGGAAGAGATGCAGTTTTTAGTAAAGCAGTCGAAGCCTCTAAGCCGCATGATAGCATACATGATATGCCGCGGTTATCTTGCTCGGAAAATCGCTGTAGGAGTGACGGCATGGTTTATTCGCAATTTTATGAGCTATGAGTACCAACTGGAGGTGATGAAGAAATTCGTCACATTAATGGGTACTGACCCTTTTATTCCTATTATCAGATCAGCCGAGATGACGAATCCGATGAAGCTGAGACTGAGCCAAAAAAAGATGGGGAGTTAAAGAGCCGTTGGGAAGGCTCCCATAGCCCCTTTGGTTTTGTGTGGCAGATAGCCAGTGCAACAGGCTGGAGTGTTGACTACATCTTGCATGGCGTAAACTATCAGACCTTGATTATGATGTTGAGTGATGCACCACACTATGTTGACAAACAAAAAAATAATAAAGAGAATCAGACTGCTGAAGACGAAGCTGGAGATATCGTAGACTTTTTCCAAAGCAGACTGAAATAAAACAATAACACAACCATGGCAGAGCCCGTAAAAATAGAATTCTTGATGGTCGACAAACTTTCCTCGAATATGGAAAAAAGTCGGCGGAAGGTGAATGAGCTGACTCAAAATGTAGGCAAGACGAACAAGGAATTGGAAGAAACAGGCCGAATCTCTGATCGTCTGACTCGTTCTGTTGGCAAATTAGCTGCAGCTTTTACTATCAAGGAGTTTGTTTCAAATGTTGTCAAGGTTCGTGGACAGTTTCAGCAGTTGGAGGTAGCCTTTAGCACAATGTTGCAAAATGGTGAAAAGGCCAAAGCTCTGCTGCAAGAATTGACCCAAACAGCCGCTACGACTCCCTTCGGGCTGGAGGATGTGGCTCAAGGAGCCAAGCAGCTATTGGCCTATGGTTTTGAAGCCGAAAAAGTGAATGGTACGCTGATTCGCTTGGGTGATATTGCTGCAGGTTTGAGCGTCCCATTAAATGACCTGGTGTATCTGTATGGTACAACCATGGCTCAGGGGCGAATGTACACTCAAGACTTAAGTCAGTTTACCAATCGCGGTATTCCGATGATAGCCGAGCTTGCCAAGCAATTTGGCGTGACAGAGAGCAAGGTAAAGGATTTGGTAGAAGCTGGTAAGGTTGGGTTTCCAGAGGTGGAGAAAGTCGTGGAGAGCCTTACCAATGAGGGCGGAAAATTTGGCGGCTTGATGGCGGAGCAATCAAAGACTATCACGGGGCAAATTTCAAATATTGAAGATGCCGTGTCGATGATGTTTAACGAGCTGGGTCAGCAGAGTGAAGGGGTAATCAATACTACATTATCCAGTATATCCTATGTTGTCGAACATTATGAGCGTTTTGGACGAATCCTGATGGGATTGGTAGCAACCTACGGAACTTATCGGACAGCGATTATGCTTGTCACTGCTGCCAAAGGTTGGGCAACGGCCGCTGAAGCTTTGCATTATAATTGGCTATTGTTGGTAGAGCGAGCTCAAAAGATGCTGAATGCGACGATGCTCGCCAATCCCTATGTGTTGGTGGCGACTCTTATTGCTGGCGTCGTAGGCGCAATGATGAGTATGCGTAGCGAGGCGGAACTCATGCAAGATGCCGATGCTGCTTACGAGGAACAGAAACAAAAGGTTATTGAAGCTGAAGAAGAGCATGCGCGCAAAATGAACGAGTTATGCCAGATAGCAGGTGACGAAGCTTTGTCAACAGACACGAGGCGTGAAGCATTGAATAAACTTGAGCAAAAATACCCTGATATCTTTGCTAAATATGACACAGAATACAATAAACTAAAAAATATCAAGAAAATCAAAGAAGAGATTGCCGCTCTTGATGGCCAGAAATCTGTAAACCGTCCAGAAAATGAAGTGAAGGACGTGAATAAAAGGATTGCAGAATTGGAAAAGAAAAAGGCGACTGAACGATATTCTGATCCATCTGGTAGAGGTGTTGCGATGAAGGTGGGAGGGTTGAATAGTGCTGAGGAAGCAGAGCTCAAAAGCCTTTATCAGCGTCGAACCAAGCTGAACGAACAAACTCATAAGAATCAGGCAAATCAGTACTTTGAAAATCTTACGGGAGTAAGCAATGCTACTCTTGAAGAGCAGATAAAGTTGCGACAGAATCTCCTTGCAAAAATGACTACAGACGGAAAAAAATATGGCAGGATCAATAAAGGGGGTAATACTCCAGCAGTCATTTACTCGCGGGAAGAAATACAATATCAGTTAAATAAGCTGAACGCAGAAAAGAATGAACGATCAGCGGATCGAGAAACAGGGAGTGGCTGGACTGCAAAAGCCAAGAAATCCTACGAAAAAGCTCTGAAGGCCTATAACGATTTTGTGGCTGACAAGTCGCAGAAACTTACAGAGGGAGAGTTTGAAAAAAAGCGGAAACAACTTAAAGACGACCTGGATCAAAAGAAGAAGGATTATGAAAAGGTGAAGCCATCTAAAGATGCTGATGCTGAAAAGGCTTCTAAACAACAGCATAAGGAGGAAGCCGAAGCTGAGCGTAGGAAGCAACTACAGGCAAAAATAGGCCAAGAACTGGCAGAATTGCAACGCTCTAACGATGAGATGGAAATCGATGCCATGGAGGAAGGCTTGCAGAAGAAACTCCGCAAGATAGAAAATGACTATCAGGCTCGTCGTAATGCCATCGAAAAACAAGAAAGTGGCTGGAAGCGTGACAATGTCAAAGCAGGTATCTCAACAGGTGAGAATGGACTGACTACGGAACAAACAAGCGCATTGCAGGCAGCTCTCAATAAAGCTGAAGAATTGCGTAAAAAAAGTATTGCCGACGTAAATAAAGAAGCCCGAAAGGATGAGCTCAGTGCAATGGTTGTTTACCTGAAAGAATACGGATCTTTCGAGCAACGTAAGTTGGCAATAGCAGAAGAAACAGCTCAGAAGATTGCCGAGGTTGATGCAGCCGCATTGAGCGACTCTGCAAAAGCTTGGCAGAAAAAAAAGTTGCTTAAAGAACAGGAGCAACATGAGGCCAGCATGTCGTTCGAGGAAATCAGTCGTAGCATTGACTGGAATGCGCTCTTTGCTGGTGTTGGCAATCTGACCAAGGAGATGATGACACCGATGATGGAGCAACTGCGCGCATACGTCGAAACGGATGACTACAAAAAAGCCGATGCGGAAACCCAACAGAAGGTGACGGCATTGATCCAAGAGATGCGGCGGTATGTTGGTACGGATCAGAGCATGACGTGGCAGAAGCTGGACGAGGCTCTCAAACAGTTTACAGAGAGCGTGGCTGCCTATGATCGCGCCGTAAAAGCCGAGGATGCTGCTGTGGCGGCGAGAGCCGAAGGCAAAAAGAAGCTTGACTCAGGAGCTATCACAGAGGAGCAATACCGAGAACTGGAGAACAAGGCGCAGGAACTGGGCGATGCCACCGCCAAGGCACATGAGTGCATGCAGAACTTCGGTGAGGCGCTGAACTATACCTCTGACGAGGTAGCGAACTTTACAAGCGGACTAACAACAGCCCTGAGTAATGCCAAGGGCTGGGAAGGTGTTGAGGGTTTTAGTGGAGTGCAACAAACAGTGGGACAAATAGATCAGCTGAAAGGTGCGCTCGACTCCATATTGCCTCAGATGGGCGAAGGTATGGCAAAGAGTATGGGAGGGACTCTGTCAAACGCGATCGGCGATGCGTTGTCGTCAGTTGGCAATAGCTTAAATAGTATTCTGTCCAGTGGTTTGGGGAGTGTCGTGGGTATTGTGGCGCAGATCCCGAAGTTGATTTTGGATATGGCGAATGCCATCAAGAGTTTTGTAACGGGTGTATTATCGTCTTTGACAGAACTCATCAGCCTTCGTTGGATCGACGATCTTGTAGCGAGCATATTAGATGCCATCGGCAGTCTGATAGATGCCATTTTCGACCTGCCCGAGAACATGTTTAAGATGTTGGAGCACATCCTCGTGGATGGTATTGGCGGTCTTTTTGATTCGGTCTTAGGACGTATCGGCAACGTGTTATCGTTTGGCTTCTTGAGTTCAAAAGGTCCGAGCGAGTGGTTTACAAACTCCAACGCTGAAGCCGTGGCATCAGCTATCGACAGACTGACAAAGCGGAACGAACTGCTCGAACAAGCCATCGAAGATTTGACGGACGAGATGAAGACTACTCGTGGAGCAACTGCTATCCGCATCTCTGGCGAAGCAGAGAAATTGCAACGTGAGACAAACGATAACTATAAGGGAATGGCGCAGGCACAAGCTGGTTATCATGGCTCTCATCATAGTTGGTCGTATTACTGGAAAGGTTACAACCAAGAACAGATAGATCGACTGAGTGGACAGATGGGCCGGAAGTGGAATGGCGACATCTGGAATCTCAGCCCAGAGGAAATGAAAATGTTGCGCTCTAATGTGGATATGTGGAAACAGATCCAGGATACAGGCAAAGGCGGGTATGGAGGTCGGGTAACTGAGAAGTTAGACAAATATATCGAGCAAGCGGGAAAACTGAAAGAGATCAAGGAAGCGTTGTACGAGAATCTGACCAATACGACAAAAAATGATGTCTTCGATGATTTCCTTAACTCGCTTTATGGGCTTGCCGATGGCTCGGAAAAGGTTTTTGACGAGATTGCCGAGAACTGGCAGGCGATGGTGAACAAAATGGCGGTTAACAACCTTGTCGGCGCGAAATTTCAGAAACAGCTCGAAA
>ERZ773196.402-NODE-402-length-27101-cov-2.882238_pt1 | contig 27101 bp, 42 predicted proteins | sample MGYA00581009_ERZ773196 | MGnify/ENA primary metagenome ERZ773196 (study PRJEB29015, sample SAMEA2738162) | human oral metagenome | biome: human oral; feature: human-associated habitat; material: saliva | place: China | collected 2243 ... | reverse complement strand
AACAAGCCCGCCGCCAATTTCAACACTATCCCCATGCGTGACTTTTCCATTGCCGCGTATGTAGTTCCCGTTCTCATCGGTATAATCCGCCGCACTCGATGAGTTCCCGAATACGCCGCCCTTCCCGTCGGATGCAAGCACATGATGTGCATTCTCCGGGTCAGACATATCCGCCCCCGGTGGGGAATAGATAATCGCAGCCCCCGCCGGAATATCCATGCCAGATGTATACGGTTCAACGACCACAGAATCATCCGCACGTGCATCTCTTAGGAGCGTCGGCACGTATAGAACGCCCTTCTCCGCCTCCCTTGCGCAGAATCCGGAAAACTGTCCGGTTCCCTTGAGATAGGCTTCTACGCAGCCGTTGCGCCCGTTAGCCATCTCCTGCCCGAGGATTCCCGCAAAACCGCGTTCCACGTCCGCAGGAGAAGCCCCCGCCGCTTCTTTTGTCGCACCTCTCCCGTGTCGCGCATTTACATACTCACCGGCTTTCGCCAGATTCAACGTCTTGCCATCAAAGACACCGGGCATCTTGAGGATCTCATCTGCCTCCATGTCCATCTCTTTTGCCTGCTGTTTTTGTTTTCCGACACGGGCAAGTTTCCAATACGTCTGTTGGTCCATATACGGGCGGAACTGATTGAGTATCTCATCGGCGCGGTCATAGTCCTCATTTTCGAGTGCCGCGCCCGCCGCCGCTGCCGCGACATCCGTCACCATCTTCCGCCGCTCTTCCATCAGTTGTGCGCCAGACCACCCCTTCTGTTTTGCGCGCACTTGTAGGAGTGTATCACCATTCTTGACGTACATTGTCGGTGCACCGTTTACCTGCCACGTGAGAGCCGCCTGCTGTGCATTCGTCGCAAGATTGGACGCGAATGTCTCCTTGCGCACCTCATTCCCCTCCGCCATCTCCTTAGAGGCGGCGATGCGCTGAAAGTTCGCCATGTTCTCGTTGAGATTGCCCTTGAGTGCGTACTTAACGCGATCGTTGTAGTGCTTGCTTACATCGTCATACGTTTGGTTGATTGCGTCCGTTGTGCGGCCAATAAGACCTTTTGCGTTCTCGCCGACACCTGTCACAAAAAGCCCGTTCTCGCCGTAGAGCTGCTGCGTGAGACTCGTCATAATCTCGTTGCGAGCTTTCATCACATCGGCGGCGTCAAGATCATCACGACGCTGCGCAAGCACCTTGTTGACCTGCCCTATCGCTGCGCCGAGCTTGCCATATTCCTCCCCGCCGCTGCCGTAGGCGTTGACATCCGACGATACCCGCACGGCGGGCGGATGCATCGTGTTCGGCTCTACCGCCGCCTGATACGTCGTGAATTTCATCTTTTACCACCTCCCGCGTGGGTTATAGTTCTTGAATCCCTTCCCGAACGAGTCCGTAAACGGTGCCTGTGTCATTGGGAAATACGGCGTGCCAAACGTATACCCTGTCTTTGGCCCGTAGAACGCGCTCGTGCCATAGCCCATATCGCGCGGTGCTACGCCCGCCTGCACACTTCCCTGCGCCGCAGCGTTCCCGTGTTTCCACGGCTGCGCGACGCCGTAGACACTCGCCGCCGTCCCGAGAATCGTTGCAAGTCCCGACATCTTCGCCTGTCGCTTGACGTTCGCCGCCGCCGCGTTTGATTGATTCGCCTGATTGATATAATTGCTCTCCGCCACGCGCGAACTATAGTTATCGTTCCTCTGATTCATCAGCAGATTCATACTGTCTTTGTTGTACGCGTCATAGCCCGAGGAAAGAATGTCCATTGCAGAGCCCGCAAAGTTAAGCCCCGCTGCGCCTGTCTCCGCACGCTGCGCCCCTTCTGCTAGGCGTTGGCGGGCTCTCAGTGCCTCCTGCTGCTGTGCATAGTTATCGGCGATCTGCTCCTGCTTGCGGTTTTCGATGCGTGCGTTCTGCTGTGCCGCATCCGCCTGTGCTCGATACATTGACGCCTGTGCATTTGCTTGTGCCTGTTGCTGCCGATACTGCAACAGCCCGCCAAGCGCGGTAAGTCCTGCCACCCATCCGCACATCTTATTTCCTCCCTTCGCCCTCAATCGTAAACGGAATGAACCGCTCCCCGCCGATCACAATCTCCTGATGAAATACCGCCCCGCAAAACTTAAGCCATGCGATTGCGGCCTTATTGAACACCCCTACCGCGTTATAGAGCACGCCATAGTCATTTGCCCAGTGCGTGAGAATCCGCTTACTTTCCACCGCGAACGCATAGCGGTGATCTGCCACGCGACTTGTCCCAAGGCACCAGATCAAATGTCCGGGATTCCCAGCTACCGCGCCATGTCCCCACACGGCAATAAGCCCCGTACGGTCATACGCTGCATAGCACTCCTCCGAACGCAAGACAGATTCATAAACCTCATCCTCCATTGTCCCGCGTTCCTTGACGATTGCTTTCATCTCACGGCGGTCAGCGGCGCGCAGCTGCCGATAGAGTTCTGCTGCCACCTGCTTCTTTTTCTTCTCTTTTGTGATCTTCTTGATCTCGTAATTAGCCACCGAACGATACCTCCCTAATAATCGCAGAGAGACTAAACGGATACGGCGTATCATGCACAATGCACGTGCGCCCATCCGTGTCATAGCCACCCGCAGGAAGGGTGATTTTTTTGTCTCCCGTATAGAGGACATTGTTATCCGTTTCCATTGCCTCCGCATCATAGATGATCTTATCCATATTGTGTGCATTCTGCCCGATACGTCCGCCGTAGGACTTCGTCAGACGCAGGATAGCGTTTGTCACAACCTTCTTTCGTCCTTGCACCGTTCCCGTGTCGGTGTTCCCCGCGTCCCAGTTTGGCTGTTCCAGCGTCATCGTATACGGCAGCCCGACGATGATATTCTTCGCCGCCTCAGGGATATGTGCATCTGCCGTCATCTTGATGCCTTCAAAAAAATATCCGTCCGCCATGACGACGACATCCTTCCCTAGGAGCACATCCCCTGCGGGAAGTTCCTTCTGTGGTGCCTGGTATTCCGCACGTACGGCGGCGTCCATCATCGTATAATCCTGCTCCGCATCGGATTCGACGAGAGGCGCGAAATGCTCCAAAAAGCGCACGCTTTTCCCGTCTATCCAGCGCTCAACCACCGCATAGATACGGTCATTGTTTCCGTGATTTGCCGCGCACACGGCCTTATATTTCCCGTCCGTCACGAAATGACTCCACGCGTAGACCTTTTGATCGGCGACGTAGGTGAGACAGAGCATCAGCCCATCATCCGTCACAAAATAGAGGAGGCTGTCAGGCTCCTGTGCATAAGCCGCGCTCACTATATTCCGCCCTCTCACCAGATGTTTGGCAAGGAGCGTTAGGTCATTCCCGATATACCCATCACTCTGATAAGAGTATCCCGTATCCCTCACAATCGAGCCGCGCCGCTGCACATAGACAATGCGGTTTCCGACGCGCAGAGGAGGGACATTATTGCATCCGTAGTTCTCCTGATTCCGCGGCGTGATGTTCGTCGGCTTTACCGTCTCACCGCCTGCAACCGTCCACGTGTTTCCGTCCGTAAAGACGACAAGGTCATTGCCGACGTCCATGTGACAAATGCTATATGACTGCCGTAAGAGCAGATCAGCGGTTATCGCGCTGTCATCCGTCACTGTGCCTGATTCTTTGTCTATCCCGAAATTTTCATAGTCTCCGCTCCTGCTCATCCAGAGCCGCTGCGGATACTTTTTATTCCCGCCGAAACAAAGCCTGTCTTGAAAGAACGCAGCGCAGCGCGGATAACCATTCACTTTGCTCCACGCGCCCCAGTACCAATCCGATGTTGCCTCAACACCGCCAAGAGCTTTATCCACGCGAGCTTTCGCCTGCATTCCATTCATTATCCCCGTAATCGTCACATATCCCTCATGACGATACGGATAGGCGGAAAGGTCAGCGCGGATATTTCCACCGATCTCCACGCAGATTCGCATCAGGCAGTATTCATCCACATCCCCGGATTCTGTTGGATTGTAGTCATTGCTTGATGTGTACGTCCGGAGATCAACCCATGTTGCCCCGTTATCAAGGGACTGCTGTATGCTAATCTTGCCAGACCATGTGCCATGTGTGATTATTTTCCACTGTTTTCCGACATGAAGAACACTGCTATAGGCCGTCCCGCTGCCGCTATATGTGACCGTCTCTCCGTTCACATACTGCTCAATCTTCATCGTGTCATTCATACGTTCGGTGTGGAAAATGTCCTTTGAAGCGGTCAGCTGTATCTCACCAGTTCGCCCCGAGGGGGTTATCTTTGCCGCCTCGTCCAGATTGATATCGCCATACGGGTTCGTCAGCCATGCGGCCTCAGAGATACGCCAATCACTCTCACTGTAGCGTGACAGCTTCTGCACCGGATGTGCCCCAGAGCAGATATATATCACATCCACCGACTGTGCTATACGGATATTCGGAAGGTCATCCACCGTAAATGGCGTCTCAAGCTCCACGGGAAGACGCACTGCATCACGCCATATACGGATATACTTGTCGCCGATTTCAAGGAGATAGGAGACATCGACGGTGTAATCAAACCGCACGAGAATCGCGTCACGGTCATCGTATTTCATCCGCCCTGCATAGATACTGCCGGGGCGTTTATAGACGGGACCATACGGGCGAATAATCGCATTCTCCGCCATGAGAAGGGCGAGTTGGTATTTATCCAGATCAACACGCGAGGCGATCTCTCCCGAAATCTCTCCGCCAGTAAACGCGGGCTGTATCGAATAAAACGGTGTCGGCTGCGCCATACGATCACCTCCCCTTATGTAAACCGTTCGTTGGCGTACTTGTTCGGATACCGCATCCGCCGCTCTTTTTCAAGGACGCTGTATTGTTTCGCCGTAACTACAGACTGCTGTGCAAGCTGCATGTGCTGCATTGCGATATTTGCATTGCCCGTAATGCCCATAGCGATAGAGGACGCAAGGAGATGTGTCAGACCTTCCGCAAACTCTTCGCTAAACATATTCGCATCTCTTACGTCCGCCGTATATTCCACCCACGCGTCGCGCACGTCTGTCGCAATCGCCTTTTGTCCGCCCAGTGTGACGATCTCAAAATCCTCCCGTGCCTCTTCCTTCTTGCGTGCACCGTCTTTGTCGTATACGTAAATCACACTGATGCATTCGGCGGGATAGGAATAGGCGTAATCCCAGCCAGGAACATCAAAGGTGAACAACGCCAGCCGCTCAATGCGTTTGGCGAATCCCCACGAATACGCCGCCAGCATCCGCCGCCGATCATGGTCGTAGTGGATTTTACACTTGCGTGCGTCCTCCGCCGCATCGTCAATACTGTTAATGCGCCCGTTCCCGAGATAGGAAAGCGCCATATTGCATATCTCCGTACTGTTCATAACGATTCCTCCTTTGCCATAACGTCATAGCGACTATGGCACTATGGCAAAGGCAGGAGAAAAACTCTCCTGCCTTCGTTACACCCAGACCGTATCAGCGGTTGATGTTGTCGTCGAGGACGAGCCCCGCCGTCACCGTCCCTTTTGCATACGTGCTTGTTCCCTTGATGCGCAGATACCCGAGGTTCCCGCGCGGAACATGCACCGAAAGAGGCACATGCTCATAGGTGCCGAGCGTCTTTGGCGTCGTAAACGCTTCATTCGCCGACGTTTCGAGCACCGTCTTAAAGGTGCCAGCCCCCGCGTCCTTGACACGAAGCACAAGGATAGGCGGGTCTCCTGTTTCGCCGACGCCTACCTTCAAAACGTCAGAGGTCATTGCGCCGCTTGTCAGCGTCGCCGCATTGTAAAACAGATTTTCGCCGTCAAGAATCATGTTTTTACACTCCTTTCTTATGCCAGCGGGACGCTGTTCTCCTCATCAGAGATAGCGTCGCACTTCTTGATCTCAATCCCGCCAAAATAGAGACGGGGAACATCCGCCTGAAGCTCCTGCCGCGTCACGTGAACGTTGTTCTTGTCGAGCAGGTAGATTTCAAACCAGTTGTAGAGAGATTCCGAGACGTACATGACGACCTTCTTCTCACGCGACTGGAGATTGCGGATGCGGTTCTTCGCCGTGACAAACTTTTCGATCAGCTTCAGCTTGTCCGCGCTCTGCATGGAGCCCGTGATCTTATCCACGTCAATGTTGCGCACTGCCGCATTCGCGCGGATATCGCCGACCGAAAGCCCCGCCTTCCACGTGAAGAGCGTCACAACGGCCTGATACTCATTGCCGTCCTTGTCCTGTACCGTCTGCTCACCAAGATCACGCTGCTTGAGCCCTGCCTGCGAGTTCTTCGGGTAGATGCCGCTTGTCGCATGCGTGCCCCAGCCGACAAGGAACGCCGACGTATTCTTTGCGCCAGCATTCGCCGTCATGCCGCCGATCACCTGATAGCCCGGGGTATTCTTTGCGCCGCCGATCACGGGATAGCGCATCGAAAGTCCGTTGAACGTATCGAGGTCATCATCTGCATTGCCGTAGAAGATGTTCGCGGCGATTGCGTCCGAGAATCCGCCGACAAACGCGGCGTCCTCACTGCGGCGGAACTGCTCGCCGTTCGGGGCAAGTGCCAGCTCCTCAATGTCGACGCACGAACGGTCTTCGAGGATAATGCACGTGTCCTGCACCTGCATCGTCGTCGACTTGTGCCGCGTTACGCCACGGTTGATGCGGCGCACCGAGGGCTTGGGCATCGACGTGCGAATCGTCGTGCGGTTGCCCGTGGGAAGATTGCCCATCTTCCACGTCACATCATCCATAATGGGATTGGCCGAGAGAAGTGCCTCAATGATGAAATCGACACTCCCGTCGGGTGCCAGACGCTTTCTCAGATCGGAAAGCGTCAATGCCTGTGTTCCGAGTGTTGCCATAGCTTCGTCCTCCTTTAGCTATACCTCTTGAAATCTGTATTTGGATAAATCGACTTCTCCGCGCCCGCCTGTGCGCCGCGCAGTCCGCCATCTTCCCCGATCAATTCGCCGACCGCAGCCATGAGACGAATCATTTCTACGCGATTCCCAGCGCCTGTCTCATTCAGCATCTGCGTGAGTCCGGGCACCTTCTCAGCAAGTGCGTCACGCCCCGCCGCCGCTTTTGCCACAACGGCGTCAAACTGTCCGCCAAGTGTGTCACGCGCCTCCTGTGCCCATCCCGCCTGTGTGTCCTGCACGGCTTTCATGGCCGCGTCTACACCCTGTTGCATGTACTGCATCCCGTAGGACGCAATCGCCGCCGCCTGCTCCTGCGAAAGCCCCGCCTTCTTCGCCACGTCTCCGAACGCGGCCGCAGACCGTTCGTCATACGTCATGCCTTCGGGGACGATACTCTTGAAGTCGTACGCATCGGGGACATTCGGCGTGCTCTTGCCGCCGAGAATCGTGTCATTCTTCGCCCCTTCTGCGCTGCTTTCGTTGTCCTTTACCTCTTCTTCCTTTGCATGGGCTGTGTCATCCGTGCCGGGATTACTGCCCGCATTGGCGGGCACATCACCCCCATCCTCCTCCGCGAATCTCTGTAAATCAAAGAGCTCTGTCATGTCTATTCCTCCTTTGTTTCTGCCGCCGCAATCATGGCTTTCAGTTCGTTCAGCGTCTCACAATATTCGCGCTCCGCCTTCTGCTTCTCCGAAAGCAAGTCCTTATTGGCTGTGATGATGTTTTGTATGTGGAGCCCTACGCGCCGCTCCCCTTCCATGACGAGCAGACGATTCACATTATCCTCCGCGAATGCCGTCCCTCCAAACAGGTGACAGCGTTCAAACAGGCGCATAACGAACCAGCGCCCCTCTGCCGAATGCATCAACGAGAGAAGCGCTGCACGATCTTTTGATTCGATTTTCTCATCTGCGATACGCCGCATCTTATCTGCGGGATTCTGTTCATAATCCACGTACGCACCTCCTACAGATCACTCATGCCGAGAAGCTGCTGCATGGCTGGATTGCCGTCCTGCGCCGCCTCTGTTGCGTTCTTCGCCGCCTGCGCTGCGGGTGCCGCCATCTGCGCCATTTGTGCCGCCTGCTGCATCTGCTGTGCCTTCTCCGCCGCCTCCTGCTTCTGCTGCTGTATCTGTGCAAACTCATCGTCCGTACGCTTGATTGCCGCAGGTGCACCGAGCATGTCAAAGTAGCGGTTGACGCTCTCATTCCAATCGACCTTATCCAGCACGTCTTGATTAAACTGCGCGATCTGCGCGACGAACGCTACCGCCTGCTCAATGTTGACAAGCCCCGACATCTTCTGCGCCTGTGCAAGCGGTGAGATGTACTCAATCTTGAGTTCCTGCTCCGCCAGCATTGCCGCCGTTTCTTCGTCTTCGGGCTCAGGAAACATCCGCTCACGGTCAAGGATGTTATACACGCGCTCAATGATGCGCCCGAGAAATTCAAACTGCATCCGCTGTACCACGGGCCCGAGGATATTCATCTTCTCCTGCGTCCGTTCAAGCACTTCGCGTGCGGTCATGGACTTATCCTGTTGGTCGAGCATCATGAAAAGATCTGCACTATACGCACGTTTAATGCGCGTCGTGACATCCGCGACAACCTCCCGCAGATGATCGAGATTCCCCTGCACCTGAAAAAGTGGCGTAACAGCGTCCTTCTGCAGGGCAAACGTCGTGCCGCCGGGGACGAGATTTACGCCCTTGATGCCGAGCTCCGCAGACGCGACGACAGGTGGTTTTACCGTCAGTTCAACCATCGTCAGCTTGTCCTTTTCAAGGAGATGCAGGACTTTTGCGTCCCCCTCCGCGAACCAGCCGGGGCCTTTGCCGTAGCTGTCATTCCCCGAGATGAGATACCGCGCCACGGGGACAGGCCATTCGTGGAATCCGCCGATATGGAGGAATTCATCTTCCGTGCTCCCCTCCACGTAATAGACAGAAACATACGGCAGATGAAAGCTCCCGAGCTTCTTCGGGTCATAGTTCCGATTCGCGCCGACATACCAGACAACGGTATGCGTCGCCTTAATGCCAGGCGTATTGGACAGCTCCGCACGGATATTGTCGGGTGCATTCTCCGCGCCGAACTTATCCACGATCTGTGATGCGCTCATTTTTACCTTGCGGCAAAACGTCTGCACCGTTCCGTCGGGGCCATTCTCCATAGCGTAGCTGCCAATCGGATAGGGAACGAAATGCACGCCATATTGATGATCGGGGAAAATACCAAGCGGTGCCTGCCCAAAGGCGAGCTCCAAATAACAGCTGTGCACCGCCGTATAGAAATTGCTCTTTTCCAGTACGTCAGCAAGAATGTCGATACGTTCATCAAGAATCCGTCCGAGCTCCGAATTGTCCTTGAGTTCCGTATCCGCAAAATCCAGACGAAACCACTTGCGTGACGGTGGGGTGAGTCCACCCATGACACCAGCGGCGAAAATTTGATTGCTGTCCCACGCGCAGTTATGCCACACGTTGGTATCCTTGCGATTACCCGCGTTCGTCTCATCGTCCACCCCGTCAAACACGCCGACATAGGGCAGTTGATAGGCGCGGATTGCCTTCCAGCGGGCTTCATACGTATTGCGCTTTTCTATCAGCTGCTTTACCACCTGCTCTATCGGCTTGCGTGATAGAGACAGCTTCGCCGCAAGGTCACTCGCACGAATCAGCGGGGGCAGCCGCGCCCCCTGTGCATTCTCTTCCTTCATGTTCCTCCTCCTTAACCGAGGGTTGTGCGCCAGCTCCCTGTTGCTCCGCCAAGAATCGTATCACGATCACTTGAGAGCATCGTCGACGCGCGTCCATGACGCCGCTTTTGGGACTTCGTCGCATCACTCGTTCCGACATCCGAGGACTGCACCACCGTCGGGGCAGGATCTACCTTTGGCGGCGTATAACTTCCGCCTCCGCCTCCTCCGCTGCACATAGAAATCACCTCCTTTCAGTGCAACAAAAAAGCAATGTGCGCATCCTTCACATTGCTTCGAACGGGTCATATTCCGTGTTGCACATCTGCCTTTGCCGCCCTACACGTCCCTGCATATAGACAGGACGGGCAAACGTCAAGACAAGCGCATCCGCAAGGTCAGGGCTCTTCCCCGTGCGCTCCTTTAACTTCTCTTTTGGTTCAAGAATAATGCGCCCCGACGGATTGAATTTATATTCCACCGTCGAAAGCTCCGTCTTGAGTTCCGCATTCTTCGGCAGTGCGCCGCCAGAGGTCAGCCAGTCGCGGCACTTAAAATACATCTCCGCGCGGATATTCGCATAACGGTCAGTACTCAGTGCCGCTTCGCCAAAATTGACCTCACTCACTTGATACTGCAGCTGCCGCAGTCGGTCAATGACACCAGCGCCCATAGCCCCTGCGTCGATAAAGACAGCCTGTGGGCGATGTTGGTTAATGCAGTCAATCACACGATTAGCGACCTCCATTGTGGAAAGCCCCGTAAACGTGCGAATATCTTTGAGCCACAGCCCTTGACGCACGCAGAGCACAGTGCGGTCGTCGCCGAATCGTGCCACATCCACACCGAGGATAACGGGCTGCCCCTCTACATCCCTTTCCGTCAGCTCTCTTTCCGCCGCTGCACTCACAAGGTCAATCGGGATAACAACGTCAGAGGCAGACGCCGTGAAGTCACATAAAAGCTCCTGCCGGATCTCCATGTCGGTCATTTGTGCTTTCATGTCGGCGAGCTCTTCGGCGGGGATAACATCCGTCTCATCCGCACGGTAGAGGCAGGCGTACCAATCCGCCGACTTCTCCGCGTGTCGGTACATTTCGTAGAACTGATTCTGTCCCTTCGGTGTGCCGATAAATACCGCCCAGCCCTGCCGATCAGCAAGCGCAGGACGGATAACACCGCCCCAGAGCTCAGGCTTGATATCCGCATACTCGTCGAGGATAACCCCGTCAAGATAGATACCGCGCAGCGCATCGGGGTGATCTGCGCCAATGATATAGAGACGTGCGCCCGGTGAGCGTGCGTGCCTTGTCGGCAGCTCGATATACAGTTCTGATTCATTCACATTGCGCCCAGGGATTGGATTCGTGTAGTATTTCAGATACTCCCACGCCACACGCTTTGCCTGATTGCGGTACGGCGCGACATAGGCATAGACAGGTGCCTTGCGCTCGTTGAGTATCGCCTTTTTCAGCATCTCATTTACCGTGCCGACCGTCTTGCCGAAACGTCTGTGACAGACAAGCACCGCGAATCTGTACCGCGTCAGCGCAGGGTGTATCGTGTCACGCCAGATCGGGCGCGGCGTGTATGGTATGACAATCTCACTCATGCGTCGCCCTCCCATCGGAATGTAATCGGCGCACCGTCAACCCCGCTTACCTGCGTCTTGTTGATATAGACCCCGTCCATCTTGTTGAGGAGATCCATGGCTTTGAGACGATCTGCCTTTCCTGTCTCCTCATCACGGGCGAATTGCGTGAGTAGTTCGCGTCGCTCTGCTGCGTCCATGATCTTGTGCGAATCCATTTCGCGGCGAAGTTCTGCAATACGTGACTGAACCTTAGCATTTCTTAGCAATTTGGCAGCACAAACAGCAGCGACTTTATCCGACCGCGCCTTGTAACCCGCGTTTTTGTAGGCTTCGGTGGCATTTCCACACCGTACAAATTCCATACAAAAATTTTCCTGTAACCGCTGCATCATGCCACCTCCTCTGCAAACAAAGACGACCTATAAAAAATCGCCAAAACTTACATCTCCTCCCCACGAGAAAAGCCGCCTCGATTGAGACGGCTCTCGGAGTATAGGAGGTAATGCGCGGCAGCTTGGGGCTATCTCCAAACTACCCACAATAGCATTTTAGCACCGAAAAAGGCGTTTATGAGACATGTCTATTTAATTTTTTTCTGCTCCAATTTCAGATATGCTTCGACCACACGATCAACAACATATTGCCACATGGCTCTCAACGACCGCTCCGACACAAAGAACTCTGTATTGAGAAACCGCTCCCGCATCGCCTCGCAGTACATCATCTGCGTGCGCACGAGCCATGCCCTGCGTCCTCTTCCTGCCTTGTCGCGTGACGCCTTGCGCCGAGCGTCAAGAAATATCCGCTTACGCTCTGAGAGCCCGCGTTCTACGAACTCCACCGCCCGCAGCCATGTGTAGGCAGGATACGTCTCGTCAAATTTGACACCGCGCAGAGCCTCTGCCTCCGTCGGATGCCCAGGCAGATTCCCGCCTCCCCCCTGCACAGCCCCGTGTACATACTCTTCACGCTTCAGGCGGTAGGTTTTCAGCTCCTCCGTATAGTTCAGCAGCATGGCTTCTGCCTGTTTGCGATCCTGCCTTATTTCATCTGCCATCTGCAAGGCTGCGTCATTTTCCAGCAAGGTTATACCTCCTCAAAACGGAATATCATCATGGGATACCGCCGTGCTCCCCTGCGTGCCGCGTGCCTTCTCGCCGAACTCCACATCCCGTGCAAGCACCTCGTATGCCTGCCGCTTCTCTCCGTCCTTCTCATACGTGCGCTGCGTGAGTTTGCCCGAGACAGTGACCTTCTGCCCCTTCATGAGATTGTTCCCGCACGCCTCAGCGAGCTTCTCCCAGCAGGTGACAGGGATGAAGTACGTCTTCTTCTGTTCGCCCCAGCCATCGTCAACCGCCACCGTAAAATTACAGACGGCCTTCCCGTTCTGCGTGTACTTTACGGCGAGGTCTTTCGTCAGCCGTCCCGAGCCTACCCAGATGTTCATTTGGATTCCTCCTTCTTGGATACACGCTTCCGATGTTTCAGCCAAACATTTTTATCATCTTCGTATAACGGTTTTCCACTTTTAAGGTTATACAAAACATCTTTTTTCGCGACAGGAATATCTACCCAATACTTGATACCGCGTTCCTTTGCCCACTGTACGAATGTAGCCGTGAGCATATCGCCCAGCCCCTTTTTGTCTTTTTCGGACGCGTCATCAAGATACCCCTCATAGCATCCTGCGCACTCGTCATCACACGCCTCTTGCAGTCCGTCGATTACACGGTCATACCAGACACGCGGCACATACTCCTCTGTCTCGGTGATATACACCAAGTCAGCATCAGGTTCGCGCTCTCGCGCCGCCGCAAGAGCCTCCTCAACACTTACAAAACCAGTCCAATATCCCGCACCGTAAAGATCGTATATGTAGGCATACTTCTTACTCATGATCTCCACTCCTTCATCTCGTTTTTCACGTAGATAAGTGTCACATATTCCGTTTTTTGGATGTTGTTCAAGGCTTTCAACCGCAAAAATGCGATTGTAGTTGTTATTCCTCCGGAAATTTCATAAACACCATCCAGATTGTCTTACCCCTCCGGTTTCCGAACAGCGGCTGCACTGGAAGTAGTTTCAGAACATCTGCTGTGCTGATCTGATCTTCCGACCATTTGAAGATCAACACACCGTAATCTTTCAGGACGCGCATGCACTCCTCGAATCCTCGAAGAAGGTCGTCTTGCCATGTGCTTTCGAGCACGCCGTACTTGATGCCGAGCCACGAAGTATTTCCTGCACTGCACAGGTGCGGCGGGTCGAATACGACAAGTCGGAAACTCTCGTCAGGAAATGGAATCTCTCGGAAGTCCGCGATCAGATCAGGCTTGACCTCGAATCGTCGTCCATCGCACAACGTTTTGGCAAAGCTGCGGTTATCCATGAACACGGCCGCCGGATTCTCCTTGTCAAACCAGAACATCCGAGATCCACAGCATGCGTCAAGTATTTGTTTCATCGCTTGCTCACCAGCTCCGGATTCTCGTAGATGTTGCTGATTATACCCGCAATGCCGGCAACATCCTCCAAGTCATACATCTCTCCGTCTGCCTCGGCAACAAATTCACCATCAACAAGTTTCACGAGATAGTACTCCCCAAATTTATCCCGAAGGATATCTCTCTCGTAAATTTCTTCTCCGCCTATGTCATTCACGCCGGTGTACTGCATGATTGCCCCTACACCTTCTACAAGGCAACTTTCACCACCCCAATCCGTGTAGCAATAGGCTGAGGCTTTGTTGTTTTCGAGGTGGATTTTCTGTACAGGGTACATTGTTTCCCAGAATGTGTCCCACACCCTGAATTTTATCTCACGCATTTTCTTCGACTCCTCCTACTTCGCAAAACTTCACAGCAACCTCGCAACACCGTCGTCCTTAGAAACGACAGGATCAAATATCGATATTTACCATTTGAAATATCCGTAACCCGTTGATTTTATTGACTTTATAGGACAGGATCAAATTCGTCATGCGCCCGTCTCCTATTTATCTTTTTTTGTCGCTTCAATGATCTGCTTCGACACGTCGAGAATATAGTTCAAGTTATTCTCCGTCGTGTATTGTGCGACAATCATAGTAATCATTGTGTCTCTCCCCGGAATAGCGATAAGAAATAAGATGTTTACCACCATCAGCACAACAAATGTTTTTATTTGCTTGTAGTGTTTCTCTACAAACGCCTCACAACCGCCGTCAAATTCGACAAAAGCATGAGCCGCGACGATGATACAAAAACAAGCAAAACCCGTCATTGTGCCGAGAAGAACCCCCCTCACCCCAGAAACTACATCCACCAAATAAAATATCCACGGGCTAACTATCGGCTCCATTTCATTTCCTCCTCTCCGTTTTCGGGACATATCGTGCATCCCGTCCCGCCGCCCAGCGGAATCTTGTCCACCTGTGCGGAATATCTACGCCCCTTGTGCTCGAATCGGCAAGCAAGCGCCCCTGCAACCCCTAGTCGCTCTATCTTGTACTCCACTACCGCGCCTCCAATTCTGCAACAAACTCCTCGATGCAGGAGATCAGCTGCTCTTTCGTGACGGGTATCCACCGCCGGCAATAGAGATCGTTCCATGTCCCATCCCGAAAGATCATGCACTCGTTCCCGTGATCGTACGTGTCGCGCAGGTCGGCGAAATACTTCTTCTTGCCGTGAGAGAAGTGACAGCAATAGCCGCTATCGTCGTATCTCACCTCGTATGCCATCACCGCACCTCCCTAAAATAACGATATTCCGACATTGCTCACAGCAGACTTTTCCTTCTTTGGTCGATACCTGCGCCCCGTATCCACATCCCCCGTGAAGGACAGGTGAAATGCGGGACAAGTCGTCGGACGGCGTATCTGCTCGGGCGAAAGAGTTATTTCCCGAGCCTCGCAGTAATAGCAGGACTCACAGGTAATGCAGTTGGAACAGTATCTGCAATATTTCATTACCACACCTCCTTTGCACACTCCACAATCCTACGTATCACATAATCCGCGCACGGCTGCGCCATGCCGTTTCCGAGAGCCTTATAACGCGCCGTATCGCTCCCGCCATCCGTGTATCCGTCCTCTAGTCCCTGCAAGCGTTCACATTCTGTCGGCGTGAGTCGACGTACGATAGACGAAGATGCCGCCTGTGCGCCGTAGATGTGAGCGACGGGGACTTGATTCCCGCCTGTACCCATGCGAGCATTGAGTGTCGGGACGATGCCATCTTTGACAGGGCGCATAACCTCATCCGCGTGTGTCATGTCATATATTGCGACAGTAGGGGCTTGTCCACCCCATCGTGTCGTGAGCGTTGCCGCACATTCTACTTGATAACCTACAACTCCGGCAGAACCTCCTGCACAGAATCCTGCCGCTCTGGTGTATTTCTTGCCTGGCGTTCGAGCGCAATCCGCAGTTCTTCCGGCAACTCCTTCCCCCGCTCTTTTGCTCTCCGCAGGATTCCCAGACACGCTTTCCTGCTCAAATAGTATTTCTCCGGCACGTCGGTCATCGGCTGCAAAATCCGTGACAAGAAAGATTCTACGGCGACGTTGGGGCACTCCCCAATATTGAGCATCGAGGACACGCCACGCAATTTGACACGCGTCGCATTCAACCATTCCTGCGTTCGCCCATTTTCCAGTTTTAGGTATTGGAATTTCGGTCTGTCCGATTTCCTCAAGCACGGATCTAAAATCAGCTCCCTTGTTGCTTGAGAATGCGCCGGGGACGTTCTCCCAAACGAAATAGCGCGGATATCTCCCCCCCGTGGACGTTCGCATTCTCCGAACAATGTCAGCTGCTGTGCGGAATAAGCCGCTGCGTTCACCGCCTAACCCCTTTCTTTTCCCCGCGATTGAGAGATCCTGACACGGTGATCCCGCGCAAACGATATCCACGGGTTCGATCTCGTCCGGGTTGATCTGCGTGATGTCCCCGAGCTGCTTCACGTTCGGGAAATGCCGCGCCGTCACAGAGCACGGGAACGGCTCAATCTCGCTCGCCCATATAGGCGTAACCCCTGCATGACGTGCCGCCATCAGCCACCCGCCGATGCCGTCAAACAGGCTCCCGAGTGTCATCGTCTCCATCGCCTCATCCTTTATAGTCCTCAAATCGTTCACAAGATCGGAATATGATCTTGTTGTTTGCCCACCGCTGCAATCGGCGCGTCTCTCGCGGCGCATTCGGCTTGTCATAGATCATGATGTATGGATCGTATCCATGCTCGCGCAGCCAGTAGACACGGTGTAGATCCTCCGTGTGCGTGCTCCAATAGTTCGTGAGCAGATATATGCGGCGGCGGCGATAATCCCATATTGACGTTCGCTCTGCAAAAAACTGAAGTTGTCGAGGGATGGATTCGTCGCGCGGGTTGTCCCAAGCAAAATGAATCATCTTGACTTTGATCTCGTTGATTGCGGCGACGTTCTCCTCTGTGAGAAGCCGCGCATCCAGTCCCTGCGTAAAGTCCACCCATGCCCCGCTTGCGGCAAGTTGTCCGAGCAGTTCCATGTGTTCCGCTGCGGCGAGAAGGTTCGGGTCAAGCAGTTTTATGTGTCGCTCTCCGCCCCAAAAAGAACTCAAGTCCGCCACTTTGCGGCTTGCTCGCCCCTCCTTGTCTGCTACAATGCAGAACGGGCACGCACGCGGGCATCCGCGTGTCAAGAATCCGTATGCTATGTTTCGGATTCCATAGAGTGAATAGTCGGGGCGGATGTTTTCGATCTCTGGTGGCAGTACACGAGCCTCTCCCGATCCTGTTCCTCCGACTTCTGCGCCGACGTCGATCAGTTTCCGTGCGATTTCCCTGCTCTCGGAAAACACGCATGCGGCATAGAGCTTGTCATATTCTCCAAACAGGTCGCCGCCGAGGAGAACATCATCGGGTCGTAGCAGGTGGACGCTATCGCCTTGATGCTTGTGCCATGCAGACAGTTTCATCAAGACGAGATTCGGGAAGTTATGCCCGTCTACATCAACCAGTCCGACTTTCATTCACTTTCTCCACCAATACGAGCACGAGCGATCCGCGTGTTTTCAGTTGCCGCTCCCCCGCATCCCACGCTTTGCTGCGCTCCTCAATTCTGCGAAGTGCGGCGGGGCGGGCGCACCATTGCGCGGTTTTCCTGCTCACGCCCGCAAGCGCAGCGATATCGTCCAGTGTTCCCTCGCCGATGTAATCATCTCCGCGATAGGCGGCATAGATGTTGTGATTCTTCCACGCCACATCCGTCACGCTCCAATCCGCTCCGGCTCATCGGCATCATCTCCGCCATCGTCTCCGCCGCCATCGCCGCCATCAAAATCAAGGGTCTGCTGTGCGCGTTCGCCGTCAATGTACCGCCATGCCTCAATCTCAAGCTCCTTTAGATCGCCCGCAAGAGTATCACTGATGCAGTAATCCTCGCTATCCGCTTCATTTTGCGGCCACTCCGGCCGCGCGGGCGTGTTGATGATAAGCGGCGCTTTGCTGTATTCGAGTGATTTCTGCGCGGTGATCGTGATGTACCTGTTATCGTCTGTGTGCGATTCGGTGATTCCGCTGACGATGATTCGCTTTTCGTCCCGCTTGTCAAATTCACAGATGTTGATGACGTGCGCGACCATCGCAAGCATCCGCTCTTTCAGTTCCACGCGCGGCGGGTCTTTGCAGGTCATTGTGTACGCATCCCAGCTTTTAGTGGTTTCCTGATAGACTTCCCACCCGAAGAAATACTCTCCTTTCTTTGCCTTGATCTTCGTGATGCGCTTTTTTCGTTCCGTCATGTTGCTCCCTCCTCTGCTTCAATGTCCGCCATCTCCTGCGCGACAATCTCCATGAGTGTCTCCACATATTCGGCGGCGGCGGTGAAATTTTCCGCTCCCTGCGTGTTGTCCGCAACGGAGATGGCGCGCTGTGCCGCTCCCTGATAGCTCTCCCTGAGTGCTTTCAGTTCTCCGTAGACCGCCATAATGGCGTACGCCTCCGGGCTTTGCGCGGCGTATGGGAAATCTGCGTCCTGCTCCTGCGCTTCCGCATTCTCGCGCGGATATTTCGCCGTCTCTGATTCTTCGGGCGGCGGCTGCGCTATTGACGGCGTTTCTGTAGTGGGCTGTGTTGTCCGCTCCTGTTTCGGCGTTTCCCTCTCCTTGACTTCTTCCACATCGCGGATGGTGACCGCGCCCTCTGTATGCAGCTTATCCGCGATCTCGGACTGTCCCTCATCGGAGAGCCGCGAGGATTCGTATGCAACACTCACGCCGATTTTCTCCTGTTCGAATGCTTCCTTGAGTTCCTGGTTCGTGAGGTTGTTTGCAATCGCCGCATAGCGGGCAAGCTGTCCCGATGTGGTATTCAGCATCCGCGCGACGGTCTCGCGAATCGGCGCATCCAATTTTCCGTCGGCTTTGATCTGCTTTAGGATGTCGGTCGCCCGCTGTGCCTGTCGCATTTTCTCTGCATCCGTGAGCTGCCGCGCTGTGCTGTTCGTGTAGATCAGCATGAGTTCGCGCATATTTTCGTTCGCCTCGTTTTCGACGAGGGCGGCGATATTTGCAAACTCCGCGTGCCCGTCCGCGACGAGTTTCTGACAGGCGAGATGCCGACGGTGTCCGCTGATAATCATGTAACGCCCGTCTGCGTCAGCGGCTTTGACGACGATGTTCTGCAGGACGCGCCCCGCGATCAGGATGGAGTCCGCAAGCTCATCAATCCCCGACATACTGTAGTGATTCGCAGGATTCGGGATAATCGCGGCGATGGGCAGTGTTCTCGTTTCATAGGGAGGCTTTGCCGCCTCGGACTGCGAAGCGGTATTCATGAGAGCCATCATGTTAAATCCCGCCATCGTTATTCCTCCTCTTCATCCGCATTCAGAGGGAAGCCGATAATTTGTGTCAAATACTCCCACGCGAGGCTCTTATAGTCTCGTGCTGCACGACATCGTGGACTGTGCTGCATGATCGGCGCAGACGCAAATGTGGATTCATCCACTTTCGCCGTCCAGTGGATGCGCGTATTCATGAGCCTATATTTCTCCATCATCTGCAAGTATGCCGCGCCCTGCTCGTTGACTTCGTTTTTCCGATAGCTCGTGAGGACGCATCCGCGAAAGGTAACAAGCGGATTGAAATTGCTCCGTACCAGCTCGATGCAGTGCAGCATCTCATCCACGCCATCAAAGGTGAATTTGTCCACCTTGACGGGGATGATGACATCATCACCGACGGTGAGCGCGTTGATGACGCTCATGTTCTCGTCGGGCGCATTGTCGATAATGCAGATGTCATAGCGCGTCATGATGGGGCGCAGGGCGTTCTCAAGCCGCTTTTGCTGCGGGCGCATGGTGTCCATCATGACGATTTTGTTTGCCTCAAGGAGTTTCATGTTGGCAGGGATGCAGTCAATCCCCGCGATACCCGTATGCCGGATGACCTCCTCGGCGGTCTTTTCGCCTGTCATGAGATCGGCAATGCTCGGATGGTCGTAGCTGTGCACGCCGAAAAACTTGCTCGTGTTTCCCTGCTTATCATTGTCGATGACAAGGACGCGCTTTTTGTGCACGTGGGCAATCACATAGGCAAGGTTGACGCTCGTGATGGTCTTGCCAACACCGCCCTTGAGGTTGCAGATATTGAGTACCCTCATTTTTCGCTCCTCTCCGTTGTTAGAATGGACCATCTTCATACGGATTCGCCATGTAGTCCAAGAACCAGATCACGCCGTCAAATTTCACGCGGTATTTCTGAACGTCCTCGGCGCGAATGTACTGTTTGCCGAATATCGTTTTCATTCCGGCGAATGCGACCCACGGGATCATGAAATACTGATCACTGATTCCTGCGCAGACGGCAGAGAATGCGCCCATCTTGTGAAAGTCCTGAAGTGCCTGCGCCTGTGTCGGTGTGATCACTTTGAATTGCAGTCGGTCGGTGTCCGTGTGCTTTGCCTCAAATGCAATCATCTTGCCGCCGGGGAGACAGCCGATGAAGTCCGGCTGTGCGCGGGCGGTGAATCGTACCGTTGCGATTCCCTGTGCGCGGTTCTTTTTGAGCACGCGGAACGGTTCAGGTACTTTGATGATATTCGCCCGCCCCTGATCGTGATAGGCACGGCACGCGGCAAGGATCATCTGCTCATGTAGCCGGCCGCGCCCGTTACTCATTGCCGCTCTGTATTTTCGGGCGGCGGCTTCGTGCGCGCGTTCCCATATCGTATGGTCTTTCATTTCCCATTCTCCTGTTCATTTCGTTGTATGGCGTGTCTTGTGTTTTTTGAGCGGAAATGCTATAATATTTATGTACGATTTACATAGTTTCCACTCGTTGGAGCTGCCCCTTCCTTTCTGGAAAAAGGAAGGGGTTTTTCTTATGCCCCTACATCGACGTACTGGACGCACGCCCACGCATCCGCGTTTTCAAGGCGTTTTACCACGAACGGCATGACTTCGCCCGTGTCTGCGTCGATCAGCGTGTAGTCCCCGTTTTCATCCTGCATGTCCCCTATGATGTATTTCGGCTCGTCGCGCTCCATGACGGTCTCTGTTGCACGGGTGACAGCTTCCACCCACGCAGGATCGTCCGATTTCAAGCCGCCCGCGCTGATCGTCTCGTCATGTCGGATGAGTTCGCGGCGGTAGATTCCCCGCCATAGGTTCTCCTTATCGCTGTGACTGTAGATCAGCCGCCACTGCTTCATGTCTATCTGCTCCGTTTCTTTGTATGTACATCGCCAAAATACTGGCTGATGGTACTCACATGCGATACAGTGCCTCTCGCAGACGCTTCCACGATGACGGCGACACACAATGCCCGTCATGTGTCTGTGCTGGCAGACCGGGCATAGGTTGTCAGCGTAGATCGTCCGAAACTCCTCCATGTACCGCCGCTTTCGCATCTGCTCGCGCTCTCGTAGGAGTGCCGCCTTGACGGTGATTTGCATGGCAGATCAGACCCCCGTGCATCGGCGCAGCTCGATCGCCACGCCGATGGCGTATCCGATGCCGAGTGCCACGCCAATGAGGAACGCCCATCCCCACGGATAGAGAAACGGCGTGCGAAAGCTCGCGATTCGCTTGTAGATTCCCATGATCGCACCTCCTCAGATGATGCGATTCTCAACGAGTACGCTGCCAAGCTCGGCGGCTTCCTCGTCGGTGAGCGTGACGCCCTTGTGCATACGCGGCTCTTCCCCCGGCTCGTGCGACCAGCGGCGCAGGTCAAGTTTCGCAGGGCGGCCGCTGTAGCTGATGCGATTGAGTTCGAGCGTGTTTTTCCCATCTGCGCTCCGGCTGATTACCGCGATCCGCTCCGTGACTTCATAGGTAAAATCTTTCATTGTGTGCCCCTTTCTCTTAGTGCTTGATTCTGAGACCGCGCATGAGGCGATCTGTGGTGGCGTCAAGCGAGCGGCGACGCTCCTCATCTCCGCGAAGCTCCGCAATCTTCACGATTACCTCTGCGATGCGGCAATACTGCTCGACGGTGAGATCATCGCGCTCGGACATCTCCGCCATCTTGAGAAGCAGATCATCCAGCACCTTCTCCATGTTTGCCTTGCTGAAACTCATTGATTTACCTCCTATGCGAATTCGTACCATCGAAGGACTTTTTTACTTACTAAGTCTGCTGGATTTTGTGCGTCGTTCGGCGTTTCCATTGTTTCAAAAAGAACAGCTACTCCTTCCACGGATTTATATACGAGTGTCGCTATCTCCTCATGAGTTCCTACCTTTTCGCCATCTGGCGCGGTCGCAATCCATATTGTGCCAAGGCTTGTGTAACGCAGATCCGCGAAGCTGACCTTTACGAGTTTCTCTGTGCCTTTATTGGAGCGTGACTGCAGCGTAAAGGCGACGGGCTCTTTGATTGTTTCCGTTTTCATTGCGTTCCTCCTATGCTTATCCGGCAACCATACGCCGCCGCTCTGTCATGTCTTCCGCAGGAGTGCATGGCGGCTCGCGTCGCTCGGCGTGAGCGATCACGGTGATATTCTTGCCGTCCTGCTCTGCCTTGAGCTGATAGAGCCGCGTCATGATCGTCGCGGGATTCGCGTTGATGAGATTCGCGTTCATGTGCTCCCTCCTTTCGCGCTGCGCACAGCCCGCTCATGCGGGCTGTTTTTCTGCCATCTCCGCGCCGACCTGCGCGCTCTCATCCGCCATCCGCGCCGCACGCCCGACCGCAACCCCTCGCAGGAACGAGAACGCCCCCGCACGCACAATCTTTTCACCCGTCGTGCCCGCGCTTCTCAGCACCTCGATCAGATGCGCCGTCGCATCCTCGTGCGGCTCGCCCGCGACGCCAAGCAGTTCATTCTTCATCATGTCTTTTCCCTCCCTTACGACCTGCCTCATCAGTGCGGGGCGGTCATTCTCCGCAGACGGGCTTGCGCCCGTTTCGGCTTTTGCTCTCCTTCCCGCCGTGGTATAATCACAGAGAAAGGATGTGTTGATATGAAACGTGACCTCAATCTGCTCCGCGCTATCCTGCTTCGAATAGAGGAAATCGATTCTCTCACAATCCACAGTGACGTCTTGCTTGACCTTTGCGACGACCCGAACGACCTAGCCTTTCACATTCACCTACTGGTTGAATCTGGATATTTAGCCATTCACGACCACGTATCGTACATCGGTGGTGAGAAATTCCTTATTTCTCATATCACATCTTCCGGCTGTGACTATCTCGATTCCGTGCGGAATGAATCGATATGGAACACAACCCTGCAAAAGATAAAGGACTTCGGCGGAACTGTATCGCTTGATATCGTCAAGGATATTGGTACGGCTCTGATAAGAGGGCAACTAGGCGTTTAGCCTCCTTTGCAATCAGAGCGTCTTTCCGTCGAAACACCTCAGCGTATTCCTCTGATACGCTTTTATCTTCCATCCTCAACGTCTTTCCAAGAGCGTCTTGCGCCTCCACTGCCTCTTTTAGGAGATAAAGGAGGCGTTTTTTTGCATATAACAAACGGAAATCGTCCACATCCTCACCTCCTACCCGCGCCGCCATTCGTTCCAAAAGTGGAACGCAAGAACGGCGGATGCGATCACCATCATGATATCAACGGCTGCATCCAGCAGCCGTCCGAGCCCGCTTATGCGGGCTGTTTTTCTTTGCCGCCATCGGCGGCGGCATTCGTTTCCTGCTTTGCCGCAAACTCGCTGAAATCATACTTGCTCGAAAGCCCTGCCAGAACACCAAGTTCAAACTTCGTAATCTTCACTGCCTTCACTTTGCGGGCAAGCTCCTCCCATTGTTCTTTTGTCATATTTCTCACCTCCTGTTTGTCTTTCACCGACATTATATAACCTATTTTTGTCTGTGTCAATATATAAAATCTTTATTTTGTCCTTTACAGACGAAAAAAGATATGATAGACTGAATGTCGTAAGGAGGTGTTAATGGTTTATGGAATTAAAAGACAGGATTCGACATTTTAGGAAAGATATTAAGAAACTCACACAAGATGAGTTTCGCAAAGAGATAAATCTAAGTCGTTCAAATCTCGCAAGCATTGAGACTGGTGCTGTAAAAGTCACTGATCGCGTTATTGCTGATATTTGTAAAACCTTCAACCTTTCCGAGCATTGGCTTCGTACAGGCGAAGGAAATATGTACATCGAGAGTGAATCAAGTCTTGTGAACGCTCTCGCAAGTCAGATGAATATGTCAGCGGAGCAGAGGAAACTCATGGAAATCTTTCTAACCATGAGTGATGAAAAGCGCGATTCGGTGTCAAAAGCCTTCTTTGATTTCCTAGATGCAGCGCGACAACTGGATGCCGCCGAATCTGCTGCGCCGCCATCAGAATCCGCTGCCAAAACGCAGCGCACCATGACGCATGATGAACTGGAAGCCGAAGTCGAAGCCTACCGCGCCGCGCTTATTGCAGAGCAAAAGGGGCAATCAGCCTCCTACTCTGGAAGCGTCGAAAAAAGGGCATAAAAAAAGACCGCACCTAGGCGGCAAGAGGTTTTGATATGATCTATTCAGATGACTATCTCAGTGATCTCATGGTGCGGATGGCGCATCACTCGACGGCGATTGAGGGGAATACGCTGACGCAGGGCGAGACGAAGAGTGTTCTCGTTGACGGTTATGTCCCGCGCGCGATGGATATGCGTGAGCTGAATGAGGTGCTGAACTATAAGGCGTTCATGTCATATCTGGTGGAGCACTCGGCATCGGGCACTGCGCTCTCGCTGTCGCTGATCCGTGAGGTGCATGCGCTCCTTTGTAAAGACGCGATCGAGGGTGTGCCGGGGCAATTCAAGCAGCGGCCGAATATGATTATAGGGGCGAACTTCACGCCGACGCCGCCCTACATGGTTCCCTCTGCGCTGACGGACTGGACTCTCGATCTCGCTGCACAGATGGATTCTGCTGTGTCCGATTCGGACAAGGTTCGCGCCATCTGCCGACAGCATGTTGCGTTCGAGCATATTCATCCGTTCCCAGACGGCAATGGACGTGTTGGCCGTGCGCTGATGGTTTATAGCTGTTTCCTCTCCGATATGGTGCCGATTGTGATTCCGGCGAATCAGCGCAAGGCGTATATCAACTATCTCAATACGGAGGATTTAGAGGGATTTGCCGCTTTTGCCGAGATTCTGCAGTCGGAGGAACGCAAACGCATTGAGGCGTTTTCCTAAATATTTTCGATGAAGAAAGCATTTTTCGTTTTATCTCAAGCAAAATAAGAGCCGCCCGTGCTGACAACACGAACGGCTCTGGGCTCGGCAGGCGGTACTGACAATACCACCCGCCCACTGAAACACCATGAAGATGCTTCCATACGCAATTTCATTATAGCACCTTCATGGCGTATTTTCCATACGCAATTTTGGAGGTGTATTTTTATGCCGAAACGTGCGGCTCTCTATATCCGCGTCTCATCTGAGGAACAAGCACGGCACGGGCTTTCCCTCGGCGAGCAGCGCGCTGATCTGCTGAACTATGCGAAGGAACATGGTTATTCGGTGGTTGGGATCTATGCCGATGAGGGTGTGAGCGCACGCAAAGCGATGTCCCGCCGCAAGGAGCTGCAGCGGATGCTTGCCGATGTTGAGGCTGGACGTATCGACATTATCATCATCAAGTGTCTTGACCGTTGGTTTCGCAATGTCGCTGATTTCTACAAAGTCAAAGAGCGTCTGGACGCTTGCGGGGTCGATTGGGTATGCAGTCGTGAGGACTATAATACGACGACGCCGAATGGGATTCTTATGCTGAATCTCAAGCTCTCAATCGCACAGCATGAGAGCGATCAGACGGGTGAGCGCATCCGTTATGTGTTCGAGGGAAAACGCGCACGCAGGCAGTTTGTAACAGGTCTAATTCCCCTAGGGCTAAAGGTTGCAGATGGCTATTTCGCGCGGGATGATAGAACTGCGCCGATTGTTGAATGTGCGTTCAATCATATTTTGAACGGCGGATCTACGCGCTCTTTGGTGCAGGTTCTTTATGATAAGTTCGGGCACAAGATCACCAAGGCAGGGCTGTTTGACCTTCTGCGTAATCGTTCTTATATCGGTGAGGTGTACGGCATTCCCGATTATATGTTTTCGCTGATTCCTCATGATGTTTTCTTTCGGGTACAGGAGATTCTTTCGCGTAATACAAAGTATACGCACAGCGGCAGGATCTATTTATTCTCCGGACTCCTCCGGTGTCCTGACTGCGGTAGGAATTTAGCGGCATATCGCGGGCGACGTGTGAATAGCGACGGGGAGCGGCGTTTTCAATATCAGTGCGGCTACCGTGTCAATCGCTCAATGCCCGGCTGTCATTTTGCGCGCGGTATGTACGAGGATAAGATAGAGCAATATCTGCTTGATAATATTCAATCATTGATTCGAGAGCATATCATCACGATGGAGTCGTTCTGCGGCCAGCAAGGAAGGGAACGCCCGGAATCAAAGATAGACGCGCTCAAGGCGAAGCTCTCACGGCTTGGGGATATATATATCGCAGGCTTAATGGATAAGGACAAATATACAAAAACATACAAGGAGATCACACAGGAGATATCGGAGCTCTCAACGCTCGTCGCTCGTTCGCTGTCTATCCCCTCCGCTCTTCGCGAGGTTGCCGATGATATGGATTTTCGCAGCACCTATGAAAGTCTCACGCGAGAGAACAAGCAGCGCTTTTGGAAGTCCATTATCGCCTCGATTACGTTCGATGATACTCCTGATACCCGTGGCAAGGGCGCCTATATCCCTTATCGGGTTACTTTTTTATAGCAAAATGTCCCATGTAAGGAAGGTTAAACATTCGTCTCGCGTGCACAGCGCGCGGCCGCATAGGCGAGCGGCAGGCGGTACGCCGCCCCGAGGAGGCGCAGCTCACGGCAGGTCACGCGCCGCATGGCCGACGCAGGAAGCACCGCACTCATCGCGTCCCCTCCTTTTCCCCGCGCATCATGACCGTGCGCCCGAGAAAGCCGATCAGCCCCGAGGCGATATTGCTCGTCAGCTCCGCGCTCCCATAGAACACCGAGAGAATCGCGACGACGACCAGCCCCGTCCCGACCATCCAGTCCACGCGCGGCAAATAGTTTCGCATAAAAAATCTCCTTTCCTGTCTCACATGTACCCCTATCAAGAGTAGTTGCTGTGAGACGAGAAAAGGAGAGTGTGGGGTGGATGTTTGTTTACTTATGAATCGCCTTAAATGCAGCTGCCTGCTTGGTCATACCGCGCTCAGAGGCAAGCCGCTCGATGGAGGAGGCACCAAAGAATCCGTCGATTTCGGGAACATGCTCAATGACATACGCCGCATCCTCAGGATCGGCAATAGGACCGCCATGGCAAATTACCATTATCTCAGGATTAACCTCACGACCTGCCTTAATGATCTCACGAATCTTTTCACAGCAGTCGTCAAGTGTTAAAGCA
>ERZ773196.398-NODE-398-length-27362-cov-4.214524_pt1 | contig 27362 bp, 29 predicted proteins | sample MGYA00581009_ERZ773196 | MGnify/ENA primary metagenome ERZ773196 (study PRJEB29015, sample SAMEA2738162) | human oral metagenome | biome: human oral; feature: human-associated habitat; material: saliva | place: China | collected 2243 ... | reverse complement strand
TCTAAAGTGCGTCGCAGCGATTGTTTCAATCGCCACTCGGCAATCAAGCCATGATTTCCTGAGCGTAAGACATCAGGAACCATCATGCCTTGGAATTCTACGGGTTTGGTGTAATGAGGACAGTCTAAAAGGCCGTCTGAAAACGAGTCTTGTTCGGCTGACTGTATATCGCCCAATACGCCCGGAACCAATCTTAAGACAGCATCCATCAACATCATGGCGGGTAATTCGCCACCTGAGACGACAAAGTCGCCAATGCTGATTTCTTCGTCCACACTGCTTTGCAGTAGTCTTTCATCTATGCCTTCATAGCGTCCGCATAGAAGAACAAGATGGGGCAGTTCGGCAAGTTCTGCAGCTTTTTTATGCGTAAGCGGCTGACCTTGCGGACTGAGATAAATTACTTTGGCAGGTTTTTGCGAGTTTGCTTTGGCTTCTTCAATTGCCGCTTGAAGCGGCGGCGCCATCATAATCATTCCCGGACCACCTCCGAAGGGGCGATCATCAATATAGCCAAGTTTGTTGTCGGCAAATTTTCGAGGATTAATGGCTTGAAATTGCCAAAGGTTTTGTTTTCTTGCTCTGCCTGTAACGCCATATTCGACAATGCTGTCGAACATCTCCGGGAAAATGGTGATGGCTTGAATCAGCATTAGTAGTCCAAACCCCAGTCGGCGATAATGGTTTTGCTGTCGGTATCGACAGATTCGATATAGTTGGAGACAAAGGGAATCAGGATTTGTCCGTGTTCGCCTTTAATCATCAAAACATCATTTGCACCGGTTTCCATCAGGTTGCTGACTTTACCGAGGACGATGTTTTCTTTGTTGATGACGGTCATGCCGACTAAATCTGCCCAGTAGTATTCGTCTTCCTCGGTAGGGGCGAATGACTCTCTGGGAATTTCGATGGTATAGCCGCGCAAGGCAAATGCTTGATCGCGATCGTCTATACCTTCAAATTTGACCTGAAGTTCGCCATTGACAATTTTACCTGCCTCAAGCACAACATTCAGGGTTTTGCCATCCTTGCACAACTGCCACTCGGGGTAGTCCAGCAGGCTGTCGGTATATTCGGTATTGGCAGCAATTTTAAGCCAGCCTTTAATGCCGAATACGCCTTTGATGTAGCCCATGGCTACCCGTTTTTGAGTGTCTGTCATGGTCGTTTCGGCTGATTAAGCAGCGATTTTTTGCTCTTTAATCAGTTTGGCAACTGCATCGCTAACTTTCGCGCCTTGAGCAACCCAGTGGTTGATGCGGTCTGCATCGAAGCGTACGCGTTCTTGTTTTTCGTTGGCAACGGGGTTGTAGAAACCTACGCGCTCGATGAAGCGGCCGTCACGACGGTTGCGAGAGTCAGTTACGACTACGTTGAAGAAAGGGCGGTGTTTTGAGCCGCCGCGAGCCAAACGGATAACTACCATTTTGAGTCCTTTTGAAAAATGCGGATATATAGAAACCGCTAATTTTAGGATATTTCACACGGGTTATGCAAGTTTTTATTTGTTTTTGTTGCTGTTTTGCCATGCGTTCAAATCGAGGCTGGCTTGATACAGGCTGCGGTCGGTTTCCGATGGGGTAACGGTAAATCCTGATTTTTCAGCGAGTTTGAGCATCGGTGTGTTTTCTTTGAGGATTTCCGCATTCATGGTTTGGTAACCTTGCTGTGTGGCAGTTTGGATAATGAGGCTCATCATTTTGCCTGCCAAGTCGGTTTTGCGTACTTCAGGTGCCAAAGTAATGCCGAACTCGCACTCATTACGATTGATGCGGCTGTAACGGCTGACTGCGACGATATGGCCGTCTGAAGCGAAGGCTGCCCATGCGCATTCTGTATGGAAATCAGGGCGGGTCAGCCGTGCGAGTGTCGGCAGCGGCAACTCGTTGGTATGGGTCATGAAGCGCGTATAGCGGTCGGCCGCGGGTAATTGGCGGACAAATTTTTGTTTGGCTTCGGCATCTTCAGGCTCTAGTGCGCGGATGTGCAGTGTGTTGCCGTCGGGCAGGGTAAAGGTATCGGTTTGGTTCGGGTAGGGTGCGAGTACGTTTTGTATCTCGGGCGTTTCGGTTTTAGGGTGCAGCAGTTCGGAAGCGGCTTCGCCGGTGTTGCGTAGGAATTCGGCCGCTGCCGGATTTTTTTGTTGGAGATAGGCGGCGGCGCTTTGCATTTTGGCGGCGGCCTGTTCCAAGGTTTGGACGGCTTTTTTTGGGATTTTGGTTGTTGGTGCAACAGGTTTTTCCACGATTTCGGGAATGATGGTGCTGCTGTATTGGCTGCCGTTGTAGTTGAGGATAATGTCGCCGATATGCTGGTTGTTGTGGATAAGCGTGTTTAGGGAATGCAGGAATTGATTGAGAACGGACGTGTTGTCGAGTTCTGCAAATTGGCTTAAATGCTGGATATCGAGCGTGGTAAATGGAGGTAATGCGGCTTCGGTTTTGCCGTTGTAATGGGCGGTAAGGATGTTGCCGTAAATGGCATGGCAGCTGAACCGGAATTGGACGGCATTGTGTTTTTGGGTTTGGCACGGAGGCAGGTATAGGGCTTCCGCCATCAGTTCGGTTTGGCCGGATGCAATGGCTTTATCGATACTTTTGCTTTTAGGTGTTTTCAGACGGTCTGTTTTGGCAGGGGCAGGGGTATTTTGTACTTGTTGCAAATAGGCTGTTTGATTGCGGAAATAAAGTGTCAGTAAGGCTTCTTCCGGCGTGTTAAACCGAGTCAGGCCGTCTGAAAAACGATAGCTGACGAGAATGGGCTTGCTGGTTTTTTGTGCCAAATTATCCAGAGTTTGATGAATGCTGTACGCATCCGGCGTATCTGGCGAAATAATGCCGAGCAGGGCTTGAGTATGCGGATTTTGTAATTGTTCGAGCGCCAGACGGTGGATGCGTGCAGGCGTGGGGTTGCTGCCGATGCAGCCTTGTCGGATGGATGGTGCATCGGTTGGGAGGTCGAGGGTCAATTCGCAGGCATTGGCGGTAGTGCGCAGCCATTCTATCGGCGTGTCAGACAGAATGGTGGGATTGGTAATGACGGGAATGCCGGATAGGTGGGCTTTTAGGGCTGCTTCCAGTTCGGCGGTATTGAATACCGGTTGGAAATTGCAATGGCGGCTGAGGCTGCGCAGGATGGCTTTGTCTGTGTCGTTGGTATGGTGTGTGGACAACAGGATAAGCGGGGTGTGGCGTGTGAAGTGGCGGATGGCACTGAACAGCTCGCGTTGGTTTTCGGCCGGATTGTAGTGGATCACGGCAACTTTGGTATGGCGGTTGTGGCCGAAGCGGTTGAGCCAGTCGGCGGATGTGGTGGGGCTTAGGTCATAGTTGAGGCTGATGTGGCGTGATACGCCTTGGTGCAGCGTGTTCAGCAGGTGGTTGATGTTGCGGCTGACGGTGCTGTGGCCGGTGAGTAATGCGAGATGGCCGGCCGGATAGTCGGTTTGGGTGCCGATATTGAGGTTGAGCGAGGGGAGTTGGATGCCTGCGCTGTTGCACACGGTGATGTTCAATTCGTCGCCGTGATGTTTTTGAATGATGGAACGGGCGTTTTTGCAGGATTCGGGCGGTAGGTTTTCCCAATCTTGAATCAGGATAATGTGGCGCAGGTTTTTTTTACGGCAGGCTTTGAACAGCGAGTCGTAATGGTTGGGCGGGATAACGGCAACAACCAAATCAGCCTGGCCCGGGATTTTGCTGAGGCTGGAGTAGGAGGGAATGCCTGCGACACTGCTGTGTCGAAGATTGACGGGGGTGATTTTGCCTTGATATGAGGAACCGAGCAGGTGGCTGAAAATGCGTTCACCAAGGCTGTGCGGACGTTCGCTGGCGCCGACGAGGATGATGTGTTCAGGCATGAAGAAGTAGCCGGTTTGGACGGTTGCACTCATGATGGTTCCTTATTTGTTTTTGGCCGTCTGAAAAGTTTCAGACGGCCTTATTTTTAGACTTCTTTTTTGTCTCCGGCTTTCTTTTTGGGAAGGATAAAACGCATCCTCAGGCCGTTGGGTTTGACATTTTCAGCGATGATTTTACCGCAGTGCTGTTCCATAATGTGCTGTGTCAAGGCAAGCCCTAAACCTGTACCGGGCTTGTGCGCGCTGGAGTCGGCGCGATAAAAGGCAGTGAAAATATGCGGAAGCTGCATTTCATCGACACCCGGGCCGTTGTCGGTAACATCGATAATCCAGTTTTTGCCGTCTTGTCCGATATGGGTTTGAATAGTGCTGCCTTCCGGACTGTAATTGATGGCGTTGCGGATAACGTTGTCGAAGGCGCGGTATAGATAGCCTTCGTTGGCGCTGACCACGGCATTTTCAGGGATTTTAGTGTCAATGCTCAGGGTAACGCTTTGATTGTTTTGGTGGGCAATGCTTTGGTTGTCCTCAATCAAGTTGGTCAGGAAAGGAACGAGTTTGAGGTTTTCTTTTTCCAAAGGAATATTGGAAGTTTCCAGGCGTGAGAGGGTCAACAATTCTCCGACCAAAGTATCCATGCGTACCAGCTCGCCTTCGAGCCGCTTGAGGTATTGCTCTTGTTTTTGCGGCTGAGATTGAATCAGGCCGACAATCGCCTGCATACGAGCCAGCGGCGAGCGCATTTCATGAGAAACGTGGTGGAGCAAATGACGCTCTTTGGCAACAAGTTTTTCCAGTTTCTCGGCCATTTTGTCGAACTGCACGGCAAGGTGGGACAATTCGTCGTCACGGTCGTCAACTTGCTGGGAAATGCGGGTTTCGAGTTCGCCGTTGGCTACCCTGTCCATACCGCCGCCAAGAATTTTAATGGGCTTGGTAATGTTGTTGGCAAGGATGTATGCCATCAAGAGGCCGACGATGATGATGAAAGACAGAATGATGAATTCGTGCCAAATCGGCGAGAGCGGCAGGCCGGGAATGAAGAGCGGGCTGGGCAGGCGTTGGGCTTGATGGTTGTCCCAGCCTTTAATGAAGAAGAGGTATTCTTCGCCGAAACGGTCGTATTCGATGTGGGCTAAATCGGATTCGGGATTGTTGATGGCAAAGATGCGGGCGCGTTCGATGGACAGGCTGTCGATGTTGCGGCCTAAAATATCTTTTTTATCGTCGCCGGTAATCACATAAACGGCATTGGAAACCGGATTGTTTTTCCATTCCGAAAGAATTTCACGCGCACCGCTGTCTCCGCGCGAGTTAAACGCGGAGATGATGCTGCTCATCAATGTGGTTTCGATGGTGCGGCGTTGGTTGAATTGGTTTTCGGCGAGGGTGTTTTGTACCAGCCAAAATGAAAAACTCGCCACAAAGATTGCGCAGACGATGACTGCGCAAAATGTGGCGAAGATGCGTTGAAACAGTTTCATTGATCTGTTTAATCTTTAGTTTTTAACAAACAGGTAGCCTAAGCCGCGTACAGTTTGAATCAGGGAGGCATCGCCCAATTTGTGGCGGATGCTGGAGATGTGTACGTCGATGCTGCGATCAAATTTAGCCAGTTTGCGGTCGAGTGCCTCGATAGACAGGGTCTCTTTGCTGACGACTTGTCCGGCGTGGCGCATCAAAACTTCGAGCAGGTTGAATTCGGTGCTGGTCAACTCAAGCGGAGTGTCTTTGATGCTGGCTTGGCGTTTGGCCGGGTACAAAACGACGTCGCTGACAGAAATGCTGTTAGGCGCGTTGTTTTGTTCGTTGCTGTGTTGCGCACGGCGCAGGATGGCGTTGATGCGGGCCAAGAGTTCGCGCGGTGTGCATGGTTTCGGTACGTAATCGTCCGCACCCATTTCCAGACCGATAATGCGGTCGATGTCGTCGCCTTTCGCGGTCAGCATGATGATAGGCACGGTGCTTTGGGTGCGTACGTTTTTCAGTACGTCCAAACCGTTCATTTTAGGCATCATGGAGTCTAATACGACGACATCGTATTGTCCGGTCAGAATTTCTTGAACGCCGGCTTCGCCGTCGGGAACGCTATGAACGTTGAGGCCTTCGGCAGTCAGGTATTCGGTCAGCAATTCGGTCAAGAGAGCATCGTCATCTACGAGTAATACGCGACTCATGGAATTTCCTTTTCGTGATTGTATGCGCCGCGGTACTAAATGGCAGTACGGCGCTTAAAATAGAGTTGTGTTCAATCTTAACATGCAATCTGCTTTTGTTGATAGCGTAATTTTCTGTGCTTTTGCGCTTTTTTGCATAGAAACTCGCTGCTCTTTACATTTTCAGACGGCCTGTAAGGACAAACTGACAATTGGGCGTGTTTTGTTCAGGGTTTGTCGCATGATTGGGCGGTTTGGTGTTTCGGTGCGTTGATGAAATCTTTGCAATCGGACAAAAGTTTGGGCAGCAAGGGAGCGAATGCCGGGTGACTGCGTATTTTGTCAGCGTAGAAATACATCATATAAGGATAATAATATTGCATTGCCTGCATCCATTGCGCACCTTCTTCTTTTTTGCCTTGTCGGTAGAGGTAAAGGCCGACTTGGTAGGCGCTGGAGTAGGGGCGGTAGGTCAGGGCTTTGAGTGCGGCTTCTTCCGCCCACGGACGGATATAGGCATCGGTCGGGTCGGCACGTTTGCTCAAGCTCAAATCGGCGTAATAGGCAAGCATGGGGCTTTCTTTGGAAAGTCGTTGCAAGCCGTCGATTTTGTTTTGAACCGTTTGCTGATCATCGGTTTTCCCTACACGGCTATATTGGGTTAGATTTTGATATTCCCAGCTGAGGTTTGCCATACCGATTAAAATTGATAAAGCGGCTATACCGCCTGCCCATTGTCTGATTCGGCTAGATAAAGGGCCGTCTGAAACATCTTTCGGATAAGAAGGTGTCAGAGACAGAATCAGGCTGAATACGGTAAGGAAGTAGATATACCAAAGTGGATATTCGAGCATGCTGTGACAGAGGCTGACGGCGGCGGCAGTCAGTAAAAACAGTGAGGCCGGTGTTTGGTTGCGTCCCGATAGTCGCCATACGGCTGCAAGCAGGGTTAAGGTTGCGAGCAAGGTGCCGGCAATGCCCATTTCGGACAGCAACTGCATGACGATATTGTGCGAATGGGTAAATAGTACGCCGAGGATATTGTTGGGGAAATATTGTTGCTGGGCATTGATCAGAAAGGTTTGCTGGGCAAAGCTGTTCCAGCCATGGCCGAACCAAGGTGCGGATTGAAAGGCAATCCATGCCTTGCTCCATTCGATTTGGCGCATGGAACCTTCAAAACCGCTGGTGCCTGCGCGTTCTACAGCGGTTTCGTATTTGATGTTGCCAAACAAATCCAACAGGCTGCCCATGCCGAATTGGAAAGCAGCGGCTAGGATGGCGGTCAGAAGGAAAATGCACAGTGCGCGTTTGTGTTGGAAATGGGTACGCCAAAACCATAACGGCGTAATCAGGAATAGGGCGGCAATGTAGCCTAAGATGGTGCGCGAGTTGACAAGGCCGAGGGTCGCAGTCAAAGCCAATACGAACAGAAAACCTGCTGCATTGGACATTTTGCGCTCCGTCCATAAATAGGATGCCGCCAAAATGCCCCACATTAAATAATGTCCCAAATGATTGCGCTGGCCGAGTTGGCCGTTTACGGTACCGTTGCTTCGGGCAATGATGCCGTTCAACCACTCTACGTTGGACCAGCCTTTAAATTGCAACCAGACGATGGCGGCCTGTATGGTTGCCCCTATCAATAAAGACCAAGCAAAGATGCTGACGATGCGTTCCTGTCCGTAAGCTGCTACCCAGCCGCGAACCGACCATGCGCCCAGTGCTAAAATGACAAAGGTCCAGGCAGTAATATCGTTCATGCCGGGGTAGGTAGAGTGCATGAGGCGCGCTTGGAGCGACCAAAATGCAGCCATGGCAAACAAACCGAGACTGAGTGCTGGAAGACGGATATTCAGCAGGCCTTTGTGTGCGCTAATCAATGTCAGTACCAATGAGCCGCTCAGTGAAATGGCTTCCAGATAAAAGCTGGGTAATGGGCCGACTCGGTAGAGTGAAAGAAAAGGGATGGCACAAATCCAAAGAAAACTGAGCCATAAAGGCCAAAAGGTTTTCACTGAAGATTCAGTCAGGCCGTCTGAAAGTGTGTGGTAGGTCATTTTGATGTGTGTTTTTGTTGTTTGATAAATGCAAGGCAGCCGAGGAAAAAGGCAATGCACAATAATACGGAAACGGCGGCGCAAATCCGGCTGGCGAGAGCCGTGTCTGCCAGGCGCATACAGGCTTCGGCAAAGTAAATCAGAATCAGCATGGAGCTGTATTGGTAAGTGTAGATGCGTTTTTTCAAAATACCGGTCAACGGCAAGCACAGCGGTAGGGCTTTCAGTGCCAGCCATGAGCCGCCTTCACGCAATGGCGCGATCCACAATTCCCATGACAAGGAAAGCAGAATCAGCAGGATAAGGCTTATGGAAGTTGCAAGATAAGGTAATGGGGAGCGTGTATTGTTCACAATATTGAGGGCGTAAAGCCGTACTGGAAAACTTAAAATTATACCGCTAAAAAGGCGGGGTAAGCCAAGAATATTGCTTAAAGATGCTGAAGAAAGGATTTATTGTTTTTTCTTCAAACGAATGAAACTTTATCTTGTTTTATAGTCTTATTAATATATATATCTAATAAAGATTGTGCTACTATTATAAATACTTTATCTCAGGAGGATAGAAAACCATGAATCGCGTTGCTGATGTTATCCGTGATGATATTAAAGTAATGACAGCCTATCAGGTTGCCGATTTGCCGGAAGGTTTTATTAAGTTGGACGCCATGGAGTGTCCGCATCATCCTTTCGCCGGATATGAATCTTTGTTGTCAGAATGGGCGGATATAGTAAAAGAAGTACCGATTCATTTGTATCCTCATACTGCCAAGAGCGGTATTTATGAGGAATTAAGGGAAGTTTTCGGTATTCCCGATAAGGCGGAAATCGCATTGGGTAACGGCTCCGACGAGCTTATCCAGTTTTTGACTATGCTGGTTGCCAAACCAAATGCGCGTGTATTGGGTATTGAGCCAAGTTTCGTTATGTATCGTCATAATGCCGCGCTTTATGGCATGGAATATGTCGGCGTTCCCTTAAATCCAGATTTTTCTTTAAATCTCCCTGCTGTTTTGACCGCCATTGAGCAACACCAGCCGTCATTAATTTTTATTGCCTATCCCAATAACCCTACCGGCGTGTGCTTTAAGCGAGAAGAAGTAGAGGCGGTCATTCGTGCGGCTACCGGTATTGTGGTTGTCGATGAGGCATATGGTGCGTTTCATCATGACAGTTTTCTTCCGTGGGCGGGCGAAGTCGAAAATCTGGTCGTAATGCGCACCATCAGTAAAATCGGCTTTGCAGGCTTGCGGATGGGATATGCAGCGGCAAGTCCAAGCATTATAGGTGAACTGGCCAAAATCCTTCCGCCTTACAATATGAATCAATTAAGCTTGGCGGCGGCAAAATTCTCATTGAAACATCATCAAATTATTCAGCAAAACATTGATACATTAAAAAACGATCGTTCGCGCGTGATGAATGAATTGTTGAAATTAAACCGTTTGGAAGTTTTTCCGAGCGAAGCCAACTTTATTACCGTTCGCGTTCCTTATGCGAACGAGCTGTTTGAAACATTGAAGCAAAACCGCATACTGATTAAAAAACTGCATGGCAGCCATCCGCTTTTGGATCAGTGTGTCCGCATAACCATAGGCTCGGCAGCGCAAAATGATGCCGTCTTGGCGGTTATTAAAAACCTTTACCCCAATCTTTGATTTCAAGGAAACTACCATTATGAACAAAGCTCAACTGCATTTGACCAATTTTCTGTTACTGGTTGAAGAAGCCGGCTCATTGACCAAGCTTGCACGCGCATGCGGTTATGAAAACTCCGCCTCTTTGTCTCAGCTCAAACGCCGTTTGGAACAACAAGCAGGCGATGAGTCTGCACGCGGCATTCGTCCGAGCCTGGCTGCGAAGTTGGAATCCGGTATGCACAAACGCAAAGGCTGGCTGAACCGTGATCACAGCAAAGACCAAGAAAAAGCAGCGGTTGAAGCGGCGCGTTTGGAAAAACAAACTGTCGAAGTAGCCGAAGCTGGTGTTTCAACCGAAGGCCGTTTTGTTACCGTTACCCGCAATACCTGCGAAACCCAAATCACCGTCAGCCTCAATCTTGACGGTACCGGCAAATATCGCTTGGATACCGGCGTTCCTTTCCTTGAACACATGCTTGCCCAAGTGGCGCGTCATGGTTTGATTGACTTGGATATTACCTGCAAAGGCGATTTGCACATTGACGACCATCACACAGTTGAGGACATCGGTATCGTGGTGGGTCAGGCTCTGAAACAGGCGCTTGGCAATAAAGCCGGCATTACCCGTTACGGTCATGCCTATGTTCCGCTGGATGAAGCGTTGAGCCGCGTGGTCATCGACCTTTCCGGCCGCCCTGGTTTGGTATACAACATCGACTTTGCCCGCGCCCTGATTGGCCGTTTTGATGTTGATTTGTTTGAAGAATTTTTCCACGGCCTTGTGAATCACAGTATGATGACCTTGCACATCGATAACTTGAGCGGCCGTAATGCACATCATCAAGCCGAGACCGTTTTCAAAGCCTTCGGCCGCGCTTTGCGCATGGCGGTCGAATACGATCCACGCATGATTGGTCAAACGCCTTCTACCAAAGGCACACTGAGTGAAGAATCTGTTCAAGAAGAAACGGAAGCCGCATCTGAAGAATAAGGCATCGTTTGAATGAATAAAGGCCGTCTGAAACCGATCGGGATTTCAGACGGCCTTTATTATTTGTCTTGTATATCGACAATATTTTGTTTTAAACCATCTTTTGCTACAATCATTCTTATTATTATATTAATCATTAAATGTTTTCAGACGGCCTGAGGAGAAACAATGAAAGTAGCGATTGTCGATTATGGAATGGGAAACCTGCACTCAGTATTGAAATCTGTTCAGGCGGCGCAGGTTTTGTCCAATCAAAATGCCGAGGTTTATCTGACTTCGCAGCCCGAAGAGGTGATGGCGGCGGACAAGGTTATCTTTCCGGGGCAGGGTGCCATGCCGGATTGTATGTCGGCGCTGAAGGCAAGCGGTTTGGGCGAGGCGGTTTCAGACGGCCTGAAAAACAAGCCGTTTTTTGGAATTTGCGTAGGTGCGCAATTATTGTTTGAACACAGCGAAGAAGGCGATACAGATGGTTTGGGCTGGTTTGAAGGGCAAGTAAAACGGTTTTTGCCCAATCAAACCGATGCACAAGGAGGCCGTCTGAAAGTGCCGCATATGGGTTGGAATACAGTGCATCAAACCCGTCCGCACCCTTTATTTCAAGACATTGGGCAGAACGAGTATTTTTATTTTGTTCACAGCTATTATTTTGCACCGAAAAATGAAGAGATTGTTTTAGGCGTCAGCGAATATCCGAATGAATTTGCCTGCATTGTCGGTAAGGACAATGTGTTTGCCACACAGTTCCACACGGAAAAAAGCCATCAGGCAGGATTGCTGCTGCTGCGTAATTTTTTAAATTGGCAGATTTGAGGCTTTTAACATAAATCTGCTAAAAATCGCTAATTTGTGTAAAATATACTGAAATTGAATAGAGGAGAAGAAAATGCTGTTGATACCTGCCATTGATTTGAAAGAAGGACGCTGTGTTCGCTTAAAACAAGGCTTGATGGAGCAGGCGACGGTGTTTTCCGATTCGCCGGCAGAGATGGCTTTGCATTGGCGCAATCAAGGCGCACGCCGTTTGCATTTGGTTGATTTGAACGGCGCATTCGCAGGCGTTCCTCAAAATTTTCCGGCGATTAAAGAAATTTTGGCCGCCGTAGCCAAAGATATTCCGGTACAGCTTGGCGGCGGTATCCGTGATTTGGGCACCATCGAAAAGTATTTGGATTTGGGTCTGACCGATGTGATTATCGGTACGGCCGCGGTAAAAAATCCTGAATTTGTGCGCGAAGCATGTAAGGCCTTTCCGGGTCAGATTATCGTCGGCTTGGATGCCAAAAACGGGATGGTGGCGATAGACGGTTGGGCAACAGTAACGGAGCATCATGTCGTCGATTTGGCCAAGCGTTTTGAAGACGATGGCGTCAACAGCATTATTTATACCGATATCGGCCGCGACGGCATGATGAGCGGCGTGAATATCGAGGCTACCGTCAAATTGGCTCAATCAGTGAATATCCCGATTATCGCTTCCGGCGGCTTGACGAATTTGGACGATATCCACGCATTGTGTGCCGTTGAAAAAGAGGGTGTGAGCGGTGCGATTACCGGCCGCGCAATTTATGAGGGAAGTATTGATTTCGCACAGGCACAAAAACTGGCCGATTCTTTGGCTTAAGTGTGTCGGATTATGCGGATAAGACCTTTCAGGCCATTAAAACGCAGCGGCTGACGCAGCACACAAAAATGCATTCAAAGGGATTGCCTGTATAGGTCATGGGTTTATATCTGTTTGAAATAATTATAAAAACAACCCAATCGATATTTTGTTAAGGGATTAGTATGCTTGAAGCGTTTGTTTTGGGTTTTTGGATTATCTGGTCATCCGACCGCGAAGTGTATCCGCTAAGCGAAAGTTTGTGGTTTACACTGATTGCAGTGATATTGCGGCAGCTGACGGCGTTTGATTTGCCGATTATCGATACCTATTGGATGATTTTCAACGGGATAATATGGGCATTTGCCGGTTTGATTTTTTCCATAGTCGGCCGCATCGACAGCAATTTCATTATTTCCTGTGTTTTGGCGATGATGGCCGGCATTGGTTATTTTCAGCTGTTGCAACATTTGCCGGATTGGTTGAGCAAATTTTTGGCCTGACGGTTTCAGACGGACTGATAACGGATAAGAGGTATTGAGTATGGCATTGGCAAAACGAATTATTCCTTGTCTGGATGTAAAAGACGGTCGAGTGGTAAAAGGCGTCAACTTTTTGGGTCTGCGCGATGCAGGCAATCCGGTTGACGTTGCTAAACGCTATAACGACGAAGGCGCGGATGAGTTGACCTTTTTGGACATCACTGCCTCCAGCGACAATCGTGATACTATTTTGCACGTTATCGAGGCAGTCGCATCACAAGTTTTTATTCCATTGACAGTCGGCGGCGGCGTGCGCACAGTTGCCGATATCCGTCGTCTGCTTAATGCCGGTGCCGATAAGGCCAGCATCAATACGGCTGCCGTAACCAATCCTGATTTGGTCAACGAAGCGGCCGGTTTTTTTGGTTCGCAAGCAATTGTCGTTGCCGTGGATGCCAAAGCAGTCAACCCTGAAAACACCCGTTGGGAAATCTTTACCCACGGAGGACGTAATCCGACCGGTTTGGATGCGGTGGAATGGGCTGTCGAAATGCAGCGGCGCGGTGCAGGCGAGATTTTGCTGACCAGCATGGACCGGGACGGTACCAAACAAGGTTTCAACCTGCCTTTGACACGCGCAGTCAGCGAAGCGGTCGATATTCCGGTTATTGCTTCCGGCGGTGTCGGTTCGGTTCAGCATTTGGTGGGCGGCATTAAAGAAGGAAAAGCAGATGCGGTATTGGCCGCCAGTATTTTCCACTTTGGCGAAGCGAGTATCCGCGAAGCGAAACTGGCCATGCGTGAAGCAGGAATTGAAGTGCGTTTGTGATTACTATCCAAAGGCCGTCTGAAAATATGGGAGAAAAACGCGAATGTCGAACATAAACGAAACGCTGCTGAATGCCGTAAAATTTGATGAAAAAGGTTTGGTTTGCGCGATTGCCCAAGATTGGCAGACACGCCGTGTGCTGATGGTTGCCTGGATGAACGCCGAGGCCCTGCAAAAAACTGTAGAAACCGGTTTTGCCCACTATTACAGCCGTTCCCGCCAAAAACAATGGATGAAGGGCGAAGAGTCCGGACATACGCAAAAAGTACACGAATTACGCCTGGATTGCGATGGCGACGCTGTGGTCATGTTGATTGAACAAAACGGCGGCATTGCCTGTCATACAGGGCACGAAAGCTGTTTTTACAAAGTTTGGCAAGACGGGGCATGGCAGACAGTCGATGCCGTGTTGAAAGACGAAGAAGCAATTTACGGACATAAACATTCTTAAGGCCGTCTGAAAGAAATAAGAGAAACCGACCATGACCGATACCATCCTTACCCAAATCCAAAACGTCATCGATTCGCGCAAAGGCGGCGATCCCGATGCTTCTTACGTTGCCCAACTGTTGCACAAAGGCGAAGACAAGATTTTGAAAAAAGTCATCGAGGAAGCGGGTGAAACCTTGATGGCCTCTAAAGATGGCGGCGGCGAACATTTGGTTTACGAAGTGGCGGATTTGTGGTTTCACACCATGGTTTTATTGGCGCATCACGGATTGCGCGCCGAAGATGTAGTAAACGAGCTTGCGCGCCGTCAAGGTTTGTCGGGATTAGTGGAAAAAGCTTCTCGCAAAGAATCTTGAATTTATATTACAATCTCGTATTTGACCTGTTTCAGAATCCGTCTCTTGGGGTAAAACGATTTCCCTTTTTTGGTTGAAACCCGTTACGCCCGTTTTCAGACGGCCATGGGAGCCATTATGGATAATTGTATTTTCTGCAAAATCGCAACCAAAGATATTCCGGCACAAACTGTTTACGAAGACGATGAGATGCTTTGTTTCAAAGACATCCGTCCTGCTGCGCCGGTGCATCTGCTGCTGATTCCGAAAGTACACTTCGATTCACTGGCACACGCCACTGCCGAACATCAAACCCTGTTGGGCAAAATGATGTTGAAAGTTCCTCAAATTGCCCATGAGGCAGGTTTGACCGACGGTTTTAAAACCCTGATCAACACAGGTAAAGGCGGTGGACAGGAAGTCTTCCACCTGCATATCCATATCATGGGTACGCCCGCATAATTATTATCTCTTTTTAAATTAAACAAATTCAAGGATTTATCATGGGTAGCTTCTCTCTTTGGCACTGGATTATCGTACTGATTATCGTCGTTTTGGTATTCGGTACCAAAAAATTGCGCAACGTCGGCAAAGACCTCGGCGGTGCCGTGCATGACTTCAAACAAGGCCTGAACGAAGGTACCGACGGCAAAGATGCCAAAAAAGACGAAGTCATCGAACACAAAAAAGACGAAGACAAAGCATAATCCATGTTTGATTTCGGTTTGGGCGAATTGCTGCTGGTCGGCGTTGTCGCCCTGATAGTGCTTGGCCCCGAACGTTTGCCGCAAGCCGCGCGCACGGCCGGGCGTTTGGTCGGTAAATTGCAAGGCTTCGTCAACAACGTCAAGCAGGAGCTCAACACTCAGGCTGAGTTGGACGAATTGCGCAAGGTGAAGCAGGAATTTGAAACCGCCGCATCTGAGTTTCGCGACGGTATCAAAGACTTGGGCAATGATGCACAAAAAAATCTGAATGATATTTCAGACGGCCTCAAGCCGTGGGAACGCCTGCCTGAGCAGAAAACGCCTGCCGATTTTGGTGTAGATGAGTTGGGCAATCCTTTGCCTGATCTGGCTTCAAACAGCACTGAGAATGAAAGCGCAATCCAAGCTTCTGAGCAGGGTGGGGCAGTGCAAACCCAAGAGCTTGTCGAAGCTGAAAATGCCGAATCCGAGCAAGACCGCGCTTGGCGTGAGTATTTGACCGCATCGGTTTCGCCTGCCCCTGCGGTAGAAGTCAGCTATATCGAATCTCCTGTTGCCGATGTTCCTCCGCTGCATACGACTTCTTTGCGTAAGCAGGCGATGAGCCGCAAACGCGATATGCGCCCGAAATTCCACGCCAAGCCCAAACTGCGCGTCCGTAAGTAAAAAGTGAGTCAACCGGTGTCCGAACCTCAACACGAACAACCCGTCCAACCGCTTATCGAGCATCTTCTCGAGCTGCGCCGCCGTATGATGTGGATCGTCATCGGTATTGTTGTCTGCTTTTTGGGTATGATGCCGTTTGCCCAGCAGCTCTATACCTTTGTTGCCGAACCATTGATGGCCAATCTGCCTAAAGATACCAGCATGATTGCGACCGATGTGATTGCGCCGTTTTTTGTGCCGGTCAAGGTTACCTTGATGGCGGCGTTTCTGCTGTCGTTGCCGCACACGCTGTATCAAGTCTGGGCGTTTGTCGCCCCGGCTTTATACCAAAACGAAAAGCGTTTGATTACGCCGCTGGTGTTGTCCAGCGTAACGCTTTTCTTCGTCGGTATGGCGTTTGCCTATTTTCTGGTGTTTCCCGTTATTTTCAAATTCTTGGCCGGTGTAACCCCTGTCGGTGTCAATATGGCGACTGATATCGACAAATACCTGTCCTTTATTTTGGGCATGTTTGTCGCATTCGGTACGACGTTTGAAGTTCCTGTTGTTGTGGTGTTGCTTGCAAAAATGGGCATTGTTTCGACCGCTCAGCTTAAGAACGCCCGTCCGTATGTTATCGTGGGTGCGTTTATCGTGGCCGCAATCATCACTCCGCCTGACGTAATTTCCCAAACCCTGCTTGCCGTTCCGCTGATTCTGCTCTACGAAGCCGGTATTTGGTTCAGCCGTTTTGCCAAAGCGAAAACGCAGCAGGAAGATGAGGATACACCGCAACCACCGGCAGAAGTTTAAGAATCAAGGCCGTCTGAAGAATTTTTCAGACGGCCTTTGTATCATGGCACTTTCAGTTTTTAAGAAAAAGCATGATGGATGTTCGGTAAATCGTGCAAAAACGTTACAGCGCTAAATCTTTTAATGTGACTAAAAATTTCGACCGAGGATTTTGCCGAAATCGAAGCAGTAATGCGTAACAGTCCCTCATGCCTCAATGGGCTGGTACTCTGAAGATGATTTCAATACCAAACTGCCAGAATTACGTTTGGAAAATGGGGTGATTTTTGCAAAGGTATAAATCGGGAATCTTGATTTTAGGTAATTGAAAAAATATTTGTTTCTATTTTATTGAGAAGAATGATGTCAGGCCGTCTGAAAATTAACTACGTTTCAGACGGCCTTTTTGTTACCCTTGTTTTTCTTTGTAATCCTTAGTTATCAAGCATCTTGCAAAAAGGATTTTGAAAAAGAGAAGTTTATATTTTGACTAAATCCAGCCGTATGAATCCATAGTGAAATGTGTTATCTTATCTACATGTGTTAAGAAACATTAATAAGTTTGTATTTTTCTTACAGAGAAAGGCTTCAAAATGGATGGACTCAAACGCTGAGTGCCGGTACCTTGCTCGGTATTGCCGCAGCAGCGATTTTGCTGATCTTGATTTTGATTGTAAAACTGCGCGTTCATGCCTTGCTGACGTTGGTATTGGTCAGCCTGCTGACTGCTATCGTAACAGGCCTGCCTATGGGCAGTATCGTCAATGATGTGTTGGTCAAAAACTTTGGCGGCACGCTCGGCAGCGTGGCGTTGCTGGTCGGTTTGGGCGCAATGCTCGGCCGTTTGGTGGAAACTTCCGGTGGGGCCCAATCTTTGGCGGATGCGCTGATTCAGATTTTTGGTGAAAAACGTGCGCCGTTTGCCTTAGGCGTGGCTTCTTTGATTTTTGGTTTTCCGATTTTCTTTGATGCCGGCTTGGTGGTGATGTTGCCGATTGTGTTTGCAACGGCACGCCGTATGAAGCAGACCGTTCTGCCATACGCGCTGGCGTCTATTGGTGCATTTTCGGTCATGCACGTCTTCCTGCCGCCACATCCTGGCCCGATTGCCGCTTCTGAATTTTATGGCGCAAATATTGGTCAACTGCTGATTTTGGGTTTGCCTGTTACCTTGATTACTTGGTATTTCAGCGGCTATTTATTGGGTAAAGTTTTGGGTCGCAGCATTCATGTGCCCGTTCCTGATCTGCTCAGCGGCGGTACGCAAGATAACGACCAACCGAAAGCGCCTGCAAAGGCATCTACCGTTGTCGGTATCATGCTGATTCCTATGCTGTTGATTTTCTTGAATACCGGTTTGTCGACTTTAATCAGTGAGAAAGTCGTCAGCGCAGACGAAGGCTGGGTGCAGTTTGCACGAATGCTCGGTTCGACACCGATTGCTTTGCTGATTTCTGTTTTGGTGGCTTTGTATGTATTGGGCAGTAAACGTGGCGAAAAAGCCAGCGCTTTGGAGAAAACCATTGATGGCGCATTGGGCCCGGTTTGCTCGGTTATTTTGATTACCGGTACAGGCGGTATGTTCGGCGGCGTATTGCGTGCTTCCGGTATCGGTAAGGCTTTGGCTGACAGCATGGCGGACTTGGGTATTCCTGTTTTGCTGGGTTGTTTCTTGGTGGCTTTGGCTTTGCGTATTGCGCAAGGTTCTGCGACTGTTGCCCTGACTACCGCTGCCGCGTTGATGGCATCGGCCGTTGCGGCGGCAGGTTTCAGCGATTGGCAGATTACTTGCGTGGTATTGGCTACGGCGGCAGGTTCCGTTGGTTGCAGCCACTTTAACGACTCAGGCTTCTGGCTTGTCGGCCGTCTGTTGAATATGGATGTGCCGACAACCTTGAAGACATGGACGGTCAACCAAACACTTATCGCACTCATCGGTTTTGCTTTATCGTCAGTGTTGTTTGTTTTGGTTTAATCGGAAAAACGGGCAGATAGTGTTTTTGAGATAACACAATCCGCCCGTTTTTAAACACCGTTAAAATCTAGATAAACAAGGAGTAGAAAAATGACGACACATTTTGTCATGATGGGCGTGTGCGGTTGCGGTAAAACCACTGCCGCGCTGTCTCTGCAAAAACATCTCAACCAATGCCCGTATGCCGAAGGCGATGATTTCCATACCCAAGCCAACCGCGACAAAATGGGTGCCGGTATTCCGTTGACGGATGAAGACCGCTACCCATGGCTCGGCAATTTGCGTGACTGGATGACGGAGCAGGCAAAAAATGGGGAAAAATATTCCATCGTTACTTGTTCCGCACTCAAACACCAATACCGCGATATTCTGCGTGGCGCAGAAGGGAAGGTAGCTTCTCCGCCTCAAGCAATCAATCTCGAGCGTATGCTGTCGCGTCAGGGGCACTATATGAAAGCCGGAATGCTGGATTCGCAGCTAGAGATTTTGGAAGAGCTGGGTACTGATGAGTACGGTGTCAAAATCGACAATCCGGGTTCGCCTGAAGCCGTTGAGGCAGATATTGTAAATTGGGTGAAAGCGCAAGGCTTGATTTAGTGATGATTAGAAATGAAAAGGCCGTCTAAAATCTTTCAGACGGCCTTTTTTGATAGGATTTAGAATGTTTTTTGCGAGTCAAGCAATAAGGTAACCGGCCCGTCATTGCAAAGGGAAACCTGCATATGGGTTTGGAATCTACCGGTTTCGACAGTCAATCCATGTTTGCACAAAAGTTGCGCGGTATATTGATAAAGCTTATCCGCTTGTTCAGCAGGGGCAGCATTGGAGAAAGATGGGCGGCGGCCGCTGCGCGCATCAGCGTAAAGGGTAAACTGGGAAACCAGTAATATCGAGCCGCCGACTTCTTTGAGCGATAAATTTAATTTGCCGTTTTCGTCTTCAAAGATACGCAGGTTGGCGGTTTTATCCGCAATGTATTTGGCATCCGCTTCTGTATCGGTGTGGGTAACGCCGAGCAATATCATAAATCCGTTGTTGATTTCGCCGCAGGTTTCTCGGGAATCTTCGGACAAAACGTCAACTTTGGCATGGGTAACTTTTTGAATGACAGCACGCATAATGTTTTTTGAATACAAGGAGTTGTAAAAAAGGGCGTAAGATACGCCCTCTGGGTTCAAATATGGTTTCAGACGGCCTGAAACCATTGAATTAATTTATGGATTAATGCCGTTGTCTTTCAAGATACGTTCGATCTGATTCTCGACTTTTTGTCGTTTGACAGCTTGGGCAAGCTGATTACGCACCAGTTCGAAAGGTTTGGCTTTAGGATCGCGTTCTACTGCACTGAGTTTAAACAGATAAAAACGGTTTCCTATTACAACCGGTTCATGCGTTACATCGCCTCGGTTCATGTCGGCAAAAGCGGTAGCCAGTTGAGGTGCAAGCTGTTGCGGAGAGATGAAGCCGTCGAATTTTTGTTCGGGGTTGGGATAGCGTTTCATCAGCTCTTCAAATGACAAGCCTTTGAGCAGCAGTTCTTGCGCTGCGCGTACTTCGTCGGCTGAGGCAAAGCTGACTTGTTGCAGCTTGATAATGCGTGTTTGCTGGTCGTAGAAACGGCGCAACTCGGCATCGTCAACTGCGGTTTGACGTTCTAGATAAGCAGCGTATTGGTTAGCATAGAACTCAGCTTCAACGTTTTTGAATTGATTCTGTACTTCCGCATCTTTGTCCAAACCAGCTTTGAAGGCTTCATTTTTCAAGATTTCCAAAGTCTGCAAGCGTGTAACCACATCTTTGCGGATTGCCTGACCATCGGGTTTAGCAGTTTGGTTGGGATGCTGGTCGGCCTGTCTCAATACTTCGGCAACCATGCTGTCGATGCGGGCGGGATCGATATCAGGTGCTTTGGCGGTTGCCAAACCGATCGTCGACAGGGCGAGGATAGCCAAAACGGCAGTTTTGGGCTTGATGTTCATGTGAGTTCCTTATTGCCCGCCGCTATCACGGCGGGCACCTTATATTATTTGTTGACTTTGATGCTGGCTTTTTTCAGCAATGATTGAATGGCCGCATCAACACGGGCTGCCTGTAAGTCGTTGCCAATCTCGTTTTTAGAGGCTTCGTAAGAAGGTACAGTAACGTTACGACGGTCATTGACGTAGAAAACGGCGTACAAATTACCGTTTTGCAGTGGAGTTTTAGTGTACGCACCTTTTTTCAGGTCTTTGATAGTTGCGTAAAGCGGAGGCGCTGATTCTTGCAAATCTTTAAGTGGGACATAAGCTTTAGGGATGCCGCCGGCTTTTTTGGCCGCTTCGTCAATTGAGTATTGGTTCAATACTGAAACAAAGCTTTTTTTCGCGTCCAAATCGGCAATGGCTTTTTGGGCATTGCTGCTGCTGTCGGTTAAGATTTCACCCAGTTGGACTTCCTGAGTACCTTTATAGAAGTTGCTGAAGTCGTTGTAAGCAGCTTTGACATCTTTTTCTTGAACAGGATATTGACGGACGATATGCGCCGCGAAAGCTTGGCCTAACAAATCATTTTCGAAAACTGCCCATTCGGTTTTGAATGTGGCTTTTTTATCTGCACCTTGCTTGGCAGCATCGGCACGCGCTTGCTCCAATGCAGTTTTGAATTCAGCGCTTTGATCCAGTTTTAATTTTTTAGCTTCTTGGGTAACCACGGTGCTGATAACTTGGCGTTCAGTCAGCATTTGACGCAATTCAGGAGTGTCTTGAACGTTCGGGTTGCTGGAGCGTACGGAAGCGACTTGGTCATCGATAACGCTGCTGTCAAGGGCTTGGCCGTTGACGGTAACCAAAGTTTGGGCAAACAGGGCGCCGGAAGTCAGGGCAAGCATCAAGGCTGAAGCAAAGTAGGTTTTTTTCATCGTATTTCTCTTTTAAATTAATGATTGGAAATAAATTAATGATTAGAAATCAAAGTTTGAGTAGTAATCTTAATGGAAGTATTCGTCCGGCGTGGCCGCTTTGATACTGAGTGCATGAATCAGGCCGTCTGAAAACAAGTCTTGTAAAAGCTGCTTAATCATACGTTGCCGCTGGAGGCGACCAATGTTTTCAAATGCGTTGCTGACCACTACTATAGCGTAATGCCCGCCGCCTTTATTACCGGCATGGCCGGCGTGCAGATGGCTTTCATCTTCAAAATCGAAGAACTCAGGCTCAAGCGCCTGCAGGCATTCCTCGATAATTTGACGCATATTGCTCATTTGAACACGGCTTTAAAGGGTTTAATCAATACTTCTGCGTATACGCCGGCATCGACGTAAGGGTCTTGTTCAGCCCATTCTTGTGCAGCGTCCAAAGATTCAAATTGAGCCACAATCAGGCTGCCGGAAACGCGTTCCGGATTGTTTGGTAGAGGATTGGGGCCGGCAGTCAGCAGACGGCCTTGCGCGTTCAACTCTTCCAAGCGTGCCAAATGAGCAGGGCGGGCCGCCATGCGTGCTTCGTGGACATCTTCGGCATCAGTGGCCAAAAGCATGAAATATTCCATTATTGATCCTCCTTAGACTGAAAACGCATCAGATACATACCCTGTGCGATGGAAAAAATGATTGTGAAACCCAATGTGCCGAACAGTTTGTAATTGACCCATTGGTCTGGAAAATACGTAAAGACAAAGAGGTTGGCCGCACCCATAAAAATCAGGAAGCCAATCCATGCATAAGTCAGGCGTGTCCATACAAAATCAGGGAGCTGCATTTCTTTGCCCATGACGGCTTTAAGCCCGTTTTTACCGGCAAGATGGCTGAACAGCATGACGATCGCGCCGATCCAAAACAGAACGGTCGGTTTCCACATGATAAAGCGGTTGTCTTTCAGCAGAATCGTTGCACCGCCAAAAAAGACAATCAAAATTAGGCTGACCCATTGCATGGTATCCAGTTTGCGGTGTTTCCAAAAGGTCAGCGCAGCTTGGGCAATGCCGACTATGACCGCAACAGTTGTTGCGGCAATCATGTCTTTGGTGATGATGTATGTGATAAAAAATAAGAATACGGCGAATAAGTCGCTCAAAACCTTCATATATTAATGATGAAACTAATTGAGTAAATGCTAATCATACAGGGAGATGTGTTTTTTTGCACCTTTCCCTATGAATTTAATACCACATATATTTATATGAAATATTTGTTTTGGGTTGGCGAAATTTGTAAAAAAGAAACACAAGCATGCAAAAGTAATAGATTTGCTAAGGAATTTTAGGCTGAATGGCCTCTATTGCTTGGCAGGAATGGGTTAAAAATATATCATGACGTAATATCTAGTAAATATATGGTTAAATGCGCGCACATTGGTTAGTACCATAATTTCCGAACAGGGGATCAGTTTTGAAAAAACATCACAATATTAAATTAATTACAGCTTCTATCGCTTTAATGACATCGCTCAGCGCTTCTGCAGGTTTGGGCGGTTTGAACGTTCAATCTCATTTGGGAGAGCCTTTTACAGGCAGTATCACTGTGACTGGCGAGGAAGCTCAGGCTCTACTTAATGGCGGTAAGGCCACTATTTCAAATGGCAATTTGCGCGCAGCGGTACGCAAATCAGGCGATAAGGCAGTCGTTACCATCCGCTCTTCTAAAGCCATCAAAGATCCTGTTTTGGTTTTCCAAGTAGGTGTCGGTGCGCAATCGCGTGAATACACCGCTATTATCGATCCGGCCGGATATGATTCTAAAGATGCTGCATCTGTTCGTACTCGTCCGGCTGCTGAATCTCAATCCTCCGAGCCGACGCGCAATGCCCAACAGTCTGTAACGAAAAACAATAAAGCAGCAGGTAATCAGGCAACTCAAGCGCGTAAGGATGTACAGCGTAAGGCTGAGAAAAAACAAGTTCAGACGACCCCTGCTAAAAACGATACGGCCGTACGTTCTGGCAGGCAGCATTTGGTACGTACGGGTGAAACCCTGATTGCCATTGCGTCCAGCATCCGTCCGCAAGGTATGACCTTGGATCAAACCATCCAGGCTTTGGTAAATGCCAACCCGGATGTGTTTATCGATAATAATGCCAACCGTATGTTGGCAGGTAAGGTGCTGAATATCCCAAACCGTAGCGAATTGCAACGTTTGGCTGCTTCTGCTCCTGTTAAAACCAATATAGCGGCAGAAAAAGCCAATGAAACCGCTAATACAACAGAGGCTAAAACAGAAAAACCTGTTGTTCAGCCCGAGGCTCAAACTGAAGCCCAGGTTAAAGATGCTGGCGTAAATACACAGCAGCAGGAAGAAGTGAAACAAGCTTCAGCTGAACAAACAGAACAAGCAGCGTCTGCAGCGGTTAATGAAAATGCCGCATTGACTGTTCCTGCGTCCGATATTCAAGAAGCTATGGCTTCTGATGCTCAAGAGACTGAGCCTGTTGCAACCATGGATTCTGTTGCGGAGCAAACAGAAAGCGAATCAGACGGCAATTTATGGAAATGGTTATTGGCAGGCGGTGCAGCTCTTATTGCTGCTTGGTTGTTGTTGAAAGCTGCCGGTAAACGTAAAGACGAGCCGGAAGCGGTACCTGTAAGCCGTAAGGATGAAGAGAAGGTTGTCCAGAAAAATGTTGCTGCTTCAGCTGCTGCGGTTGCTGCAACTAAAGTAACGCCGTCTGAAAAAACTCAAGACGGTCTGTTTATTGAAGATGATTTCGAAGATGATGTGGTTATCAATGAAGTAGAAGAATCTTCCAATATTGATGATGTCAAACTTGATTTTGGTAAGATTGACAATAGTCAGGCAGGTATTCTTTCAGGTGCAGTAACGCATGATGTTGAGACAGAACAACGTCGCCATGCTGATTGGGATAATATCGAATCAACAGAAAGCGTGTACGAGCCTGAGCCAGAAAATCCGTATCAGCCGGTATCTGTTGTTATGCCGGAACGTAAAGAAGAGCAGGCAAATACATTTGCTGAGTTTGATTTGGCGACAGAGAAAAAAGTCTCCGAGTTAAGAAATGAAGAGCCACTTGAATTTACGGTAGAAACCCCTGAAGCTTCAGACGGCCATGTGCTGCCATTTGATGTTAAGCAAGATCAAGACTTGCAAGTTCAAGAAACCAAAGAAGAAGTAGAGAAAGAAGAAGCTGCTTCTGAGTTTGTGATCGAAGAAGGTGCATTGGAATGGGGAGCTGAAGATGTTTCAGTAGCCGCCGATAAAAGCAATAGTGAAAGAGGCTTTGTTTCAGAATCAGTCGGTATGACTGCACCGCTTGAAGCCAAATATGATTTGGCTAAGATGTATATCGAAATCGGTGATCCTGAAGCAGCTCGAGAAACATTACAAGGGCTGATTGAAGAGGCTGAAGGCGATATTCTGCATAAAGCCCAAAAACTGATGAAAGAACTTGGCGCATAAGTGCCAGTCAAATGAAGATGCCGTTTCAGACGGCATCTTTTTTATGGTAAATTAAAAAGCAAGATTTTGACTGAGTCTATTACCAGTTGCGTAAGATTTCAGCTTTATATGATGGTTGAAGATGAAGGCCGTCTGAAATACAAAATGGAGGCGTGTGTTAATCACGCCTTTTTAATATTTGTTACTTGAGCGTAGGCAACAATATCAATTTACAAGAAGTATAAGAAATGACTGAACAAGTAAATACAACAGGACATCTGGTGCAGCGCTGGGCTTTGACCCTCTCTTATGATGGAAGCCGTTTTTATGGTTGGCAAAAACAGGCTGGAGATTTGCCGACTGTTCAGACGGCCTTGGAGCAGGCATTAGCTTCAATAGCAGGGGAGCAAATTAATACTATTGTTGCAGGAAGGACGGATACGGGTGTGCATGCAACTGCCCAGGTAGTGCATTTTGATGCATCAGTAAGTCGTCCGGAGCAAGCATGGGTGCGGGGTGTCAATGCACATTTGCCTGATGGTGTTGCTGTGTTGATTGCGCAAAAAGTTACACCTCATTTCCATGCCCGATTTGATGCTTATGGCCGTCATTATCGTTATTTATTGGAATCCTCACCGGTTCGTTCTCCATTATTGGTTGGCAGAGTAGGGTGGACGCATTTGAAATTAGATTTAAATCTAATGAGGCAGGCTGCTGCCTTATTGGAGGGTGAACATGACTTTTCTAGCTTTCGAGCGGCTGAATGTCAGGCGAAATCCCCTATAAAGACACTATATAGTACAAAGATTAGTGGAACTTCTCGTTATCTGTGCCTTGATTTGCATGGGAATGCATTCTTACATCATATGGTACGCAATATTATGGGAGCATTGGTGTATGTGGGTAGTGGCAGAATCAGTGTGGATGAGTTTGAGTCAGTCTTTCATGCAAAAAGTAGATTGAAGGCTCCGCCAACTTTTATGTCAGATGGCCTGTATTTAACAGGTGTCGATTATCCTGATGAGTTTGGAGTGGCAAAACTGCCTCTGCCTGAGTGGATGGATGTTTCGGGTAATGTTTTTCAGACGGCCTAATTGACGGATTGTTGGTATAAAAGCAACAAAATAGCGTGATTGATGTGTAAATTGATAAAGTGTTGTAAAAATGCAAATGTTGGTTTTAAAGAAATTTATCATTGATTTTAAATAATAAATTTCCATTATTTGGGTTATCTCTACCTTTATTTTGTTTCTGCGGTAGTGGAGGTCGGTCGAATAAAGTTTGTTTTTTTAGAGAGGAACAATTATAGTGACAGTCATGGAATCGCTGATTCCAGCGATAAAGTAAGCCTAAGCGGATTGTCCGGTCTGCTTAAGTTATTTCTTCACAATAGAAAAGGAATACAGCAATGAAAAAATCTCTGATTGCTCTGACTTTGGCAGCTCTGCCTGTTGCAGCTATGGCTGATGTGACTCTGTACGGTCAAATCAAAGCTGGCGTAGAAATTTCTAAAGTAAAAGAGGGTAAGACTTCTTCTAAAACTGCTACTGAGATTGCTGACTACGGCTCTCGCATCGGTTTCAAAGGCCACGAACACTTGGGTAGCAACCTGAATGCTATTTGGCAAGTTGAACAAAACACTTCTATCGCCGGTGGTGATTCTGGTTTCGCTAACCGTGAATCTTTCTTGGGCTTGGAAGGTGGTTTCGGTAAAGTTCGTGCCGGTAACTTGGATACTGCTCTGAAAAATACTAGCGACAGCTTCGACCCTTGGGAATCTAGTGCAGCTAACGCAGACGCTCTGCAATTGGGTAAAATCAAACGTGTAGATAAACGTAAAGTATCTGTACGTTACGACACTCCTGTATTTGGTGGTTTCAGCGCAAGCGTACAATTCCAACCTCGCGACAATGCTAACCCTGGCGACAAATACGATCACGCTGTGAAAAGCCGTGCGTCTTACGATTTGGGTCTGAACTACGAAAACTCTGGCTTCTTTGGTCGCTATGCTGGTTCTTACGCTAAACATGCTGTCTTGGATGCTGGTTACCTGGATGCATTCAACCACAATACTACTTTGGCTGCTGGTACTTACAAAGATCACCAAGCTCACCGTCTGACTGCTGGTTACGATGCTAACAACCTGATGGTTGCTGTTGTAGGTCAATACGAAGGCTTCAAAGCTGACGTAGCTGGTGCTAAGAAAAACGAACGTACTGAAGTTGGTGCAACTGCTGCTTACCGCTTCGGTAACGTAACTCCTCGTGTTTCTTACGCTCACGGTTTCAAAGCTAAAGAAGAAGGCGTGAAACAAGAGAACAGCGCTTACAACCAAGTTATCGTTGGTGCTGACTACGACTTCTCTAAACGCACTTCTGCTCTGTTGTCTGCCGGCTGGTTGAAAGAAGGCAAAGGCGACTACAAATACGAGAAAACTGCTGGTACAGTTGGTCTGCGTCACAAATTCTAATCTGA
>ERZ773196.394-NODE-394-length-27442-cov-3.365429_pt1 | contig 27442 bp, 23 predicted proteins | sample MGYA00581009_ERZ773196 | MGnify/ENA primary metagenome ERZ773196 (study PRJEB29015, sample SAMEA2738162) | human oral metagenome | biome: human oral; feature: human-associated habitat; material: saliva | place: China | collected 2243 ... | reverse complement strand
CTGATGATTTTAACAATAGTGGGATTTTTGATTTTCGGAAGAATGTAGAATGGTCATTTTTGGAAGAATGTAGAATGCGGCCTTCATCTTTTTTATAATGAAAAAGAAGAATCCCTATAGATTTACGTTTATATTTGGTATGATAGAAAGTACAGATTTTCTAAATTATGATAGGAAGTGCAGATTTTCTAAATTGATAGAAAGCACAGATTTTCTAAAGAGAGGAAAGAGCCATTCATTAAAAAGAACTTGAAATGTTTCATAAAAGCAGAAAGCGGATAGCCGAAAGGAGAAGGAGAAATGGACAGTATTGCAGAGAGAATCAGTGAGGTTGGGATTGTTCCGGTGATTAAGTTAAAAAATCCGGAGAGAGATGCCGTGCATTTAGGAAAGAGCCTGTGCAAAGGAGGAGTTCCCATCGGTGAGGTTACCTTCCGTGCGGAAGGAGCGGATACCGCACTTCGCCTGATGAGTGCGGCCATTCCGGAGATGCTTCTCGGAGCAGGCACAGTTACGACTACGGAGCAGATAGATAGAGCGGTAGACAACGGCGCGAAGTTCATCGTAAGTCCCGGCTTTGATGAGGAACTGATTCAGTATGCACAGGAGAAAAATGTGCCGATTTATCCTGGAGTGAGCTGTGCGAGTGAATATCATAAGGCCTTAAAGTATGATTTAAAGCTTCTGAAATTCTTTCCGGCAGAGCAACTCGGCGGCTTAGCCATGATTAAAGCCTTAGCCGGGCCTTTCCCCATGTTTAAGATTATGCCTACCGGCGGCATTTCTCTTAAAAATCTGGGTGAATATTCCGCATCCCCCCTTATTGCCGCTTGCGGCGGAAGTTATATGGTAAAGGATAAGCTGATTGAAGAGGGGGCTTGGGACGAAATTACAAGACTCTGCGAAGAATCGATTGCCATTATAAAAGAAGCAAGAAATGCATAGAAGGATGGATGTATAGAGAAATGTACGTATAGTTAGCATTGCATAGAAAAACGGATGCCCGCTAAGCAACGTACTTCGAGCGCAATCGGACAGTTTTAAACAAAAATCAATAGGAAAAACTTGGAGGTATTCATGGCAAAGGTAGTTTGTTTCGGAGAACTGATGCTGCGCTTGCAGCCTTACCATTATGAGCGCTTTGTGCAGGCGGAAAATGTGCAGTTTACTTTCGGCGGAGCGGAGGCAAATGTGGCTGTTTCTCTCGCCAATTTCGGGGTCGATGTTTCCTATGTTACGAAGCTTCCTGCTCATATGATCGGGCAGGCGGCAGTCAATTCTCTCAGGAGATATGGCGTGGACACCGGAAAGATTGTCCGAGGCGGAGACAGAGTCGGGATTTATTTTAATGAAAAGGGTGCCTCTCAGCGCCCCAGCATTTGTACCTACGATAGAGCGCATTCCGCGATTTCCGAAGCAAAGCAAGAGGACTTTGACTGGGAGAGTATCTTTAGCGGTGCGGAGTGGTTCCATTTTACCGGAATCACCCCTGCCTTATCTGAAAATGTTCTGGAGATTTGTCGGGAAGCCTGCCAAGTCGCAAAGAAGAAGGGCGTGAAGATTTCCTGCGATGTCAACTACCGCAGTAAGCTTTGGACGAAAGAGGCGGCAAGAGAAGCCATGACGGAGCTAAGCGAATATATTGACCTGATTCTCATTAACGAAGAGGACGCGAAGACCGTCTTCGGGATTCAAGCGGATAAGACCGATGTGCATAGCGGAAAGCTGAATAAAGAGGGCTACGAAGAAGTGGCGAAGAAGCTAATGGAACAGTTCCGCTTCTCTGAAGTGGCTATTACGCTTAGGGAGAGTAAGAGTGCCTCGGATAATGACTGGTCGGGCCTCCTCTATGACGGGAAGGAATGCCTCTTCTCAAAGGTCTATCCCGTGCATATCGTGGATCGGATTGGCGGTGGAGACAGCTTTGCAGCAGGCCTCATATACTCCTTCTTAAAGGGAGATGACAGCAGAAAGGCACTGGAGTTCGCGGCAGCGGCTTCCGCCTTAAAGCACAGCATAGAAGGAGATTACAACATGGTTACCGTTCCCGAGGTGGAGAAGCTTGCGGGCGGAGACAGCTCCGGAAGAGTGCAGAGATAAGGCAAAGTGGAATGCAAAAGGGTGCTTACAGAAGAAAGCACGGTACACAAGGCAGGTATTGTAAAGATAGAGGGAAATATGGATAGAGAAAAATTAAAGAGAATTTACAAGAAAATGGAAGAGAAGAACCTCTCCCAAATGATTATTACCGATCCTCCCGCGATTTTCTATTTGACGGGAAAATGGATTCATCCGGGAGAAAGAATGCTTGCCCTGTACATCAGCACAAAGGGAAAGGAAAGATTCTTTGTGAACCGGCTTTTCCCGGTGGAAGAGGATTTAGGTGTAGAGATACAGTACTTTGACGATACGGAAGACAGTGTGGAGCTGCTTTCCAAAGTCGTGGACAAGGAAAGCTCCTTGGGCGTGGATAAGACCTGGCCAGCCCGTTTCCTCCTCCGTCTGCAGGAGCTGAAAGCGGCTTCTTCCTATGTAAACGGTTCCGTTATCGTGGATAAGGTGAGACAGATTAAGGATAAGGATGAACAGGAGAAGCTGATTCAGTCTTCTTTATTGAACGATGCAGTTATGGCGGAGCTCATTTCCTATGTGGTAAAAGGCCATACGGAGAAGGAATTGAATGCGATTGCGAGGGAGCTTTATAAAAAGCACGGTGCGTCCGATGTTTCCTTTGATCCGATAACCGCTTACGGAAGAGGTGCCGCAGATCCTCACCATGAGACCGATGATACGAAAGGAAAGAGAGGAGACTGTGTCCTTTTGGATATCGGCGGAGTCCTTGATAACTACATTTCCGATATGACAAGAACTGTCTTCCTCGGGGAGGTCAGTGAAAGACATAAGGAGATTTATCAGATTGTTCGGGATGCGAATCTTCGGGGCATTGCCATGGCGAAGCCCGGAAACAGGATGTGTGATGTTGACCTGGCCTGCCGAAAGTATATTGAAGAAAAGGGATTCGGAAAATATTTTACCCACAGAACCGGACATTCCGCAGGAATTGAGGATCATGAGGTGGGCGACGTTTCTTCCGTAAACGAAGAAATCATCGAGGTAGGACAGTGCTTTTCCGTGGAGCCGGGCATTTATATTCCGGAGGAAAATATCGGCGTGCGTGTGGAAGACCTTGTCTTAATCACGGAAGACGGATGTATGGTATTAAACCATTATCCAAAGGACCTTCTTATCGTAAAGGAAGACGGCACAACGGAAATAGCAGAGTAAAAGAACGAGGATAGATTTCCAAGAGATGGAGACCGCTGTGCACTGCCCGGTAAAGAGAAAGAGGAAATCAGAGAAAGCGTAGGAGAAAATGGCAAAGATTACGGAAGGGATGATGCCCTATTTAAACTATGAAACATATTATCGGATTGTAGGAGAGAAAAACCCGAAGAAAGCGCCACTACTGCTCTTACATGGAGGTCCGGGTTCCACCCACAATTATTTTGAACTTTTGGACGAAATAGCGGATCGGGATCAGAGACAGATAATCATGTACGACCAGCTTGGCTGCGGACAATCCTTCTTGGAAGGAAGACCCGAACTTTGGACGAAGGAAACCTGGGTAGAGGAGTTGATAGAGCTGAGGAAACAGCTTAATCTCGAGGAAATTCATCTGCTCGGACAGTCCTGGGGAGGCATGCTTGCCATTATTTACGGTTCGGATTGTGCGCCAAAGGGCATTAAATCCATGATTCTTTCCAGTACTCTTCCTTATAACAGCATTTGGGAATCAGAGCAAAAGCGCCGTATCGGCTATATGGGAAAAGAAGTGCAGGAAGCTTTCCGGAAGGCGGAAGAAACGGGAAATTATGAAGCGCCGGAGTATCTCAGTGCACTCAAGCTTTTTATGGAAAGATACTGCGCAGGGCCTTTCCCGGAGGATAGTCCGGAGTGCTTGAAGAGAAAGAAGATAGTCGGAACGGAAAGCTATGTTTCCGCCTGGGGGCCGAATGAGTTTACCCCGACGGGAAGTCTTCGTGATTATGACTATAGGGAGAAGCTCCGTAGCTTTTCCTACCCGACCATGATTTTTAGCGGTGCGGAGGATCTCTGCTCTCCCTATATTGCTAAGCTGATGTACGATGCCATTCCGAACGCCGAGTGGGAGCTCTTCCAAAATTCCAGACACATGTGCTTTGTGGATGAGCCGGAGAAGTATAAGGAGGTCTTAATCGATTGGTTAAACCGTCATGACTAAGCGGGAGCGAAGCCGGAGAAATCTTGTTCTTAGCGAATGTAATGCGTAGAGCGTGAGTAATCTTGTTTAGCCTGTAGCTGTACTAAATTGGACAAAGTTTGGCATGGATTGGTAAAAACAAAGAATATTCATAGCGAAGGAAAGAAATTTATAGAGAGAAATTCGTAAAAAAACTTATCAGCTTTGTAAAATAGCCGAAATTCTTAAGGAAAATTTGTTGAAAATGGAGATAGATGATTTCTTAAGAAGGAGGCATCATGAAGAAACATTGGGCGAGAAGGGGAGTAATTCCCTTGAGTATTGTAGCACTGACGGCAATTTCTCCGCTTAGACTAAGAGCGGAGGAGCAGGGAGCAACAGGGAAATGGGTACAAACCGGGGAAACATGGATTTACCTAAATGAAAAGGGAGAAAAGAGAACCGGTTGGATAGAGGATAAGGGACAGAAGTATTATATTGATCCGGTAAAAGGAACTCTTGCTACCGGTTGGGTACAGATGGAGGGTAAGTGGTATTTTCTGGATACTAAGGAAGCTTCTCTCGGAAAATTGGCAGAAGGATGGCAGTGGATAGACGGCTATTGCTATTATTTTGCTAAAGATACAGGGAAGATGGCGGAAAATGAAAAGACACCGGACGGCTTTTTTGTGTCTGCCACGGGAAAGTGGGCGAACGAAAAGGGAGAATCCGTTTATAAGCCGGAGCTTGGGGTGAAGAGCACGGTAGAGAAGGAAAAAGAAGCGGAGAAGGAAAGGAAGCAGGATTCGCTAAAGACCGGCACAGAGACCGGGCAGAGCGCAGCAGTATCTAAGGCGGCAGGCAGCTCCGGAGGCTCAGGCAGCGGCACACGTTCCGGCGGAGGCAGGGGAAGATCAGGCGGTTCCGGCGGTTCCGGAGGCGGTAGTAGCCGCTCGGGAAGTTCGGGGGGCTCCGGAGGAGGCAGCAGTCGTTCCGGAAGCGCAGGAAGGTCCGATAAAGCTTGGCAGAACAGCTACAATCCGTCCACGGAAAACCCCTTTGCTACGGCGGAAGAGCTTTATGCCTTCCATGAGAAGAACGAGATTGAAAGAAAAGAAGATATCGAGCTGAGAGCTTCCAAGAAGAAGAGAGAGGAAGAAGAGGCGGCAGCAAGGAGTAAAGAGGAAAATAAGGAAAAAGAACGCATTCAAAAAGAGAAAGAAAAGGCGGAACGGGAAGCTTTAGAAAGAAAGAGAGCCGAAGAAGCAAGAAAATCTTATTTTATTGACGGAGTAAGATTAACAGCAGCCGATTTCTCCGTGAAAAAAGTGCATGTGGAGAAGCAGACCTACAGCTACGGATATAAGCCTTATTTTGAAGGCAGCGGTATTATCGATAGGGAAAATATTCCCGAGCGTGTAGAAAGCGCGAATGGAGAGAAAGACTACTATGCCTCTCTTTCCTATTATGCGGTAGAGCGCGATCTTTTGGATTACTATCTTAAAGGAACGGCACATTTAGGAATCGCTCCGGCAGAGGAAGAGAAAAGCCTTAAGATATTCGGGCGTTTGCATAAGCTGAAAAATTTGCTGGAAGAAAAGGACAAGGTAGGGGAATCCGCTTTCAGCCTCTATCAAAAAGCGGGAAAGGATAGAACGGCAAGTTCTTCCAATATGCCTTTGGTAGAGGAAAACGCAGGAAGTGCAATAAGTAAAGAAAGTTCCGAAAGAACCGTTGTGGCAAGTCCGTCCGAGCTTGGACATTCCGGAACAGTTGCCAGCGCATCCGTGCTTCCGAAAGAGGAGAAGGGCGAGTCTTCCGGAAGAGTAGAGGAGAAGGATAGCAAGAACATTCCTACGAATTACCGCAGTGAAGCGCTTTTAGAGGAAGAAAGCATGGGAACAGGACAGTTCTTCTCTACAGAGGCAAAGAATAAGATAGATGGCAACCAGCCTTTTATCTTGGAACATAGCGGATTCTATGGTGGAAGAAACACAGTGGCTTTGGTTCTTGGAGGAGAATGGACAAAGGCAGGGAAACTTACCGCATTGTACCTCACCGAGCCGAACGATCATCTAAGAGCGGTAAAGCGCTATGAGGTATCGGAGAAGGGCGGAAAGCCGGTTCTTATTCCGGGAAATCACAGCTCCGTATATTCGACAGTGAAGAAAATGTATAGCTTAAAGCTATATACGGAAGCTATCTCGGATTATCTTGTTCCTTAGAAAAAGCAGTAGAGAAAAGACAAGATGGAAAAGACAATGTAGAAAAGGCTATAAAGTAAAGATAGTAGAGAAAATAGGATAAAGAAAAAAGGGACTGTAAAAAATTATTTTGATTTTTTACAGCCCCTTTTTATGATGTTTCGCACTTACGATGTTTCCATTCTTACTCCGTCTTCGTACAATACATAAAGTAACTGTGGCCGCTCGGGAGGTGCTGTATCCCTTTTATGCCCGGACGAATCAGGTAATTTTCTTTGGAAAATACCATAGGCGCCATGGGAAGGTCTTCCAAAAGCATCTGTTCAGCCTTATGCAGCGCCTTAGAACGCTTCTTTCCATTCGTTTCTTTCATTGCAGTCTGCATCAGTTTATCATACTTTTTATTACTGTAATGGGCATAGTTGTTTGCATCCTGTGAACGGAAAAGATTTAACAGCTGAAGGGGTTCGTCATAATCATAAACCCAAGCAAAACGAGTCAACTGAAAATCCCCCGTGTGCTGTGTTGCGGAAACAACCTTCCACTCCTGCGTGTCAATTTCCATATCGACACCCAGCTCCTTAAAGGCACTTTGCAGATACTCCGCAATGGTGTTGTTTGCTCCACCTGCATTATTTAAATATTTTACCTTGGGAAAGCCTTCTCCGTTCGGATATCCGGCTTCCTTCATCAGCTTTTTGGCTTCTTCCAGATCCTTTTCGTATTCCTCCGTATGGAAAGGAGTACCGTAATCCTTCAGTGTTTTTTCCATAAAGGAACTTCCGTCTTCCGGATCACTTACGCCTTCACAAACAAAGGTGGAAGCCGGGGTACGATAGCCTTCGAAAATATTTTCCGCAATATACTTTTTATCAATAGCAAGGGCAAAGGCCTTTCTGACCTTCGCATCATCAAAAGGCGGTTTCTCCATGTTGAAAATCATGCCGGAAGTACCGAGAAGCGGATAACTCTTGAAATCTTCACTGTCACGAAGAGAGTCCATTTCCTCGGAAGGGATACGGCTTGTGACATCCAAACTTCCCTCCATATAAGCGGAATAAGCGGAATTGTCGTCTTCCACCAGATGGAAAATCAGCTCATCGACCGTTACCTTATCCGCATCATAGTAGTAAGGATTTTTCTTTAGGGAAATGTAATCACCGTCCACATACTCATTCATTCGGTATGCTCCGTTGGAAACATAAGTAGAGGGATTAAAGCTCCATCCTTCTCCGCCTTCTTCCAACATATCTTTTCTAAGCGGAACCAGAGAGGAAAAAGCAACGATTTTATCAAAATAGCTGAGCGGCGAAGTGAGATGCACTACAAAGGTTCTCTCATCCGGTGCCTCCACTTTAAGGGCATCAAGCTCTCCCTTACTTGCCTCTTCATATCCTTCAATCATGCTTAGCATATCATAGCCGTAAGGGGCGGCAGTTTTCGGATCCGCCAGTCTCTTAAAGGAATAGACGAAGTCTTCACTGCTTAAATCCATGCCGTCCGACCATTTGAGATTTTCACGAAGGTGGAAGGTCCAAGTCAGGCCGTCTTTCGAGCACTCCCAGCTTTCCGCCATGGCGGGAAGAACTTGCCCGTTTTCCCCGTATTTCAGAAGTCCCTCAAAGCAGTGCATAATCATGGTGCCCCCGTCCAGAGTGGAGTTCAGCGCCGGGTCCATGGTTTCCGGAGAGGGACCGATACAGACATCCAGCTTTTCGATGGGATTTCCCTGTTCTCCTTCCATATCCTCCGTACTTTGCTCTTTATTGTCTTTTGCGGATTCTTTTTTTTTGCCGCAGGACATAAGGGTAAAACTGAAAAGAGCTAAAAAGAGGACAGTTAGCAGTATTTTTTTCATAGATACCTCCTTGTATTGCTGTATTTTCTAATATTACCATTTTCGACAAAAAATCTCAAAAATATTTGCCTGTTTTGCCTGATTCCTGATTTACGATTTGGAGAATGGTTTTACCGAGGAAGGGCGTGCTTAGGATTGAAAATCGTATAAAAAGATACTGCATTTTTCTTTTGCTTCGGTGTGCTTATGCTTTATGCGAAAAACTTGTTTTATGAGGAGGCAAAGTGATACAATGCAAAAGTTGAAATTAGAAGAAATTATCGGATAAGGAAGTAGAAGCTATGGAACTTCATCTATCAGAAGATGATATGGCGTATTTAGAAGAATTGTATGTCCCGCATAAGGGCTTTGGAATAGCAAAAGGGGGAAAGGAAGCGGAATGGGAAGAAGAATCAATCTTGGTGTAGTCGGCCTCGGGCAGAGAGGAGCCGAACTGGTAAAGAATGTGTATTCGGAGCATCCGGATGTAGAATTTATGGCACTTTGCGATGTGTATGAGGATAGAAGAGAAGATATTGCAAAAGCCTTGGAAGAGATGGGGCGGAAAAGGCCGAAGTGCTTCTCCGACTATAGAGAAATGCTCGAAATGAAAGAGCTGGATGCGGTTCTTATTTGTGCATCCTGGGATACGCACAGTGAAATTGCCGTGGCGGCAATGCGTGCCGGTAAGCCGGTAGCTTCCGAAGTGGGCGGTGCGTATTCCCTTTCCGAGTGCTGGAAGCTTGTGGATTGCTATGAAGAAACAAAGACTCCCGTCATGTTTATGGAAAACTGTGTCTACGGAAGAGATGAAATGATGGTTTACCACATGGCGGAGGCGGGGGTTCTCGGAGAAATCGTGCACTGCGAAGGCGGATACAAGCATGATTTAAGAGAAGAAATTTCCTTCGGAAAAGAGAATCGTCATTATCGCTTGGATAATTACATTCATCGAAATACGGAAAATTATCCCACACACGAGCTCGGGCCTATTGCCAGAATTCTGCATATTAACAGAGGAAACCGGATGCTCAGTCTATCCTCTATGGCATCAAAGGCTTCCGGTCTTCGTGAGTATATTAAGGAAAAGAAGCCGGAAGACAAGGCTTTACAAAACACGGTTTTTCAGCAGGGTGACGTAGTGAATACTATGATTAAATGCAGTAACGGAGAAAGCATCCTGCTTACGTTGGATACCACCCTTCCGCGTGCTTATTCTCGTGGCTTTACCGTACAAGGTACGAAGGGGATGTATATGGAGGATAACGCTTCTATTTTCCTGGACGGAGATGAAGGCGCGAAGGATCACTTTGAGTGGAAGAAGCAGTGGGGAAATGTGGAACGCTTCCGTACGCAGTACGAGCATCCGCTTTGGAAGGACTATTTGAAAAGTGGAGTAAAGAAGGGACACGGAGGAATGGATTATCTCGTCTTCTCCGACTTTATTCGCTGTCTACAAGAAAATCTCCCCATGCCTATCGATGTCTATGATATGGCGAGCTGGATGAGTATTAGCGCTCTTTCGGAAGAGTCCATCGCTCTCGGCGGTCAGCCTGTGGCAATTCCGGATTTCACAAACGGAAAGTGGATGAAGAGAAAGCAGGGGCAATGCCTTTAGAGGAGAAAAACAATCGAATAAAAGGGATAGTTTCCATTATCCTTTCCGCGGCAGGCTTCGCCGGGATGGCCTTTTTTGTAAAGCTTTCCGGTAATGTTCCCGTCATGGAGAAGGCGATGTTTCGTAATGCGGTTGCCGCAGTTGTTGCCTATCTCATCATGCGAAAAGAGAGCGCTTCCTTTTATGTGGAAAAGAAGAATCGGCTTTCCCTCTTCCTTCGCTGCTTTTTCGGAACGACAGGATTAATCTGTAATTTCTGGGCAATCGGCTATCTTAAGCTCGGGGATGCGAGTATTTTACAGAAAATGGCCCCTTTTTTCGCCGTTCTGATGTCTGCTTTCATTTTAAAAGAAAGACCCGGGGCGGTCGCCATCATCTCCGTGCTGATTGCCCTTCTCGGGGCGGCTTTTGTCGTAAAACCGGGGCAGGGACTGCTCGGACTTCCTGCTTTACTCGGCCTTTTCGGCGGATTTTGTGCGGGAACCGCCTATACTTTTGTCAGGAAACTGGGAAAAGAGGGAGTACAGGGAGCACAGATTGTATTTTATTTTTCTTTATTTTCCCTCCTTGCGATATTCCCCTTTTGTTTATTGCAGTTTGCGCCTTTAAGCTTACCAAAGCTTATCTTTCTCTTATGCGCGGGACTTTGTGCCGCTGTCGGGCAGATTTTTGTGACGAAAGCCTACTCCTATGCTCCGGCAAGAGAGATTTCCGTCTATGACTATAGTCAGGTTATCTTTTCTGCAGTTTTAGGATTCAGTTTTTTAGGGGAAATACCGGATATATACAGTTTGATAGGGTATGTTTTGATTTTCACCATGGCAATATGGAAATGGAAGAAAGGCTAGCAGGGATAGACAAGCATGAATGAGACAAGTATGAACGAGACAATCATGAATGGGGGAAGCATGAACGAGATAATACTGCATAGAAAATCACAGCGCTCTTTCACGGAGGAAGAATTGAAAGAGGAGCTGATTCAAAAGATACAGGATGAGATTATTGAGGTAAATGGGGAAAGTGCTCTGGAAATTGAATTCGTGGAAGACGGAAGCAGGGCATTTTCCCATTTCGGAAAAAGTTACGGCCTGTTTAAAAATGTACGAAGTCTGCTTCTTTTAAAGGGGAATCCGGGACAAGCACATTTTCGGGAGAAAATCGGGTATTACGGGGAAAAACTGCTTCTTTTTGCGGAAAGTTTAGGTCTTGGTACCTGCTGGGTAGGAGGAACTTTTGACAGAGAGAGCTTCTCCTATCCGGAAGAGGAACACGTGCAGGCCGTGATTCTTCTGGGGTATCCGGCGGAAAGCGGATGGAAGGGAAAGATACTGCATTCTTTACTTCCTGCGAAGAAAAAACCTTGGGAAGCGCGAATCGAAGGGGACATGCCCTATCCGAAGTGGGTTAGGAAAGGAATGGAAGCGGCAGCGCTTGCCCCCAGTGCTTTGAATAAGCAAAAGCCCGTCTTTCATTATCATAACGGGATTCTTACGGCTACAGTGGAAAACCGTGATGAAATGGATATGGTGGATCTCGGTATTGCGAAGTGCCATTTTGATATGGGCGTGGGCTGCGGACATTTTGTCTTCGGAAACGGCGGAGAGTTTGCGCCGGAAGTGTAAACAGGATGTCTCAGGCCTCGCCAGCGCCACTTCTGAATTATTTTTGACATTTCTTACAAATTTTACTTACGATTTTATTTATTTTTCACAATTTATTCTTTACTATTCTCTTGCCTTTTTCTTATAAGCCTAGTAAGATAAAGCCTGTTTTGGGAAATAATTGCGGGCAATTTTTTTGCCTTATATAGGAAGAAAGCAATTCGAGTAGTCCTAAACCTGTTCACATGTACAGAATAGCTGAATATTCAGGGATTAGAGATTAGCTACCGGAGTACATCATTTTAGAAAGCAAGGGAGAGTAAAGATGAGAAAGAAGAATTTAAAAGTTCAAGTAGCTGCACTTGCTGTAACCGGAGTTATCGCAGCAACACCTTTAAGCGTTAGAGCGGAGGAAACCAGAACCCCCGCAGCACCAAGTACAGAGGCAGCGCCGAGCACAGAGGCGCCGGACACAGGCACAGTGACTCCGGCAGCTACTGGAGTAGCTTCTACATCCACAGCAAGCACAACAACACCGGCAGCAGGCATAGGAGCTTCTGATCCGGCTGCAACAGCTCCGGCTACAAGTTCCGGAGCCTCCACTACGACAAGCGGAACTGCAGGCAGTACAGAATCTACTGTGGGTATGACAACTGCGGCTCCGGCAGCAGTATCCTCCGATGTGATAAAGAATGCGGACGGCTCGATTTCCTTTAAAGAGCCGGCTGTAGATTCGGGAACTACTGCGCCGAATAATGTGAAAGACGAAGTGACCGATGACAAGCAGGGAACAGATATTCAGTTTAGCGGGAAATTTATTTTTATCCCTGCTGAAAATAGCATTAATGCTACTATTAGCCCAGAAAAAACCAAAAATGGGGAAACACTTGCAGAATTACCGGGAGGCTTTAATTCCATATCGACGTTTTCTGATATAAAAGCAGAAGATATGATAATGAAAGGGGATTTATCTATTGCCAAGGATGGGGCTTCTTCCTACGATAGTACGAAAATGGATGCACATTCAGTGGATAAGGGGAGTTATTCCTTAAAAGCGGATCTTGATGTTTCTTCAGTTAGCAAAGCTTTAACAGCATCGGAAGGAATTGGGAAGAATATTGTTCCGGGGTCAATATCTTGGTATCTTGGTTATAATGATATCAATATTAATGATACCTATGTTAATAATTTGACTACCGGTTTCAGAACGGTTGTTCAGATGGACAATAACTTGGATGGAAGCTTCTATCGTCCTAAAGACTTGGAGGATGCAAAACAACACTATGAGCTTAGCTCTGCTGATGGAAAACCGATGATTTATCGCATCAACTATGGCAATTCATCTTTTTCCGAGAAGAAAGTCAGTATTGCTATGGATTTGGATTTAACAAAGATGACTCCGCTTGTAAATCAATATACAGGGGATAAGGTTGGTCTGGAAAATTTGTACGGAACTGGGAACAAAATTGAGAATTTTAGACATCCGAGTAATGAACACAAATATAACACCAGTGTATTTGGAAATTTAAGAAAATTAGTAAATAGTTCCGCGCAGAAGATTCAATTGGTGATGAAAGGAATCCAGTTAAATTCTGCGGCCGGCAATAGAGTAGAGACTGAGACAAGTTCTATAACCCCAACAGAAAATATTACGGAGAAAACCATTACTACAAAAGGAAGTTTTAAAGGAACATTAGTGGGGTATATGAATGCGGATGTAGGACATGACAAGTTTAATGGAAAGGTTTCCTATAAGTGGGGCGCTATCCAGAACGATGCAGGCCGTGATAGTGTTGCCGGTCAGAATAACGACAAGGTTTACTTGACAGTTAAGTTTACGGATAAGGAACGTACTGTGACACCGATTGCTCCGGTAAATCCCGTACAGCCTGAGAATCCGACAAATCCTGTACAGCCGGTTAATCCCGTAACACCGAATAATGGTGGAAACGGCGGAAATGGCGGTAACGGTGGCGGAGTTAGCGACAGAACACCGGTTATTCCGTCAACGACTCCTTCCGTAACTCCGGTAAGCAATCCCGGAGAGGTTCTTGGTGAGAACCGTCCGGCTCCGACTCCTGAGGAGAATACGGTAACCGCTCCGGAGAAGAAGGGAGAGGTTCTTGGCGAGTCTCGTCCGAACCCAAGCGGAAAGACTCTTTCCACTCGTGCAAAGGTTTCTACCGGGGACTACAATTATACTGCACTTTGGGCTTCCCTTTTCGGCATGTCCCTAGTTGCTCTTGCAGGCTTTGTAGTACTTAGTAAGAAGGAAGAGAACTAATTTTCTAAAAATGATTTATTCATAAAGAGTACTTTTGGTAAAGCTGAAGAGGCTCGTTCAAAAAATTTGTGTTGTTCAATACATTGTGTTGTTCAATACATGATATTTCACTAGCGAGTCTGTAAAATAGCAAAATAATAAAGGGATTCTTTGCAATATAGGTCTGAATGCGGGGTAGTCTGAGCCCCAAGTTCAGACCTATTTTGCTTAGAAAAATATTTTGTTTTTTTACAGCCTCGTTTTTTCCTTCCTCATTTTTTTATTAGTTTTCCTTCCTCGTTTCTCTTTCACCATTTTCTCTTTACCGGTTTATTCTGTAGGATTCTTATCTCTCGGGGGATGTGACATTTGCAACAAATAAAAGGAAAGGAGCGTGTTACAGTATACTTGCAAGAGGAAAGGAGGAGAGATGAAACCGGAGGCGGGAAAAGTATTTTCCATAGCGAAAGAAAATCGTCCTCTTAGAGGATGTACGGTGTCGGCGGAGATGGAGGGCGGTCGGAATGCGATTGTTATTTTTTCCATGGACAAGGATACCGATATCAGTCCGGAGATTTACTCGGAACATAAGTTTCTGCTTCTCCATGAGGGGGACTTGGAAGTTTATGGAAGAGAAGAAGCGAAGAAGAGAGAAGAGAAAGAAGGACGAATAGTTTTATCTGCCGGAGAAGCCGTTCTTTGCAAAGTGGATGAGCCGGTAGGCATGCGTACAAAAAAAGGCGCAGTGTATACAGAAATCAATATTAGGAGGGAAGACAAGATGAATGAGGTAATTAAGGCAGGAGAGGTTTTTCGATTAAAAGATTTACTTCCGTATGGGGAAGGCAAGATTGTGAATATGGATGTTGTTCATAATGAGAAAATGAAATTTGTGCTGATGGCTTTTGATGAAGGAACGGGCTTAAGTGAGCATGCAGCGCCCGGTGAGGCGATTTTCTTTGCCCTTGAAGGGGAGGCAATCATTAATTATGAAGGAACGGATCATACCATCCATGCCGGAGAGCAGTTTCATTTTGCTAAAGGCGGAAGGCACAGTGTGAAGGCTCTCGGAAAGTTTAAGATGGCACTGCTGCTTACTTTGGAATAGTTTTCTTCAAAGTTGAACTTTAAAGTTAAAAAATCTGAAATATTCAATAAAGTAAAGATTTTGTCAGTTGATAAAAAATAAAAGAAGACTTGATAAGGCACCTCCATTTCTGTACAATAGACTGTACAGAAATGGAGGTGCTTTTATGATAGCGGTAAACTATACGACCATGCGAAATAATTTGAAGGAATACTGCGATTTGGCTACGGATAATGGAGAAACGATCATAATTACTCGAAAAGAAGATAAAAATGTAGTTGTTTTAAGTCTGGAACAGTTTAATGAGATGGAAAAAGAATTACGAAATGCACGGTATTTGGATAAACTGGAAAGAGGATTTAAACAATTGCTGGAAGGTAAAGGAACTGTACACGAATTGATTGAGGATTAAGATGATATGTTTCAATCGGAAACAATTACATATAGTAAAATTAACAAAAGATTGCATGTTTCAGAAATGAACATACAATTCTTTTTTTTTGCTATTCTTTACCCTTTCTCTTCTGTACTATAGGGCATGTATGGGTGAGCCATGGGCTTTTAATGAGGAAGCGAAAAGGCTGAGGGAAATAGTTGATGAAGAATCTAAGGGTGAGGACAAGGGAAGATGGGAGATGAGCTTCAGAAAGAAGGCGGAAAAGAAAATAAGAGATTTTTTTTCCTTGTTTTGGCAGATGATTTAACAGGGGCTTTGGATTCCGGTGTACAGCTGAGTGAAAAGGGAATGCGGGTCGTGGTTATTCCGCACCATAGCATTGCCATGCAGGGGCTTAAGGAAGTAGACTGTCTGGTGTATAACACGGAGACAAGGCACTGTAGTGCGAAAGAAGCAGGTGAAATAGTATCCTCTTTGGTACGTAAGGCTAAAGAAGCAGGGGCAGGCACATTTTACAAGAAAACGGACTCCGGACTTCGGGGAAATATTGGAGTGGAGCTTTCCGCCATGCTGGAGGCTACAGGGGAGGAAAGGCTGCATTTTATTCCGGCATATCCCCTTGCCGGAAGGACAACGAAGAATGGAAAACAGTATATTCATGGTGAATTATTGGAGAACAGCATCTTTGCAAGAGATCCGATTGAACCGGCAGTTCGAAGTGATGTAGGGGAGATTATTCGGACAGCGGTGGAGATTCCGACTTGGAATCTCTCCGTAGAAAGAGGGCTGCCTGCGAAAGCGGAATTGGAAAAATTTCAGGGGATTCTTATCTATGATACGGAAACCGATGCGGAACTCCTGGAAATTGCGGATTATTTACTAAAAGAGAAGGAGCTGAAAGCGGTAGCCGGTTGTGCGGGGTTTTTATCGGCTTATCCGGTTTCGAAGTGTTCGGAGAAGGCGTTTTGTTCCAAACCGCAGTTTAAAGACTTACTGAAGGGGAAAAAGCTTCTTGTACTATCCGGCTCCATGAATGATGTGACGAAGGGACAGCTTCGCTACAGTGCAGAAAGAGGAAATCCCCGTTTCCACCTGCCGATGGAAAAACTGAAGAAGGATTGCTGGAACAAAGAAGAGAAGGAACTGTTTTTAAGAGAGCTTGGAGAGGAGACGAGAGAGAAGAAGCTTCTTCTTTTCGACAGCCTCTCGGAAGAAGAAAGTAAAGAGGGAGAGAAGCCGCTTCTTTATCCGGAGGAGATTTCTCTTTCTATTGCGAGGCATATGGGAGAGTTTGCCGGTCTTTTGCAAAAACATTTTCCGGATAGAATCCTGATGGTGATAGGGGGAGAAACTTTGCAGGGACTTATCAATGCGGAAGGCATTACCGCCTTATATCCCATAGCGGAGCTGTCTCAGGGGGTGGTGCTTTCCAAGTATATCGGAAAAGGAAAAGAAGGCTTTGTGATTTCCAAGTCCGGTGCATTCGGAAAGAAAGAAGAACTTGTTTATTTGGCGGAAATGGTAGAGTAGATAGAAAAAGAGGAGGATAAGAAAATGGCATTACAAACTTACAGCTTAAAGGTACCGAAGGCAACATACAGCGGAGAGAATTCCATGGAGAACATCCCCGCAATACTGGCGCAGGCAGGAGCAAAAAAGGTTGCGGTTTTTGTGGATAAGACGGTTCGTTCCTTGGGGCTTTTTGACTTGATTGAAAAAGAGTTAAAGAAGACGGAGATTCCCTATGTTATTTTCGATGATTTAAAGCCGGAACCCACGTATATGCAGGTACAGGAAAATATTGAGGAATTTAAGAAGAGCGGGGCAGACTTTGTTATTGCCTGTGGCGGAGGATCCGTTATTGATGCGGCAAAGCTTGCCAGTGTACTCGTTACCGATGAGTACGGAGTAAAAGAGTTGCTTGATGATCCGAAGAGAGCGAAGAAATGTGTGGAGATTCTGACGATTCCCACTACAGCGGGAACAGGTGCGGAAGCGACACCGAATGCCATTGTGGGAGTTCCCGAGAAGGAAGTGAAGATCGGGATTGTAAACGATAACATGATGTCGGACTATGTGATTTTGGATGCCCGTCTGATTCAGAATCTTCCAAGAGCGATTGCGGCTTCCACCGGAATTGATGCGATGTGTCATGCTATTGAATGCTTTACTTCCAACAAGGCAAATGCCTTTTCCGACACCTTTGCACTGCAATCTTTTTCGAACATTATGAACAATATTGAAAAAGCCTGTGATGAGAAGGAGGCTCTTTCCGAAAAGAATATCATGCAGCTTGCCGCGTTTTACGGAGGAGTGGCGATTACCGCGTCCGGCACCACTGCGGTACATGCCCTGAGCTATCCTTTGGGAGGAAAATATCATATTGCACACGGGGTAAGTAACGCTATGCTTCTCATTCCGGTAATGCGTTTTAATGCGGAGGATCCGAAATTCAGGGAAAAGCTTGCGGAGGCTTATGACGCAAGCTATAAGGGAGAAAACCCGAAAAAGACCGTAGAGGAGAAGGCGGAAGCTCTCTTAAATTGGATGGAAAGTATTGTAAAGCATCTGGATATTCCTACCGATTTAAAAGAATACGGAGTAAAGAAGGAAGATTTGGAGCAGTTGGTAGAGGCGGGTCTTAAGCAGCAAAGACTTCTCGTCAATAATATTCGGCAGTTAACAGCGGACGATGCAAGAAAGATTTATATGCAGCTACTATAGAAGGAGAGAGTATGGCGTACAAAAAACTTCCCGGACTCAGTCCGGACGGGCAGATTTACCTAAATGAAGAAATGAATACGGTGGAAGCTATGCTTCCCCCCGGACCATGGCCGACGGCACATGCGCCGTCTCTTTTAGAGACAAAGGAGGGCACCCTGCTTTGCTGCTGGTTTGCGGGAAGCTATGAAGGGGGAGCCGATATTAATGTCGTGCTTTCCAGACTACCCAAGGGCGCGGAAAAGTGGGAAGAACCGATTAATGTTAGCAATGAAAATGATTTTTCCGACCAGAATCCTTCTCTTTTTCTGGCACCTAACGGAGAGATTTGGTGCATGTATACGGCACAGCTCGGTAGGGAAGAGGGAAAGGACAATATGCAGTTCACTGCTGTTGTAAAGCGACAGATTTCCACGGATGACGGAAAGAGCTGGGGAAAGGCGGAGACAATTTTCCCGGTAGAAGGTACCTTTTCCAGACAGCCTATCCAGATTCTTTCCAATGGTCGTTGGATTTACGGAAATTGGATTTGCACGGATTCGGCAGAGGGACTTTCCGGTGATCCCTCCGCATTCCAAATTTCCGATGATGCCGGAAAAACTTGGAGACAGGTGTTTATGCCAAAATCCAACGGGCGCGTTCATCCAAATATTGTAGAGCCCCTTGACAAGCCCGGACATCTTCTTGCCTTTATGCGTTCCCGAGAGGCAGACTATATCTATAGCAGTGAATCCTTTGACTTTGGAGATACTTGGACAGAGCCGAAGCCGACCGTGCTACCGAACAATAACTCTTCTATTTCCGCTATTCGCTTAAAAAGCGGAAGAATCTGTATTGCGTATAATCATTCCAGTGCGCCTGAAAGCTATACAAAGAAGGGGGCCTGGCCGGGACTACGTTGCCCTGTGAGCATTGCCCTCTCTGAGGACTCAGGAAGAAGCTTTCCTCTGATTCGTCATATTGAGCGCGGAGAAGGCTATATAGGAGATGAAAATAAAGGAAATAATAAACAATATGAATACCCCTATATTATGCAGGCAATGGATGGTACCTTGCATTTGGCTTATGCTTATAAGACCAGAAAAGGGGTGAAGTGGGTACAGCTTTCCGAAGAGGATGTGATAGGAAAGAACAGAGGAGAAAGTACTTACAATCCTACTTCCGGAGAAGTCGGAGTTTGATATTATGCCTTATAAAATACTGGGGATTGCGCCCTATGAAGCGTTAAAGACCGCCATAGAGGAGGTGGGAAAGGGATTTCCGGAACTGGAGCTTCATGTCTATGTCGGAGACCTGGAAGAAGGGGCGGAGATTGTAAGGGAAAAGGAGAAGGAAGGCTATGATCTCCTTCTCTCCCGTGGAGGAACTACAAAAAAATTGAAGGGAATATCCGCTTTGCCTGTAGTGGATATTCCTCTTTCCGTGTACGATATTTTAAGGACGATACGACTTGCAGAGCAGTATGAAGACCGTTATGCGATTGTGGGCTTTCCGAATATTACAGGCTCCGCGCATATTCTTTGTGATTTATTAAAAAGTCCGACGGAGATTATCACTTTAGAGAAGAAAGAGAATCTGGCTCTTTGTATAGAGGAGCTTCGGAAGAAGGAAATTCGAATTGTTATAGGGGATATGGTGACCTATGATTATGCAAGGCGAAACGGGATGAATGCCTTGCTTATTACCTCCGGTGTGGAATCTATTTACAGTGCTTTAACGGAAGCGCTGGAAACCTGTAAAAATTATGCGTCCCTGCAGGAGGAAAAACGTTTTTTATATAGTATTGTTGAAGGGGAAGAAGGAATAACCATAGTGCTTTCGGCTGCGGGAGAGGTCTATTTGTCTACTCTGAAAAAGAATTCTCCGGAAGAAAAGACGATGCTTCATGTCCTGCAAAAAGAAGTTAAGCATATTTTGCAAGAGGGAGAAAAAAAGTTTTTCCGCACTATAGATAAGCAGCTTTTTTCCGTTTCGGCAAAGCTTCGGAAGCTTCGAGGGGAAGACTATATTCTTTTTAATCTGCAAGCTACGAAAATCCCCTTGAGTAACGGAAGATACGGCATTCGTTTTTCCAATAAGGAGGAGGTGGAGGAAGAATTTTATAACTCCATTTACAGCATTACAGCCGCTATGGGAATCCTGGGGGCGGAGATTGAAGAAATTGCAAAAAGTAAATCTCCCATCATGATTTCGCAGGAAGAAGGAATGGGAAGAGAAATTCTGGCAGGATATCTTTATCTTAAGGGAAATTACAGCAGCCATCCTTTTATTACGGTGAACTGCAGCATTATGGATCATCGAGGCTGGGAATACCTTCTTCATCATTACAATTCCCCGATTAATGACAATGAGAACACGATTTTCTTTGAAAATATTCATCAAATTCCGGAGGATAAATATAAAAAGCTGATTTCTTCTATTTTGGACAGCGGTTTAAGCCATAGAAATAAATTGATTTTTTCGGGAGATATTTGTCTTAACGAGGAGGAGAAGAGAAGGGATAAGGAGCTTGTGCAAAAGCTTTTTTGTGTGCCGATTACCATGCCCCCTTTAAGAGAGAGAGTACAGGAAATTCCTCTACTGGCCAATCTTTATCTGAATAAATTAAATAAAGAGCTGGGAAAGCAGATTATGGGATTGGAGCCTGCCGCCATGGAACTTTTAGAGAGCTTTTCCTGGCCGCAGAACTATAAGCAATTTCGAAGAGTACTCATGGAAGCGGCAAGCGGGACAAAGTCGTCCTACATCAATAAGGACAGTGTTGCCACCATTTTACAGAAAGAACAGAAAAAAAACCTTTCACCGGCACTCTTAAACGGTAGAGGAGAGCTTCCGAAGATAAGCCTGGAAGAAATGAACAGACAAATTATCAAGCGCGTTTTAGAGGAAAATGAGGGTAATCAAAGTAAGACCGCAAAGCAGCTCGGCATCAGCAGAACCACTTTATGGCGAATTTTGGGAGCGGAAAAAAAGTAGAATGCAAATGATTCATATTGCAACACGTTACTTTGCTGTTTTATAAATATGTTACAAATTGCAACAAAACGAAATTTCTACCTCCTTCTCAAGGAATCTTTCTCTTGTTATTCTCTTACAAGAGTCTTACAGAATATAAAGGATTTTCTGCATTTTCTAAAGGGAACTGAGAAATAAAGGAAAAGAGAGTGCGTCGGAAAATCCGGAGTAGCGGGAAAAGTTTATTTATTTGAGGAGGAAAAGCGATGACAATCCCAATGATTACAGCATTACTCATCACGCTCTTAATGATCGTGCTTATCATGCTGGACAAGCTCCCCTTTGGAGCACCCCCACTTCTTGCCTGCCTGCTGATGGTAGTGTTTCAGGTAGTGGATATGAAAACGGCATTTGGCGGATTTGCCAATCCGACCATCGTTATGCTGGCTTCTTTTATGGCAATCATTGCCGCGCTGCAAAAAACCAGTTTTATTGCGCGCTTCCGTAAAACCATGCTGAGTATTGCGGAGCGAGGAGGCTTTAAGGCTTATGTGCTTTTAATCCTTGTGGTCATGCTGGCTTGCAGCCTTTTCGGAACAGGCTCCACGGCATACTATGTATTGGTAATCGGCTTGTTATCCACATTACCGGCTTCCAAGAAGCTGCCTCCTTCCAGAGTGCTTATGCCGGCAGGTTTTGCCGCAAACCATCCCTTGATTCCGGTGAATATTGCTTTACAGTACGGCATTATCGTGGCTGTTTTACAAAGTACCGGTATTACAAAAGAAGTCAGCCTTGTGAAGTTTTCCTTTGTTATGTTGATTCTGGCTTTGGGCTTCCTTGCTTGGTGTCTTGTGGCGTATAAGATTTTGCCGGATCACCCGATTGCGGAAGCTAAGGAAGAAGCGAAGCATGCGGGGGAGAAGCAGGAGCTTTCCCGGGGGAAGGAAAATGCAACCTATTTCTGCTTTATCGTAGCCGTTATCGGTATGCTCTTGCAGAGTAAAATCGGGGATGCGGGCTATGCTATTACCGGTCTTGCGGTTGGCGGTTTGCTGATTTTTGGTGTGATGAGTTTTGATGAGATTCGGAATTCTATCAGTGCCCCGATTATCTTAATGTCTGCCGGTGTTATCGGCGTTGCAGACGGAATGGGAGCAACCGGTCTTACCGCCTACGTGGGAGATAAAGTTGCGGCAATGCTCGGTGCCAATGTAAACCCCTTCGTTCTGATTTTGGTTTTCTGCATCTTGACCAGTGTCTTGGCAACCTTGACGGGTTCCACCATTGGAACGGTGTATGTGTTTGCCCCTCTTGCCATTTCAACTTGCGTAAGTCTGGGTCTCGATCCGACAGCGGCAGCTGCGGCAATCGTGGTTTCCGGCTGGTGCGGACATTTCCTGCCGATTGACGGTATGCCGGCTATGATTATGGGTGCAGGAGATTATTCGATTATCGAGTTCTGGAAGTTTACCGTACCGCAATATTTTATCCGTTTGTTGGCTCTGACCTGTGGAGCATTGATTATGTTCCCGATGAAGTAATGCAATTAAGAAATAGGATGAAGTAAGGCGATAAGCTAAGGTGATAAAGTAATATAGCGAAGGAATTATGAGTAAGGAGGGAAAATATGAGTAATCGTCCAATTATCGGTATTTCCATGGGAGATCCTTTTGGAAACGGACCGGAAATTTCCGTTAAGGCCTTAAATGACAAGGGGCTTTATGAACGCTGTAAGCCGCTAATTGTAGGGGACAAGACGTCTATGGAGTATGCGCTCGCCGTTGCTAAAAAAAGAGACGGCGTAGAGCTTCAGTTAAATGTAATCAAGGATCCGAGTGAGGGAAAATACAGCTACGGTACGATTGACTTGATTGACCTTAGCATAGTGAAGAAAGAAGATATTCCCGACACACTGCATGCGCCGGGCGGTCCGAAGCCCTTCGGTATCGGCGCTTGTGCCTTAGGCGGAGAAGCTTCCTTCCAATATGTAGTCTATGTGATTAAGCTTGCTTTGGAAAATAAAGTATCCGCAACGGTGACCAATGCCCTTTCCAAAGAGGCGATTAACCTCGCGGGGCATCATTACTCGGGACACACGGAGATTTATGCCGACTATACCAAGACGAAGAAGTATGCGATGATGCTCGCGCATGAAGACCTTCGTGTTGTGCATGTTTCTACCCATGTTTCTCTTCGGGAGGCTTGCGACAGAGTTAAGAAGGATAGAGTTTTAGATTGTATTCACATGGCTTATGAGGCTTGTAAGGCTCTGGGAATTAAGGAACCGAAGATCGGTGTCGCAGGCCTGAATCCGCACTGCGGAGAGGATGGCATGTTCGGCCGTGAAGAAATTGAAGAAATCCAGCCGGCTATCGACGAAGCTTTGAAGGAAGGCATCAATATTCCGGAAAAGAAGCCTACACCTCCCGATACCGTATTTTCAAAAGCCCTGGGCGGGTGGTATGATATCGTGGTAGTGATGTATCATGACCAGGGGCATATTCCGCTTAAAGTGAAGGGCTTTGTGTACAACAAGAAAGAGAAGCACTGGGAGGCGGTTGCAGGGATTAATATGACCTTGGGACTTCCGATTATTCGTGTATCGGTGGATCATGGAACGGGATTCGGTCATGCCGGAGACGGCGGAGCAAATGCTCTTTCCTTGGTCAATGCCATTGATGCGGCACTGCAGATGGCTGCGTATAGGGAAGAAAAGAAAGTGAACTAACCTAAGCGCTTTTCAAGAATTCAGGAGGAGCAAGTTATGATTATCGATCATGTGGAGAACATTCATTTTTATGCCTCCCTTTTACCAAACTTGGAGAAGGGATTGAAAGCAATCGCAGAGGAAAAGAAAAAGGGAGAGATTCCTGCCGGAAGGTATGATTTTGACGGCGGCTTTTTCAAGGTGGAGAGAGGACATACCAAACCATTTTCCGAAGGCACCTTTGAATCGCACAAGAAGTATATCGATGTGCAGTTTATCGAAGAGGGCTCGGAAGAAATCGCTTGGTCTATATTACCGGAGCTTACGGTAAGCATTCCCTACGATGAGGAAAAGGATGCGGCACGTTATACCGGAAATTTTGATCAGCAGATTAAGATTAAAAAAGGAATGTTCTGGGTAGCGTTCCCATGGGACGGACACAGAGCTTGTGCTCATTCCAAGGAGGAGCAGAGCTTTACAAAGATTATTTTGAAGCTTCCCTTCAAAGCATAAAATCGGAATCTTAAAGCTATGTTTTGCGGATCTTATAAAGAAATAAGTTTTCGCGAGCATAGCTTTTTAGAAGGAATATTTTAGCGGAAAACGCTTTTCAAAAAAAGCATAAACAATGTTTCATCGTGAGAAATATAACTTATTGTGAGAAATATAACTTATCGTGAGAAATATACCGTAAAAGGAAGTTGGATTCTAAAATAGAGTAAGTAAAATGGAGGTCGAAATGAAAAAAACGGAAATTAAGGGAATTATTGTGCCGATTATTACCCCGATGCATGAAGATGAGTCAATCAATACCGGCGTTTTGGAGGAGCAGGTAGAGAGAATGATTGACAGCGGAGTGCACGGTATTTTCTGCTTCGGGACAAACGGAGAAGGCTATATCTTAAACGGGAAGGAGAAGGAGCTGGTTCTTTCCACAGTGGTGAAAAAGGTAAACGGCAGGGTTCCCGTTTATGCCGGAACAGGTTGTGTAAGCACGAAGGAGAGTATTGAACAGTCCAAGATGGCAGAGGCCTGTGGAGCCGATGTGCTTTCCATTATTACCCCGTCTTTTGCCGCAGCTTCGCAAGATGAGCTGACAGAGCATTTCACAAGAGTAGCGGAGGCGGTCCCGAACCTTCCTATCGTTTTATACAATATCCCTGCCAGAACCGGAAATAAGATTGAGCCGTCTACGGTTCGCCGTCTTGTGGAAGTGGAAAATATCGTGGGGGCTAAGGATTCTTCCGGAGATTTTAAGACTATTCTGGATTATATCGCCGCAGGAAAGGAAAAGAAGAACGGCAGTTTTTCCGTTCTTTCCGGAAATGACCAGTTGATTCTTTGGACCCTGAAGGCGGGTGGAACAGGCGGAATTTCCGGTTGTGCCAATGCTTATCCTTACAATATGGCGCAGATTTACAATGAGTATATGGCCGGAAACTGGGAGAAGGCTAAGGAGTATCAGGAAGCCATCGGACCTTTCCGTGCAAACTTCCCCGGAGCAAATCCGAATACGGTAGTAAAGACCGCGGTTCGGCTTATGGGCTATGACGTAGGTCTTTGCCGTGCTCCGTTCAACAAGATTCCGGATGCAAAGATAGAGGCTATCAAGAAAAATCTGGCAGAAAATAAGGCCAAGGGAATGAGATAAGGGGAAGTTAATCTATGAATTTACAAATGATTGCCATTATCCTCTTTATTTTGATGTATGTCGTGATGATTGCGAAAACGGAGTGGAGGCTTTATGCCATCTGGACAGTTGCTGTGCTCTTTGTACTTTTTGGCATTTTACAGAGAAATCCGCTCTACTGGCTTTCCGTCATAAACTGGAATGTCATCATGATGATCGGGGGAACCATGGTCATCGTGTATTACTTTATTGAGTCGAAGATGCCGAACCGTTTAGCGGAGATCATTCTGGAAAAGTGTCCTACGGTAATGTGGGTAATTATCCTAATGTCTCTCTTTGCCGGCGTGGTTTCCGCTTTCATTGACAATGTGGCGACGGTGCTGATGATTGCACCGGTCGGGCTTGCAATCTGTAAGAAGTTGAAAATCAGTCCGGTATCGATGCTCCTTGCCATTGCCGTTTCCTCTAACCTTCAGGGTGCGGCGACACTGGTGGGAGACACAACTTCCATTATGCTTGGCGCTTATGCAAAGATGAACTTCATGCAGTTCTTCTTTATGCACGGGAGACCGGGAATCTTCTGGGCGGTGGAACTTGGGGCACTCCTCACGGTTCCTGTGATGATTTTTCTCTTCCATAAGTTGAATCAGCCCGTGGAAGCGACAGAAAAGACGGAAGTGGAGGGGATTTTCCCGACGATTGCGCTCTGCGGAGTTGTGGTATGTCTGATTATTGCGTCCTTTATCCCGAATACACCGAGCACCATCAACGGGATTATTTGTTGTGTGATTGCCGTACTTTGTATGCTCATGGATTTCCGGATGAAGAAAATGCCGGAGAATCTCAAAAAAGCGGTTCTTTCCATCGATTTTGAGACGCTGTGTATTCTAATCGGCTTATTTCTCGTGATTCAGGGAATCACCGATGTCGGAATCATCGATATGGTGGCAAACGGCATCGCGAAGGTAGGCGGAAGCAATATCTTCCTGCTTTATACGATTATTGTCTGGGGCTCCGTGCTTTTCTCTGCCTTTGTAGACAATATTCCGTACGTGGCAACTATGCTTCCGATTATTACCGGGATTAGTCAAGTGCTCGGGATTGAACCCTATCTTCTATACTTTGGCCTTCTTTCCGGGGCAACCCTCGGGGGAAATATTACTCCGATTGGAGCCAGTGCGAATATCACGGCAGTCGGGATGTTGAAGCAGAACGGCTACACGGTGAAGTTTTCCGATTTCATGAAGATCGGGATTCCCTTTACCTTTGTTGCCGTTATGGCAGGCTATCTCTTTATTTGGTTTACCTGGCATTAGAGGAGGCAGAAAATGAAGAAACAAACAGCAGGAAGAGAATATCTTGGAGATATTGCTCCGCAATTTGCAGAGTTAAACGATGATGTGCTATTCGGTGAGGTTTGGGTGAGAGAAAAGGAACTCTCCCTGAGAGACAGAAGTATGATTACGATTGCCTCTCTACTTACCGCGGGGCAGTATCCGCAGCTAAAGAGTCATCTCGCCCTCGGAAAGGAACATGGCATTAAAAAAGAAGAAGTGGTGGAGATGATTACACAACTTGCGTTTTACTGCGGATGGCCGAAGGCTTGGAGCGCCTTTCCTTTGATTGACGAGATTTATGGAGAGGGAGCGGCGATTACGGAGGAAAGAACTGCCATCGCGGAACATAAAAGGATTGCGGATCAGAATCCGAACAGCGGAAGGAAAAGGATTACGGCGATACCGGAGCATCTTGCTCCGTTTCCTTTAGGAGAGGAAAATACAGCGTATCAAGACTATTTTATCGGAAAGAGCTACCTTGCGACACTCAGCCTCGGACAGATGAATGTCTTTCATGTGACCTTTACTCCGGGAGCAAGAAATAACTGGCATGTGCACCGCGCGGATCGGGGAGGCGGACAGCTTCTTCTCTGTACTTACGGAAGAGGCTGGTATCAGGAATGGGGGAAAGAAGCAAGAGAGCTTCATGCCGGGGATACGGTCTTCGTTCCGGCGCAGGTAAAGCATTGGCACGGTGCGGCATCCGACAGCTGGTTTCAGCATATTGCGGAAGAGCTGCCCGGAGAGAACAGTACTGTGGAGTGGTGTGAAGCACTAAGTGATGAGGAGTACAAGAAATTGCGATAAATAGATGTGAATGAATATAGATATGAACAAATATATCAGGATAAGCATATATAAGA
>ERZ773196.393-NODE-393-length-27449-cov-17.013324_pt1 | contig 27449 bp, 20 predicted proteins | sample MGYA00581009_ERZ773196 | MGnify/ENA primary metagenome ERZ773196 (study PRJEB29015, sample SAMEA2738162) | human oral metagenome | biome: human oral; feature: human-associated habitat; material: saliva | place: China | collected 2243 ... | reverse complement strand
ATAAACGCTGAAGGCATCTAAGCGTGAAGCCCCCCTCAAGATGGGATATCTCATGCGAAAGCGGTAAGACCCCTTGAAGACGACAAGGTAGATAGGAGAGAGGTGTAAGCGTGGCGACACGTTCAGCTGACTCTTACTAATCGGTCGAGGGTTTAACCAAAGGGTTTGGGAAAAGAGATGAATAGATAGAAGATTCTGTGTGCGATTTTCAGGGTGTAAAGATGGCCCCATGGTCAAGCGGTTAAGACATCGCCCTTTCACGGCGGTAACACGAGTTCGAACCTCGTTGGGGTCACTAGAGTTTAGGAACTCACCTTGGAGCTTTAGCTCAGCTGGTTAGAGCAGTCGGCTCATAACCGATCGGTCCCGGGTTCGAGTCCCCGAAGCTCCACTTCAGTAGTATTCCTTGTTAGCTCAGTCGGTAGAGCACGCGGCTGTTAACCGCGGTGTCGTTGGTTCGAGTCCAACACGAGGAGTTTTGGCCCGATGGCTCAGTTGGTTAGAGCGCCGCCCTGTCACGGCGGAGGTCGACGGTTCAAGTCCGTTTCGGGTCGCTGCATCAGGCGTTGATGCGATTTGCCGGCGTGGCGGAATTGGCAGACGCCCAGGACTTAAAATCCTGTGGTCAGTGATGACCGTACCGGTTCGACCCCGGTCGCCGGCAGGATTCAACACAGAACTCAGAGCGTAAGCTCTGGGTTTTTTTGTTGCATTCATCGCGGAATTCTCTTACAATAATGCCATAGGAACTTGTCAAAAGGAGGAAGCGTTATGCAAAATACAAACGATACAAAGGTTTATACTGCTGGCTGTGATGCACCTCTCAAGATCCGCAAGGGGCATTTTGCCTCGAATCACGCGCACATTAACTACTACATTGATGTGACGACCTTAAAGACAAGAAGCGGCGAGGCCAAGGAAATTGCGCGTTATCTGACGGGCACTTACCTCTTCGGCACGGTGATTGACACCATTGTCTGCATGGAGGGGACGGATGTGATCGGCGCTTATCTCGCGGAGGAGTTGACCAAAGAGGGCTTCCTCTCCACGAATGCGCATAAGACCATGTATGTGGTGCACCCGGAATTCAACTCGAACTCGCAGCTCATCTTCCGCAATAATCTGCTCCCGGAGATTGCGGGCAAGAACATTATGGTGCTGATGTCAAGCATCACGACGGGGCGCACGCTCGATAAGGTGCTCGAGTGCATTCAGTACTACGGCGGCACGCTGTCGGGAGTCTCGGCGATTTTCAGCGCCTGTGAGACCTATCACGACATCCCGATTTCGGCGGTGTTCGGCAAAAAGGATATTCCGGACTATGCGTCCTATGACTATCGGGAGTGCCCGCTCTGTAAGACCGGCGAAAAGCTGGATGCGCTGGTGAACGCCTACGGCTTTGCGACGCTCGGTGACAATTAAATCGATTGAGAAACAGTTCAAAGAAGCTGTCCGCAGATTTGCGGACAGCTTCTTTTTTTCACAGAGTCTTCACAGAAATGCCGGTTTCTTTCAGCTTCCTTTCAGCTTCGCTTGGTAAAGTGTGACCATCAACAAACAAACACCCGAAGAAATCCTTCGGCGCCATGATTTGGCGGAAAGGAGCAATCTTATGAAAAAGAAACACCTTGTACTGACGGCGGCAACCCTCTCCCTCGCAATGGCGCTCGGCGCCTGCGGAAGCTATGCGGGCGCGGCTACAAGCCTTGCGGCGCGGAGTGCAACGGAGGCGAATGCGGAACACAGAGAAGGCACTGTGGAGAACACGGCCGATGCAACCGTCATCAGCGCGAATGGCAGTGATATCACGGTTAGCGGCGACGGCGCGGTTGCTGCAGACGGCACAGTGACCATCCAGAAGGCAGGTACCTATGTACTTCGCGGAAACTTCGCCGAAGGTCAGCTGGTGGCGGATGCAGAAGAGGGCGCGGAAATCAAGCTGATTTTTGACGGCTTCACAATCAGCAATTCGACCAATGCGCCGCTGGTATTCGAGAGCGGTGCGAGTGTCACAATTGTCCTGCAGGATGGCACGGAGAATGCGGTCTCGGATTTGAGAAACAGCGCGGAGGACAACAAGGCAGCCATCTATGCGAAGTCAGACCTCACGATTTCCGGAAACGGTACCCTTGCGGTACAGGGAAATGCAGAGGATGCGATTCACAGTGAGGCGAATGTCACCGTGGAGGGCGGCACGCTCACTTTGAAAGCGGGAGATGACGGCATCCACGCGGATGAGACTCTGACTGTTCGAAACGGCAATATCAATGTCACAGAGTCGGAAGAAGGCTTGGAAGGCCTGGTCGTAGACATTCAGGGCGGTGTCATCACGGTGACCGCAAAGGATGACGGCATCAATGCCTCCGACGGTTCCGGCAGCGACGCGGCACCGGGGCAGGCAACTGAGGGCGCAGCTGTTCGCATCAGCGGCGGCATGGTCACCGTCAAGGCAGGCGGCGACGGCATTGATTCGAACGGAGATCTTACGATCAGCGGCGGCACGGTTGTGGTCGACGGTCCCTCGGACGGCGGGAATGCGCCGCTCGATTACGACGGCAAGGGCGTTATTACCGGCGGCACTGTCTTCGTGACAGGGGACAGCGGCATGTTCCAGACGCTAAACGACAGCGGTTCGACGCAAAAGAGTCTGGTTGTTTCCCTCAATTCGACGCAGGGGGCTGGGACTAAGGTGACGATTGCGGATTCGAAGGGCAATGTGGTATATGAGAATACCGCTACGACGCAGGCGTTTAATACCTTGCTCTTTAGCGCCGCAGATCTGAAACAGGATGAGAACTACACCGTGACCGTCGGAAGCGAGAGCCGGACCGTGACTGTGAGTGACAGTGCGAATATCAACAGTGAAAATGGCGGAAACCACGGTGCTCCGGGCGGCATGCAGGAAGGACGCCCGAACGGACAGCGCCCGGAGGGCAGACCGGAGAACGGCGGTCAGCAGGGCGACCGTCGGAACGGTAGAGGTGAGCGGAACGGTCGGCCGAGTAATAGAGGACAGCAGAACGGCGGCGCATTCGAAGAAGACAGAGACGGAGAGGTGCGCGATGACCGCGGCGTAGAGCAGCGCGGCGAAGGTAACCGCCCGACCGGCAGATCGGAGGACGGCGGTCAGCAGGGTGGCAGAGGACAGAACGGCAAGCGCCCGGATGGCAAATCGGAGAACGGCGGTCAGCAGGACAGCAGAGGTCAGAACGGTAAGCGCCCGGCGGGCAGACCGGAGAACGGTGGTCAGCAGGGCAGCGGAGACCGGCAGAACGGCAATCGCCCGGCGGGCAGATTGGAGAACGGTGGTCAGCAGGGCGGCAGAGATCGGAACGGCAATCGCCCGGCGGGCAGACCGGAGAACGAAGGTCAGCAGGGCGGCAGAGGACAGAACGGCAATCGCCCGGAAGGCAGACCGGAAGACAGAGGTCAGCGCCCGAGCAGTATGCGCCCGGCGGGCAGACCGGAGAACGGCGGTCAGCAGGGCGGCAGAGGACAGAACGGCAAGCGCCCGGAAGGCAGACCGGAGAACGGCGGTCAGCAGGGCAGCAGAGATCGGAACGGCAAGCGCCCGGAGGGCAGACCGGAGAATGGCGGTCAGCAGGGAAAACAGCGCGGAAAGAGAAGTGTAGACGATAACGATAAAAGCAAGGGCACATGCAGTTGCAGCGCGGATTGCAGTTGCCGGGCGAAGTGAGAAAAGCCGCATGGACAAGAGTAGAAGGGAGGCGGTATAATAGAACATACTATCGAGTGGAGGAAGGCGCATGACAGAGGCAGAGATGCAGCGACAGGAGGCAGTGGTAGAGGCAGTGCTCTTTACCATGGGGAAATCGGTTGAGACCAGTCTGCTGGCAGCGGCGCTGGAATGTACGGCAGCGGAAGCCGAGGCTGCGGCCGAACGGCTCGCGGCGCGATATGCGGAAGCGAATCGCGGGGTACAGCTGCTCCGCCTCGAGAATGCCTGGCAACTCGGCACAAAGCGGGAGTTTTACGACGCCTTGATTCGCGTCGCAAAAGAGCCGCGGCGGCAGGTTCTGAGCCAGGTCGTGCTCGAGACCCTCGCAATCATTGCCTACCGTCAGCCTGTCACCAAGATGGAAATCGCAAAGATACGAGGTGTGTCCTCCGATCATGCAGTCAACAAGCTGATTGAGTACGGACTCATCTATGAAGCCGGAAGGCTGGACGCTCCGGGGCGTCCAGCCCTCTTTGCGACCACGGAAGAGTTTCTCCGGCGCTTCGGTGTGGATTCGAGACAGGACTTGCCCTCGGTCACGCCGGATCAGGAGGCAGAGATTCAGGAAGAGGTGAAGCGGGAGTTAAACTACCGCTTCGGGACGGAAGAGGGGAAGCTCGGAGAGGACAGCGAAGATGGAGATTAAAATCAAATATTTCAGCGAGCGCATCGAACGCCTCCGCTATATCGACGGCAAGAGTGACTGGGTGGATCTCCGCGCGGCGGAAGAGGTGAGTCTCAAGAAGGGAGAGTTTCGCCTGATTCCGCTCGGAATTGCGATGCAGCTTCCCGCGGGTTATGAGGCACATGTGGTGCCGCGGAGCTCCACATTTAAGAACTTCGGTGTTTTGCAGGTCAATTCGATGGGCGTCATCGATGAGAGCTACGGCGGCGACGACGACCAGTGGTTTTTTCCGGCACTCGCGGTGCGGGACACGGAGATTCATGTGAATGACAGAATCTGTCAATTCCGCATCACGGAGCATCAGCCGCGTCTTGTCTTCCGGGAAGTCGAGAAATTAGAGGGCGAAAATCGCGGCGGTTTTGGCAGCACGGGGATTCAGTGAGGAACAGAGTCATGCAGAAGAGACAGGGACTGGTCATTGCCCTCCCGGTCGCGCTGCTGCTTTTCAGCGGTTGCGGCGCGCGCGGGCAGGCAGTCAGAAAGTATCGCTCGCTCGGTATTGCGGAGATGCAGAAACAGAACTATGAGGCCGCAATCGACGCCTTCCGCCATGCGACCGATTATTACGGTACGGCACAGCAGGACAAGGAGGAGGCGGATATTCTCGGCTATCTCGCCGAGGCGGAGTATCGCGCGGGCAAGTATGAGGACGCGCTGACACACTATGAGCTACTGCTCCAGAAGGACGGCCGCAAGGCGGCGTATCTGGATCTTGCCTGTGCGGCGGCCGTTAAAGCAGACAAGGGTTGGGATACGGCGCTCGCCTACTACGAAGAGGCGGAGAAAGCGGGCGGAGACCGGGCGCTGCACCTCGAAGCGCTCTATCTGCTCGGCGAGACAGCGCGGAGCAAGGGGAGCGCCGCAGAACTGGAGACCATACGCGCGGCGTACGAAAAAGCGTATCCGGGCGCCAAAGAGGACAGTCGCTTTTTGCTGCACTACGGCGATCTCCTGGTCAGCGCAAAGAAGACGGAGGAAGCATTTGCCGTGTTTGAGGCGGGCGAGAAGCTCACAGCGGCGAATGCGGAAGAACAGGCGACATTCCGGGAGCGCGAGGCTGTCTGCCAGGAATATCGCGGGGAGTATGCCGATGCGCTGCAGCGCTTTACGGCCCTCTTGGAGAGCGGCCTGGGCGACAAGGCAATGCTGGAGCACGAAATTGCGTTTTTAAAGACGAGAGTAGGAGGAAATGATGGCTGAACTGATTGTCACCGAAGAGGCCAAAGAGCGGGTTGTTCTGATCGGCATTCAGCAGCGCGAGCGGGACGGGAGCGAGGAATCGCTCACGGAGCTCGGCGAACTCCTGAAGACCGCCGGCGCGGAGCCTGTGGGACGCCTCCTGCAGCCGCGTGAAGCGCCGGATTCCGGCACCTATTTCGGAAAGGGCAAGGTGGAGGAACTGCGGGAGCTGCTTCTCAGCCTGGAGGCCGATGCGGTGGCGGCCGACGATGAGCTGTCTCCGGCGCAGATGAAGAACTTAAGCGAGGCGCTCGGCGTCAAGGTCATGGACCGCACGATGATTATCCTCGATATTTTTGCGCAGCACGCGGTCACGGCCGAGGGCAAGCTGCAGGTGGAACTCGCGCAGCTCCACTATACCCAGGCACATCTTCTCGGCATGCACAGCTCGCTCTCCCGCCTCGGCGGCGGAGTCGGCACCCGGGGACCGGGCGAGCAGAAACTGGAGCTCGATCGCCGTGCCATTCGCGCGCGCATCAGTTTTCTGCGCGACAAGCTCGGGGAGTTGAAGCGTCACCGGGAAGTTTCGAGAGCGCAGCGGGAGAAAAGCGGCAGTTACATTGTCGCGCTGGTCGGCTATACGAATGCCGGCAAGTCAACTTTGTTAAACCGGCTCACCGACGCCGGCATTCTCGCGGAAAATAAACTCTTTGCGACCTTGGATCCGACCACCAGAAAACTTGCGCTGCCGGGCGGCGAAGAAGTTCTCGTCACGGATACGGTCGGCTTTATCCGGAAGTTGCCGCACCAGCTGATTGAGGCCTTTCACTCGACGCTTGAGGAGGCGCGCTATGCGGATCTGATCCTTCATGTGGTCGATGCGTCCTCGCCGGAGGCGGACACACAGATGGCGGTGGTCTATGAGACGCTGCGGGAACTGAAGGCGCTGGAGGATCACAGTATCATTGCGGTCTACAATAAGACAGATCTTCCCGGCACGGAGACACTGCCGAAGGACATTCATGCGGCGGCCTCCGTCCGGATTTCGGCGGCGACCGGCGAGGGGATTGCGGCGCTGAAAGAGCTGATTTCGGCGGAGAAAAAGAAGAGTCGCCGGGCTTTTGAGGCGCTGTTCCCCTATGCCGCGGCGGGCCGCATTCAGAGCATACGCCGTCAAGGTAAACTCCTTGAGGAACGCTATGAGCCCGAGGGTATCTATGTGCGTGCCGAGGTTCCGGCGGCACTTTATGAGCAATTGATGCAGGAACAGCAGTCGCAATCAAACTGAGGAGGTTTTGCGTGGCGTATTCCTTTTATCTCGGTTCTTCCGGCAGTGAAAAAACCGAGCGCGCTTTTCTGGACATGATCGAGGCTTCCCTCGAGGCTCCGGAAGAGCGCTTTTTTGTCCTGGTGCCGGAACAGTACAGTATGCTGGTACAGAAGAAACTGCTCGCCCTGCACCCGCGCCATGCGTCGCGGAATCTGGAGGCTTTATCATTAAACCGACTCGCCTATCGGGTGTTTCAGGAGCGAAATGTGCAGCTTCCGCCGATTATGGATGAGAGCGGCAAGGCGATGGTCGTGCGGCGCGTCGGCAGTCTTCTGGAAAAGGAGCTGACACTCTGGAAGGGCAAGGTCAAAAAGGCGGGCTTTGTGGAACGGGTGAAGTCCATGATTTCCGAATGTCTGCAATACGGCGCCGCGCCGTCGCGTTTTGCGGAACTCGCGGCAACGGAGAAAAAGCGGCAGCTCTCGATGAAACTCCGCGACTTTTCCCTGCTCTATCAGGGCGTTCGGGATTTCGTACAGGGCAAACAGCTGCCGAAGGAAGAAATTCTCGGTTGCTTTGCGGGCTGTATCGCAAGTTCGGAGTTGCTTCGCGGCGCGCATATTCTGCTCGTTGGCTTTGTGGGCTTTACGCCGGTGCAGTATCGCGTCCTCGAGGAATTGCTTGCCGTCGCGGCCGATGTGCGCTTTGTGGTCTCGCTCGACACGGCGCTGAATCCCTATCGGCAGCTGCCGGAAGAAGAGCTGTTTCATCTCTCGACCGAGTATATCCGCCGCATCGGGGAAATCGCGGACCGGGTGCGCGTTCCGCACGGGGAAGACCGCAGCTTTCCGGGCGCCGCGCGCCTCAAGGCGCCGGAACTCGCATTTCTCGATGCGCATGCGCTCCGTTACGACGGCGCCGTCTATCCGGACAAGGTGCAGGCCCTGACGGTCGCGGCACAGGAGTCCCCGGAGGCAGAGGCAGCGGCTCTCGCTAGACATATCCTCCGCCTCGTGAAGGATGAGGGCTATCGCTACCGCGACATTGCGGTTGTCGTCGCGGATTTTCAGGGGCTCGGCGAATTCTTTGCCGAGGCCTTGCTTGCGGCCGGGATTCCCGCTCATCTCGACGAAAATCTGACGGTGCGCGCCAATCCGCTGCCCGAACTTCTGAACGCCGCCCTGCTCTGTGTCCGGGAGAACTTTTCGCCGCGCACCTTTTTCCGCTTTCTGCATAATCCGCTGGTCACAGATCAATGGAAACTGACAGCGCTGCTCGAAAACTATGTGACCCTGACCGGCGTCCGGCATTTGAAACGACTCCGGGAGCCGTTTTCGTACTGCCCGAAGGAACTGGAGGGCGCTGATCTGGAGGCGCTGAACCGGTTTAAGGAGGAGATGCTGAACCTGCTCCTGCCGCTTCGGGAGGCTTTTTCGGAGGGGGAGGCAGATGTCGCGGTAATCGCCGCACTTCTCGAAGGGCTGATGGAACAGCTTGCGGTCGACGAAAAGCTGCAGCACGCTGCCGAGCGGTTTCTTGCGGCGGGCGAGGCGCCCCGTGCCCGGGAATTTTCGGAAGTCTACCCGGAGACGCAGCGCATTTTGCGAGAGATGCGGGAGGTGCTTGCGGGAGAGCGACTGTCCCGCGCGGACATGGCGGGTGTGCTGGAGAGCGGGCTCAGAGAAATTCACATCGGGCAGATTCCGGCCTATGCGGACCGCGTCACGCTCGGCGATTTGACGAGAACCCGTTTTCTCGATGTCAAAGTGCTCTTTCTGCTCGCGGCAAATGACAGCGTGCTCCCCAAGCGCCGCGAAGAGGGCGGTGTGCTCAGCGAGCGGGAGCGGGAGGCGCTCCGGGCCGCAGGGCTTACGCTCCCGCCGGGCAGTAAGGCGCAACTCTATGAGCAGCGGTTTTATCTCTACCGCCTGCTGACCGAGGCGTCCGAACAGCTTCACATCAGCTATTCGACGGTGGACCGGAGCGGTAAGGCGCTGCGCCCCTCCTTTTTGCTGCGGCATTTAGAGCAGCTGTTCCCGAGACTCCGCGCTGCAGCGCCGGAGACGGGAGAGCGATTTTATTCGACGCCCGAGGCTGAGCAGGCGCTGATCCGGGCGCTCCGCGCGGCCCGAAAAGCCGCGGAGGAAAACGGGGACAAGAGCGCTGCCTCCTCGGCTGCTTCCCTGCTCTCTGCCTTTGCGGCGGACACCGAGAGAAAGCGCGAGGCCGGGATGCTCGCGGATGCTGCCTGCGCCCTCTATGCCGAGGGGCAACTGTTCCGGGAGACTGCGCTTGCGCTCTACGGCGAGGTGCTGACCGGCTCGGTGACCCGCGTTGAAGAGTATTTCCGCTGCCCGTTCCGCCACTTTGCGAACTACGGGCTGCGTCTCAGACAGCTGCCGGAATTTCAGATCGCGCAGCAGGACCTCGGAAGTCTCGCACACCGCGCGATTGAGCTTGTGTTCCGCGCGGCGGCGAAGGCAGAGAAGAGCCCTGCGGCGTATTCGGACGATGAACTTCGCGCCGTTGCCGCCGATGCGGTGCGAGAGGCGGTGGAGGCGGATGCGAGCGGTCTCTACAAGGACAGCGCAAAGAACCGCTGGATTGTCGGAAAATTAACACGGATTGTGACGCAGAGCATCCTTGTAATGGCAGAGCAGCTGAGACGGGGCTCGTACCGGCCGCTCGCGGAGGAACTGCGCTTTTCGAGCAAGGATGCGCCCGAGAGCACACCGGCGCTTTCCGTCGGCAGCATGCAGCTCCGCGGCAACATTGACCGCGTCGATACGGCGGAACACGAGGGAAAACTCTATGTCAAGGTGGTCGACTATAAGACAGGGGCCACGAGCTGGGAGCCCTATAAGATACTGAGCGGCTCACAGTTACAACTTTTGATTTATCTCTCCGCGATCACGGAGCTCTTTGAACGGCAGTATCCGGACAAGGAAATATTGCCGGGGGCCGTTTTTTACGCGCCGGTCGGCGATGCGTTTGTGGATCTCGAGAAAATACGGACAGAGGAGGCGCTCCGGAAGGCGAAGTTAAAAGAGCTCACGCCGAGCGGTCTCATGAACAGCGACGAGACAGCGCTCACCTTGCTCGCGGGCGACGGCGAGGACGCAGCGGATTTTCTGCCGGTCCGGACCGGTGAGGGAAAAATCCGCCTCGGCGAAAATACGGTGGATGCCGGTCGCTTCTTCAAACTGCAAGCCTACGCGAAGGAAAAACTCCGGGAGGCCGGCGAGGCGATACTCGGCGGCAGCGTTCAAGTGTTGCCGCTCGAGGAGGACGGACATACGAGCTGCGAGTACTGTCCCTACCGAGATGTCTGCGGCTTTGATGCCAATCTCACCGGCTACAAGGTGCGGCGGAACAAAAAGCAGAAGGCAGAGGAAGTCTTTGCCGAAATTGACCGCGCGGCGGGAGAGGAGACAGAGCGATGACACGTTGGACCGAAGAACAGGAGAGAGCCATTGCGCTCTCCGACCGAAGGCTGTTGATTTCGGCGGCGGCGGGCAGCGGAAAAACCGCGGTTCTGACCGAGCGCATTGTCGCGAGAGTCCTGGACCCGAAGCATCCGGTCGATATCGATGAACTGCTCATCATGACCTTTACCCGCGCCGCGGCTGCCGAGATGCGGGAGCGCATCCGGCGCAGGCTTGAGGACTGCCTGCAGCAGGCGCTTCGAGACGGAGAGTCCGGAATCGCGGCGCGCGCCAAGCGGGAACTCGCGGAACTGGATGCCGCGCGAATCACGACGATAGACAGCTTCTGTCTGACCGTGCTCCGGGAGCATGCGGACCGCCTCGCGGTCGATCCGGCGTTCCGCGTCGGCAGCGAGGAAGAGCTGCGCATTCTGCAAAACGATGTGCTGGAAGAGCTTCTGGAGGAACAGTACGAGAAGGCGGATCCGGCCTTTCTCCGCTTTGCGGATGCCTTTTCACAGGGCAAGGCAGATCTCGGTATCGGCGAGGAGATTCTATCGCTCTATCGGTTTGCGGAGAGCCTGCCCTGGCCGGAGGAGTGGCTTTTTCGCGTCGAAGCGGAAGCAGAGCGGACGGACGGCAATCTATCGGAGAGCGCCTATCAGCGTTACATGGCGGAAGAGCTTCGGAAGCTCGGCGCCGAACTCTGCGGCTTTGCGGAGGAGGCACAGCTTCTCTGCGAAGAGGGAGGCCTAAACGGCTATGAGGGCGCGGTGCAGAGCGACCTCGGTAAACTGCAGCGCCTCCGGGCGGCGGAGGACTATCCGGCCGCCTGCCTTGCGCTCACAGCTTTTCAGAGCTACGACAGACTCGGAAGGAACAAAAAGGACAGCGACCCGGACTGCGCATCCCGTGTCAAAAGTCTCCGGGAGTTTTGGAAAAAGGCGCTCAAAAAACCGCTCGAAGCCTTCGGGCAGGGGGACGCGGAAGCTGCGGACAGGGTCGAAGACGCCGAGACCGTGCGCACATTAATCGGATTGGCGCGCGACTTTTCGGCGCGCTTTCTGGCAAAGAAGCGGGAAAAGAATCTCTTGGATTTTTCCGACCTGGAGCACGAGACTCTGGCGCTCTTTTGGGAGAGCGACGCCGCGGGAGAGCGGCATCCGAGCGAAATTGCGCGGGAATATCAGTCTGCGTTTCGGGAAATCTATGTCGACGAATACCAGGATTCAAACGGGGTGCAGGAAGAGTTGCTCCGCGCCATCGAGACCGGAAGACTTTTTCTGGTCGGCGATATCAAGCAGTCGATTTACGGTTTTCGCCACGCAAAGCCCGAGCTTTTCGCGGAGAAATATCGCAAGTACCGGAAGGATGACGGCGTAGAGGCGGAACCCGGAATTGACACGCGGGTGGATCTCCGCAAAAACTTCCGGAGCCGCAAAGCGGTGCTCGCAAGCTGCAATGCCGTTTTTTCGTATCTCATGCGCGAAGAACTCGGCGGCGTCCGCTATGACGCGGATGCGGCGCTCTATCCGGGGGCGGTGTTTCCTATACCTGAGGGCAGCGAGGACAGCTATGCGACCGAACTTATGCTGGTTGAGAGGGATGCAGAGGGCGAGGAGACAGCGGCGGTTGTCGAGGCCGAGGCCATCGCAACCCGCATCCGGGAGTTGCTTGACCCGGCAAAGGGGCTCAAGATTTCGGACGGCGAAGGCGGTCTCCGAGCGGCTGCTTACGGGGACATTGCAATCTTGCTCCGTGCGACTTCCGGGCAGGCAGAGCGCTTTGTCGAAGTGTTGATGAGTCACGGTATCCCGGCGCTCGCCGAGCAAAAGACCGGTTACTTTGACGCGACAGAGGTCAGAACGGTGCTGAGCTTACTCCGCGCAATCGACAATCCTTTCCGCGATATTCCGCTCGCCGCCGTGCTCCGCTCACCGGTCGGCGGTCTCAGCGAAGAGGAGCTCGCCTCTCTCGCGGCAAAGGGCGAGGGCGTGAGTCTCTACGAGCGCCTCGAAGCGGCCGTTGCGACAGCGCCGGAGAGCACGGCCGCGGTGAAAGCCGCCGCGCTCTTTCGGAAACTTGGGGCCTGGCGGGAAGCGGAGAGCTATCTCGAGCTCCCGCAATTTTTGCGACTTTTGTATACAGAGAGCGGCTACCGGAACGAGGAGGCAGCACGCCCGGGCGGTGAGCTCCGCTTTGCGAATCTGCAGATGCTGATTGTGAAGGCCGAGGAGTTTGAGAGCATCGGGTACCGCGGACTCAGCGATTTTGTGCGCTATATTGACAATCTGAAAAAATACAACGCCGACTACGGATCCGCGCAGCTCCCCGGTGAAGAGGCAGCGGCGGTTCGCATTATGACCGTGCATAAGTCAAAGGGGCTGGAGTTCCCGATTGTCTTTTTGGCAGGACTCTCGAAGCGCTTTAACCAGCGGGATCTGAGCCGCGGCATTCTCTACGACGAGAAACTCGGCATTGCGGCCGATGCAGTCGATTACGACTTGCATGCCAAGGGCGGCACGGCGAAGAAGGCGGCGTTTGCCTGGCACCTCAGGACGGAGGCGCTCGGGGAGGAACTCCGCGTGCTCTATGTCGCGATGACGCGCGCCAAGGAGAAGCTGATTCTGGTCGCCGGTTTCAAGGAGGGAACAGAGCCGCTGCCGGACGGTGAGAGCGGTGAACCGCTGTCCGAAACGGACGGCGGCGAACCGCTTTGCACGGCAGAGCTCCGCAGCGCAAACAGCTATCTCGAATGGATTCTCATGGCAATGGCGCGGGACAAGGCGCTTTGCCGGATTGTCCCGCGGAAGGTGAGCAGTGAGGCCGCGGCGCGTGAGATTCTCGAGACGGGTGAGAAGGTACTCCGGCTCCGGGAAGAACTGCGAAAAGCCGAAGAGACCCCGCCGACAGAGACAGAGGCCGCCCGCTTTGCGCCGCTCATGAAGCCCTATGCCCACGCGGAAGATGTGCGGCTTCAGGTCAAGTGGAGCGCTTCGGAACTGAAGCGGCTCAGGGAAGAGCGGGAGGAGGGACTCTCCGCGCCGCTCTTTTCCCTCCCGCAGGACGGGGGAAGCGAGGTCGCTGCGCGGCGCGGCACCGCCTACCACAAACTGTTTGAGCGGATTGATTTTACCCGGTCCTGGACAGAGGAGGGGCTTCGGGATTTTCTGAAAGAGCTGGCGGAGACCGGCGCACTGCCGGAAGAAGACGGGGCGCTGATCGCACTGCCGCCTGTCATCCGTTTTCTGCAGAGTGCGCTCGCCGCGCGGCTCGCGAGCGCGCAGCGCGCCGGTACCTTGCACCGCGAGACTTCTTTTGTGATGGCGATACCGGCGCACGAGGCCGACCCGTCCAGACAGAGCGAGGAACCGGTGGTCGTGCAGGGCGTGATTGACGCCTGGTTTGAGGAGGCAGGGCAACTTGTGGTGCTCGACTATAAGACCGACAAGACGACGGAGGAAGCGCATTACCGCGAGAAATATACAGCACAGCTTTCTCTCTATGCGCGGGCACTCGCGATGACGGAGGAGAAGACGGTCGCAGAGAAGCTCATTTACTCGACAGCGCGCGGCGAGGTTCTCGCCTTGTGAATCGCGCCGAATTGCGCTATACTTCGACTAAGTATGTGCTTTGGAAAGGATAGGAGATGACAAGACGAGCGCTCAGAGAGCATTGCTTTAAGATGCTGTTCAGCACCGATTTTTGCGCACCTGCGGAGGCGGACGGGCAGATCGATGCGTATTTATGCGAAGTTCCGGACGAAGAGGACGAGAGTCCGGAATTCAGTGAGGAAGAGCGGAAAATATGCCGGGAGCGCGTCAAAGCCGTTCTCGACAAGCGCGAGGAGATCGACGGCATTCTGCAACAGGCGTCCTCCGGCTGGAGTCTCCGGCAGATGGGGCGCGTGGAGCTGACGATACTCCGCCTCGCCTGCTTCGAGCTCCGCTTCGACGAGAACATTCCGGAGAAAGTCGCCATCAATGAGGCCGTGGAGCTCGCAAAGAAATTCGGCGGAGAAGAGGCACCCTCTTTTGTGAACGGCGTCCTCGCGAAACTGGTCTAAATGGCAACGATCTATACGGTGACGCAGCTCAATGCCTATGTGGGCAATCTGTTCCGCGAGGATTTTCTGCTCGCGGGACTTCGCGTGCAGGGCGAGCTCTCCAATGTGAAGTATCACGCGAGCGGGCATATTTACTTTACCTTGAAGGACAGCGGCGCGGAACTCCGCGGCGTCATCTACCGGCAGAATGCACTCGGCCTCGACATGCGCCTTGCGGACGGCCTGCAGGTGGTCTGTACGGGAGCTGTGACCGTCTACGAAAAAGCGGGCGTCTACCAGCTGAACACAAAAACCGTCGAGAAATTGGGGCAGGGTGAGCTCTATGCGCTCTATCAGGCGCGTCTCCGCGCGCTTGAGGCGGAAGGTCTCTTTGATGCGGCGCACAAGAAGCCGCTGCCGCGCTTCGTTTTGACGCTCGGCGTCGTGACGAGCCCGAGCGGCGCGGCGATTCATGACATTCAGACCGTTGCCCGCCAACAGAATCCCTATGTCAAAATTGTGCTCTATCCGGCGCTGGTGCAGGGAGAGGGCGCGGCAGAGAGCATCGTGCGGGGGATTCGGACCCTCGACCGGCGCGGCGTGGATCTCATGATTGTGGGACGCGGCGGCGGTTCACTCGAAGATCTCTGGTGCTTTAACGACGAGCGGGTTGCGCGGGCAGCCTATGCCTGTGAGACGCCCCTGATTTCCGCGGTCGGGCACGAGTCGGATGTGACCCTCCTCGACTTTGTCGCGGATCTCCGCGCGGCGACGCCTTCGGCGGCGGCGGAGCGCGGTGTGCCGAATCTGGCGGCGCAGCTGGCCCTGATTGCGGGGCTACGGCAGCAACTGTCCCGGGGGCTGCGGGAGAAAGTGGGGGATCTCCGCGCGCGCGCAAGAGGGGCGGGCTTCCGGCTCCGGCTGAACGCGCCCGAGGAATTGCTCAGCGCGAGACAGCAGCGCACCCTCGCACTGCGGCAGGGACTCGAGGCAGGACTGAACAAAAAGATACAGGCGCGGCGGGCGGCGTTTCAGCTGCTCGCGGCGCGCCTTCGCGCGGCTTCTCCGCTCAATCGTCTGACAGGCGGCTATGCCTATGCCGCCCATGCGGACGGCACAGCCGTGCAGAGCGCCGCAAGCCTCTCGACGGGAGAGCGGCTCAGCCTTCGCTTCCTGGACGGCGCGGCGGAGGTCAGAGTCGAAGAAATCAGGAGAGAACAGCAGGAGGAGAGCCATGGACGAAAAGCTTGAGCAGGAGAAGAAGCAGGTGACGGCAAAGAAGAAGAGCAAGCTGTCGGTCGAAGCGAGCATGGAGCGCCTCGAAGCGCTGCTGGAAAAGCTCGAGGCGAGCGATACCAGCCTCGAGGAGGCCTTTTCGCTCTACGAAAAAGGCATGAAGCTCGCGGGTGAGATCAACGAGCGACTCACCTTTGTCGAAGAGCAGATGGAAGTTCTGGAGGATCGATATGCCGACACTTCCCTATGACAAAACGGAAATCGAAGCGCTGATTCGAGCTGCGCTGCCCCGCGAAGAGGGGTTGCAGCGCACCGTCATCCGGGCCATGCGGGAGGCTGTCGAGAACGGCGGCAAGCGCATACGCCCGATTCTGCTCTTTGAGACCTGCAGATGTTTTGCGGCGCGGCGCGGTGAGACGGGCTGGAAGGAAGAAGCGGCGCCCTTCCTCGCGGCGCTTGAGATGATACACAGTTTTTCGCTGGTACACGACGATTTACCCTGCATGGACAATGACACGCTGCGCCGCGGCAAACCGACGACCTGGTATGTCTACGGCGAGGCCATGGGCACGCTCGCGGGCGACGGACTGGTGTTGGAAGCGCTGACCGTGGCCGGACGCGCCGTGGGGCAGTCCCGCCATCCGGAGAGAGCGGCGCGGGCGCTCGCGATACTCGGCGAGAAGAGCGGTGTCGGCGGCATGCTCGGCGGGCAGTCCGTGGATGTCGAGAAGACCGGAGAGCATCTGGATGCGACGACGCTCGACTTCATCTACCGCCTGAAAACCGGCGCCCTCCTCGAGGCCGCCTTTATGATGGGCGCGGCCCTCGGCGGGGCGAGCGAGGCAGAGATTTCGTGTGCCGAGCAGATCGGCAGGGCGGTCGGTCTCGCGTTCCAGATTCAGGACGATATTCTCGACGAGACCGCGACCGAGGCAGAGCTCGGCAAACCTCTGCACTCGGATGAAAAAAATCAGAAGACGACCTATGTCTCCCTTTTTGGGCTGGAAGCCGCGAGAGAGGCTGTCAGACGACAGAGTGAAGCGGCAGAGCAGCGCCTTCGGGAGTTCCCGGGCGAGACAGAGACACTCGCGGCGCTCATTGCTTATCTCACGGACCGTCGCTTCTGAGGACGGAGAGAGTTATGAGTCGATTGGATCAAATCAACGGACCGGCGGACATACGCCGTATACCGGCAGCGGAATGGGGGGCGCTCGCGTCCGAAATCCGGCGCTTTCTGATTTCGCACTGCGCGGAGTCGGGCGGACATCTCGCGAGCAATCTCGGCGTCGTGGAGCTCACGATGGCCATGTATTTGAGCTTCTGTCCGCCGGAAGATAAAATCATCTGGGATGTCGGACATCAGTCCTACACGCATAAGATTCTGAGCGGTCGCAAAAAGGATTTTGCGGGGCTTCGGCAGTTCGGCGGCATTGCGGGTTTTCCGAAGCGAAACGAAAACCCGTGCGATGCGTTTAACACCGGACATTCTTCCACCTCGATTTCGGCGGGGCTCGGCATGGCAACGGCGCGGGACCTTCGCGGCGAGCACCATGCGGTCATTTCGGTCATCGGTGACGGCGCCCTGACCGGCGGTATGGCCTATGAGGCACTGAACAATGCGGGGCGCATGAAGTCGAATTTCATCATTGTGCTGAATGACAACCGCATGTCCATCTCCGAGAATGTGGGCGGCATGTCCGCCTATCTGAATTCCATCCGGACTTCGGCGGGCTATAACCGCCTGAAAGAGAATGTCGCGGAAGCGCTCTCGGCGATTCCGGGGCTCGGAAAGCGCATGGTCGAGAGTCTCAGGACCACCAAAAACGGCATCAAACAGCTCTTTGTGCCGGGGATGCTCTTTGAAAATCTCGGCGTGACCTATCTCGGACCGGTAGACGGACACGACATTAAAAAAATGATGCGCGTCTTTGAGGAGGCGCGGCGCTTAAACCGCGCGGTTCTCGTGCATGTCATCACCGAAAAGGGCAAGGGCTACCGCCCGGCGGAGCGGCATCCGGACCTCTTTCACGGCGTCGGACCCTTTGAGCTCGCGACCGGCGTCCCGAAAAAGAATAAGCACTATCCGGACTACACCGATGTCTTTTCGAAGACCCTGATTCAGCTCGCCGCGGAGGATTCCCGCATTGTCGCGGTCACGGCGGCGATGCCGGAGGGCACGGGGCTCGCGGCGTTCGGGCGGCGCTATCCGCAGCGCTATTTTGACGTGGGCATTGCCGAGCAGCATGCCGTGACGAGCGCGGCGGGTCTCGCGGCGGGCGGCATGAAGCCGGTCGTCGCGGTCTATTCGTCTTTTTTACAGCGCGGCTTTGATCAGGTGCTCCACGATGTCTGTATTCAGAACCTGCCGGTGGTCTTTGCGATTGACCGCGCGGGACTGGTCGGCGCGGACGGCGAGACCCATCAGGGTGTCTTTGACCTGTCCTATCTCGGCTGTATTCCGAACATGACCATACTTGCGCCGAAGAATTGCTGGGAGCTCGAAGAAGAACTCCGCTTTGCCTTTTCCTACGGCGGTCCGATTGCGATACGCTATCCGCGCGGCCAGGCCTATCGCGGTCTCGGAGAGCACAGGGAACCGATACGCTTCGGCAGGGCGGAGCTCCTGTTTCGCGAGGAGAAGACAGCTCTGCTCGCACTCGGCAGCATGGTGAGCACGGCGGAGCATGTCAGAGAAAAGTTAAAGGCGCTCGGCCAGCCCTGTACGCTTGTCAACATGCGCTTCGCGAAGCCGATTGACCGGGAGCTCCTTGCGAAACTCGCAGAGACGCATCAGAACTTTGTGACGCTCGAGGAGAATGTGCTCCGCGGCGGCTTCGGCCTCGAGGTGGCCGAATGGGCTTCGTCGCAGGAGAAAGAACTCTCGGTGACGCACATTGCTTTGCCGGACGCCTATGTGGAGCACGGCGATGTGTCGGTGCTCCGGCAGCACCTCGGCATTGATTCGGATTCGATTGTCCGCGTGTTGCGGGACAAGTATCACTGGTGAGTGGAGAGGAACGGAATGAAAGAGAGACTGGACGTTATGATGACGGCGCGCGGCCTCGCGGAGAGCCGCGAAAAGGCAAAGGCGCTCATCATGGCCGGCGTGGTATTCGTGGACGGACAGCGGGAGGACAAGGCAGGACAGAATTTTCCGCCGGAAGTGACCATCGAGGTGCGCGGCAATCGCCTGCCCTATGTGAGCCGCGGCGGCCTGAAACTCGAAAAGGCAATGAAAGAGTTTCCGCTCTCGCTCACAGGTAAAATCTGCATGGATGTCGGCGCCTCGACCGGCGGTTTCACGGACTGCATGCTGCAAAACGGGGCGCTTAAGGTCTACGCGGTCGATGTGGGCCACGGCCAGCTCGACTGGAAACTCCGGAACGATACGCGTGTCGTTTGTCTCGAGAAGACCAACATTCGCTATGCGACCCGGCAGGAGGTGCCGGAGGAAATTGCCTTTTCCTCGATTGATGTCTCGTTTATCTCGCTCGAGAAAGTGTTGCCGGCGGTGCGGGCGCTGCTTTCCGCAGAGGGCGAAGTGGTCGCGCTCATCAAACCCCAGTTTGAGGCGGGGAGAGAGCAGGTCGGCAAGCACGGCGTGGTGCGGGAGCCGAAAATCCATGTCGAGGTCATCGAGAAAGTGCTCGGCTATGCGGTGGCTTCGGGCTTTGTGCCGCACGGCCTAAGTTTTTCGCCGATACGCGGGCCGGAAGGCAATATCGAGTATCTGATCTGGCTTCGCACTGCGGAGGAAAGCGAGGGCGCTCCCGCAGTGACGCCGGAGTCCGCGCGCGCTGTGGTTCGCGCGGCACATGAGACTCTGGCGGGAGGAAAAGCATGAGACGGTTTTTACTTTTCCTGAACCGCGGCAAGGAGCACGCGGCGGAGAAGGCCGCGTCGATCCGGGAGCAGCTTCTCTCGCTCGGCGCCGAACTGGTCGACATCAAAGAGCACGATATCGCGGGGATTCGCGGCGAAGACTACGACTGCGTGCTGACACTCGGCGGCGACGGGACGCTGATTCGCGCGGCGCGAGGGCTCGCCGGGAGCGGCGTGCCGCTGGTCGGCATCAACCTCGGGCACCTCGGCTATCTCACGGTGGCGAGCAGCGACGAAGAAATCCCCGGGGTTTTGGAAAAACTCATCGCGGACGACTATGTCATCGAAGAGCGGATGATGCTGAACGGCAGGGTCATCCGGAACGGGCACGAGAGCCCGCGCGACCATGAGTGGCTCGCGTTGAATGAGATTGTCGTCTCGCGAAAAACGAGCGCCGGTCCGGTGCATTTCCGGATTTATGTAAACGGGGCTTTCTTGAATGAATATAAGGCAGATGGTATTATTATCTCAACACCGACCGGTTCGACGGCATATAATCTGAGCGCCGGAGGACCTATCATTGATCCTGCCGCGCGTATGACGGTGCTGACACCGATTTGTCCGCACTCGCTGTATCGCGCGAGCATTGTGCTCCGCGCGGAAGATGTCCTTGAGGTCTGGATTCCGGAAGAAGAGCGGGGCATTCAGAGCGCCGATTTCGACGGCGCCGCGACCGAAGAACTGCTCGGGGGAGACCTCGTGCGCATTTCGGAGAGTCAGCAGACCACACCCGTGGTCCGCATCGGGGGAGAGAGCTTTTTGGCGCAGCTGCGCAGTAAGATGGCGGCGCTGTGAGGGGGGCGACAGATGAAGCTGGAGAGACATTCAAAAATTGTCGAGTTGATTGGAAAGAAGGAAATCGAGACGCAGGAGGAGCTGGTCGAGGAACTCAGAAAGGCCGGTTTTCGCGTGACGCAGGCCACGGTATCCCGCGACATCCGCGAGATGCGGCTCACCAAGGTCGCAACGGATAGCGGCAAGCAGCGCTACACCGTCATGCAGAACGAGGATCCGAAGATTGAGAAATATGTCCGGATTCTCCGGGACAGCTATCAGGGCATGGACAGAGCCCAGAATCTGCTGGTCGTAAAGACGGTCTCCGGTATGGCCATGGCGGTCGCAGCCTCGCTGGATGCGATGCACCTCCACGAAGTTGTGGGCTGCGTGGCCGGTGACGACACGGTATTCTGTGCGACGCGCTCCACGGACGACACGCTGCTTCTCATGGAGCAGATCAGAAAAATGCTTCTGGGCTGAGGTGAACCATGCTGCTGGGATTGCGGGTGAAGAACTTTGCACTGATTCGGGAGGCGAGCCTCTCGTTTGATACGGGCTTCACAGTGCTGTCCGGCGAGACAGGTGCCGGAAAATCCATACTGATAGATTCGATTTCCGCCCTGCTCGGCGCGAAGACAGGGCGGGATATGATACGGAACGGCGAAGAGGCCGCCTATCTGGAACTCATCTTCTCGGTACGGCAAAAAGAATTGCGAGAGCGTCTCGCGGCCCTCTCGATTGTGCCGGAGGAGGACGGAACCGTCATCGTGAGCCGGAAGATTCAGAAGACCCGTAGCATATCCCGGATTAACGGCGAGGCGGTCACAGCGCGGCAGTTAAAGGAACTCGCGGCCTTGCTCATTGACATTCACGGGCAGCACGAGGTGCAGACGCTCTTCTCGACCGAGATGCACGGACGGCTGCTCGACGAACTGTTGCCGCCTGCGGGGCAGGCAGCCCGGGAAGCCTATGCGGAGGCCTATCGGGCGTACCGGCAACTGCTCCGGCAGGAGCGGGAGAGCGCGGACCGCGCGGCGCTGCTCCGGGAGGCGGATTTACTCGCCTTTGAGATCCGGGAACTCTCGGAGAGCGGGATACACCCGGGCGAGGAGGCAGAACTCGCCGAAGCGTATGCGAGCGCAAAACACGCGGCGCAGATTGAAGAAGCGCTCGCCGAGGCAGAGCGCGCGCTTCAGACCGACGCGGTCTCGGAAGCGCTCCGCGCGGTGCGCGCCGTGGTGCGCTACGCGACATCGCTCGAGGCGCTTGCGGGGCAGCTGACCGAGCTCGACGCACTCGTCCAGGATGCGGCCGAAGCCGTGCGCGGGGAGCAGGGAAAGGTCGAGAGCGATGAGGAGACTTTAAACCGTCTCGGCGAGCGGCTCGATTTGCTGCGCCACCTCGAGGCGAAGTATGACTGCGATGAGGAAGGACTGCTTCGCCTGCTTGCGGAAAAAGAGGCGCGCGCTGCGGCAATCACCGCACTCTTGCGGAGCGCCGAGACCGTAACGCAGCAAAAGGAAAGCGCACGGCAAACGCTCTGCGCGGCCGCGGCTGCGCTGCGGGAATTCCGGCATCGGGCGGCGGAAAGCCTTGCGACGCGGGTCGAGACCGAGCTCGCGGCGTTGAATTTCAAGGGCGCGCGCTTTGAAGTCCGGTTTGCGGAGCTTGCCGATTTCGCGGAGAGCGGCAGTGAGAGCGCGGAATTCTATATCAGGACCAATCCGGGCGAGGAAATCAAGCCGCTCCGCCAGATTGCGAGCGGCGGCGAGCTGTCCCGCGTGATGCTCGCCCTGCAGACCGTACTCGCGGCAAAAGATCGGGTGGAGACCCTGATCTTTGACGAAATCGATGCGGGCATCAGCGGGCGCACCGCGCAGCTCGTCTCGGAGAAACTGATGGAAATCAGCCGGACCCGTCAGGTGCTCTGTATTACGCATCTCCCGCAGCTCGCAGCCATGGCGGATCACCACTACCTGATTGCGAAGGAGACGGACGGCAGCAAGACGGAGACGGAAATTCGGGAAATCACGGGAGAGGCGCTCTACCTGGAACTGGGACGACTGATCGGGGGCGCCGAGATTACCGCAGGTGTCCTGAAGACAGCAGAGGAAATGAAACAACTTGCAGAGAAAAGAAAGGAAGAAATGAGATGAAGAACATCTTGTTTGCTGCTTCGGAAGCGGTTCCGTTCATTAAGACCGGAGGACTCGCCGATGTCGCCGGATCCCTTCCGGCCTGTTTCGACCGGAGATACTTCGATGTGCGCGTCGTGCTGCCCAAATATCTCTGCATTCCGGAGAGATACCGGAATCAGATGGAATATGTGACGCATTTTTACATGAACTTTAACGGCGCGGACCGCTATGTCGGCGTCTTAAAGCTGGTAGAAGACGGCATCACCTTTTATTTCATCGACAATGAGAGCTATTTCGGCGGACTGCGCCCCTACGGCGACTGGCTCTACGACCTCGAGAAGTTTGCTTTCTTCTCGCGCGCCGTGCTCTCGGCTCTCCCGCTTCTCAATTTCCGCCCGGATCTGATTCACTGCCATGACTGGCAGACCGGCCTCATTCCGGTCTACTTAAAAGAGCGCTTTGCGGGCGGCGAATTTTTCCGGGGCATCAAGTCCGTGATGACCATTCACAATCTGAAATTCCAGGGAATCTGGGATGTTGAGACCATTGAGCGTATCACCGGTCTCTCGGAATATTTCTTCACGCCGGACAAACTGGAGTCCTATAAAAACGGCAACTTTTTGAAGGGCGGCATTGTCTATGCGGACGCTGTCACGACCGTGAGCCCGACCTATGCGGAGGAAATTCAGATGCCGTTTTACGGCGAGGGCTTAGACGGCCTCATGCGGGCGCGGCGCAATTCGCTCCGCGGCATCGTAAACGGCATTGACTACCGCGAGTTCGACCCGGCGACGGATCCGAAGATCGCGGAGCGCTACGACGTGAAGAACTTCCGCCACGAGAAGAAGAAAAATAAGGCAGCGCTCCAGGAGCGCCTCGGACTACCGGTCGACGACAAGAAGTTTGTGCTCGGCATTGTGTCCAGACTCACAGACCAGAAGGGTTTCGATCTGATTCAGGGCGTCATCGAGGAGCTTTGTCAGGAAGATCTCCAGTTTGTGATTCTCGGCACGGGAGAGGAGCGCTACGAGAACCTGTTCCGCCACTACGACTGGAAGTACCACGACAAGCTTTCGGCGCAGATTTACTATTCGGACGATGTGGCACATGCGATTTACGCGGGAGCCGACGCCTATCTGATGCCTTCGCTCTTTGAGCCCTGCGGCCTCTCGCAGATGATAGCGCTCCACTACGGCACGCTCCCGATTGTCCGTGAGACAGGCGGTCTGAAGGACACGGTGGAGCCGTACAATGAATTCACCAATACCGGTACCGGCTTTTGCTTTGCCAACTACAATGCGCATGAGATGCTCGACTGCATTCGCTATGCGAAGCGGATTTTCAGCGAGAGACGGCGCGACTGGAACCACATTGTGGACCGCGCGATGCAGGCCGACTACTCCTGGCAGCAGTCGGCGCTCAAGTACCAGGAGCTCTACGACTGGCTCATCGGCTACTGAGCGGGCGGACAGACAGAGAAAGGGTTACATGAGTATATTTCATCAATTGCGGGAAAATCAGGTGCTGATGAGCGCGGTCATCGCGTTCTTTGCGGCCCAGCTCGTCAAATTCCTGCTGGAGTTCTGGTCGACGGGGACGGTGAAATTTGAGCGTCTCCTCGGCAACGGCGGCATGCCGAGCTCGCACAGCGCGACGGTTTCGGCGCTTGCGCTCAGCGCGGGCTATTGTTACGGCGCCGCTTCGTTTGAATTTGCCGTGAGTTTTATCCTCGCGATGATTGTGATGACAGATGCGATCGGCGTTCGCCAGGAGACCGGAAAGCAGTCAAAGCTTCTGAACAAGATGATGGAGACGGATTTCTGGAAACAGGAGGACCCCGACTTACTGCCGGTCAAACTCAAAGAGTTGGTCGGACACACACCGTTGCAGGTCGCCGCGGGTGTGGTGGTCGGCATTCTGGTGGCGCTCGTCGCGGAGTACGGCTTATACCGCTGAGGAGGATGGATACGAAATTGATGAGAGAGAGAACGAAGCAGGCGCGGAAGCGGGGTGGGCAAATCCTCACCCTGCTTCTTGTCATGTTGTGCGGCCTTCTGCTCGCGGCCTGTGGGAAGAAGGAAGAGAAGACAGCCGAGAGCACCGCACTGCCCTATTCCGAAGCACAGCTTTTGCTGGTCATCGCCTCCGCAAGGCAGGAGACAGAGGAAGTCTACGGGAAGGAAATCTGGGACAAGCGCGTGAGCGGCGGACGGGAGACCTTTTCGGAGGCTTACTTCGATGAGCTGAAAGAGTTTTTCTATGAGCTCAGCGCGATGAACGGCATGGCGGAGGAGCGGAATGTAAAGCTCGACACGGAGGAGATGAGACGCCTCCACGAGGCGGCGGAGCATTTTTTTACGGCTTCGGTGCAGAACCAGCCGTCCTTCGGCGGGCTCAGCGAAGAAGAAGTCGAGTTTATGTTTCAGCAGTATGCGCGCGCGCTGAAGCTCCGGAAGACGATGCGCGAGGACAGAAGGGCGGAGGTCAGCGAGAGCGAGGCAAAGGTGATACGGCTGCAGAGTGCCGCGTGCGAGAAGCGGGAAGACGCCGAAAAGCTCCGCGATGAGGCGCTCGCCGGCGGCGATTTCCGGACACTCGCGCGGAAATACTGCAACGCGGATGCACCGGTCAAGAAGGTGGCGCGCGGCGACCTCGCACCGGCGCTCGAGCGGGTCGCATTCGCGATGGAAGACAATACCGTGAGCGCCGTGACGGACCTCGACGGCAAGTATTATGTGTTCAAGTGCCCGGTGAGCTATGACACCGAGGCGACCGCGGAGCGGCGGAAGAGCCTGCAGGACGAGAGACTGCAGAATCTGGTGCGCGAGGCCTATGAGCGTTACCTGAGCGCCCACCCGATTGCGGAGAATGCGGGCCTCTGGGACAGCATTGAGGGAAAAGTCAGCAAAAATTACAGCGGCAGCAATTTCTTCACTGCCGTGCGGGAGGCACTGCGCTATGAAGGCGTATAAGGCAGAGGAGTTGCGTGCATTTACCGGGGCCTTGTTCCGGAGCGAGCGCTTTGACGCTTTTCTGCTCTGTGAGGCGTCCTTCCGGACAGCGTTTTCTCTCGAGATTGACGGCAGGCGCAACAAGGACTGGTACAGCGCGGAAGAGGAACAGGAGCTGGGGGCGGAGGACTTTGTCCGCTGGGGCGAAGTCCGGGAACTTGCGTTTCAGGCAATCCGCGGCAAGAAAGTGCCGAAGGCCTTTCGCCTGGTGCTCCGCTTAAACCGGCAGGAGAGCACGGCTTTTCTTGCGGAGAGCGGGAGCCGGCTGCGCCCGGAAGAGGTGAGCGGCTTTTATTGGAATTTGCAGTATGAGGAAAAGACGCTGCGCCTTGTGAGCGGCGTGAGTGTGACGGCATTTCCGGGGGACAAGGCCCTGGAACAGCTCTGGGATCAGGCAACCGTGGCGCGCCTTCGCGCGATGGGACTGGTCATCAGTGAACTCTGAGGAGGCGGCTATGAGACGGGCAGGAGAGCTCTCCGGCGGGAGAGAAGAACAGATACAGGCAGAGACCGGGAATGAGGGCATGACAGGCGCAGACCTGCTCTCGCTCTATCTCGAGGAATTAAAGCAGATTCCGGCACTGGAGGGCGAGGAGGAGGCAGCGCTCCTCGAAAAGCTTCGGGCGGGCGATGCGCGCGCCAGAAAGCGCCTCACCGAGGGCTACCTCGGCACCGCGCTTGCGGAAATCCAACCTTTTGTCGGCACTATGGAGGCGGGCGAACTGATCGGCGTCGCAAATCTCGCGCTGACCGCGGCGCTCTGCGACGAAAAAATATTGGAAAGCACTGTACTTCGTGATACGATTAAACAGAAAGTGCATACAGCTTTGGAAGAAGCCGTGCGGGAGAACCGGCAGAGCGATACGGGCGAGCAGACACTTGCGGACCGCATGAACGCGCTGACGGAACTGTCTTCGAAACTCGCGGCAGAGCTCGGCAGGGAAGCGAGCCCCGAAGAACTGGCGTCGCGGCTCGACATCCCGCTCGACGAGGTACAGCGGCTTCTGGCAATGAGTATGCAGGCACTGGAGTGAGGCAATCGGTAATCCGGGAGGAAATTCAGAAATGGGCGTTAGAAGAATCTATGTAGAGAAGAAGAAAGCGTATGCCGTGCGCGCGGTAGAACTGTTTGAGAACATCAAAACCTATCTCGGCATTTCCGATATCGCGGGTGTGCGCGTGCTGGTTCGCTATGACATCGAAAATCTGGACGACAAGACCTTTTCGGAGGCGCGCGGCACCATCTTTTCCGAGCCGCCGCTCGATGAGCTCTACGAGGAAACATTTCCGAAGGAAGCGGGCGACACCGTCTTTTCCGCGGAGTATCTGCCGGGACAGTTTGACCAGCGCGCGGATTCCGCGGTGCAGTGCGTGCAGCTGATCGACAAGGATGCGGCGCCTGTCATCCGGACGGCGACGACCTATGTGCTCTCCGGAAAACTCAGCGCGCAGGAAATCGAAGCTGTCAAACATTTCTGCATTAATCCCGTGGACTCCAGAGAGTGCGCGGAGGAAAAGCCGGAGACGCTCACGCAGAACTATCCGGCGCCGGACGATGTGAAGACCGTCGAAGGCTTCACTGCAATGCCGGAGGATGATTTCCGGGCGCTCTACGCCTCCTTCGGTCTCGCAATGACATATGAAGACTTCCTGGAGATCCGTCATTATTTCGAGAGCGAGAAGAGAAATCCGACCGTGACCGAGATTCGTGTCCTCGACACCTATTGGTCGGATCACTGCCGCCACACGACCTTCCAGACCGAGCTCACAAAGGTGAGCTTCCTCGACGGCGACTTCCGCGAGCGCCTCACGAAGACCTACGAGCGCTATCGCCGCGACCACGAGGATTTGCTCGGTGGCAGAAGCGATAAGTTCATCTGCCTCATGGATCTCGCGCTGATGGGCATGCGCCGTTTAAAGAAGGACGGCAAGCTCACCGATCAGGAGGAGACGGATGAGATCAACGCCTGCTCCGTTGTCGTGCCGATTACGGTCGACGGTAAGGAAGAGGAGTGGCTCGTCAACTTTAAGAACGAGACCCACAACCACCCGACGGAGATTG
>ERZ773196.391-NODE-391-length-27516-cov-5.045810_pt1 | contig 27516 bp, 29 predicted proteins | sample MGYA00581009_ERZ773196 | MGnify/ENA primary metagenome ERZ773196 (study PRJEB29015, sample SAMEA2738162) | human oral metagenome | biome: human oral; feature: human-associated habitat; material: saliva | place: China | collected 2243 ... | reverse complement strand
TTTTTTCTTTTTTTTTATTTTTTTATAAAGTTTTTTAGAAAATGTCCGAAAAGGGTCCTTTGAAAACGGTTTCCATAACATATTTATAAAACACACTCACGACAAACCCCGCCACTACGTGTTTTATACACAAAATGTATATTTTGAATTTTGTCCGAGAATTTGTCCGAAAATGTCCGAAACCTCAAAATTTTGTCCGAAGATTAGAATTATTTTGTCCGAAAATGTCCGAAACTTCAAAAATGCCACTCAACCAAAAAATCTCACAAACCGCGCCGTTGTTTGTTTTCATAAAGAAAATCGCCCCAAATAACCAAGACACGTGAATAATTATAAGATTAGAAGCTCTAATGAAAAATCATGAAAACAACTCATATCGCTATATAGACCGCTCTCGAAGATTAAAAATGAATAAAGACACAATTTTTCACACCTCTCAAAAATCCATTTGTCCGAAACTAAGACCAAACTATTCATTTGACACTCCAAAGTTCTTTGTGCGAATTTCACAAACTTTTGTCCGAAATTTGTCCGAAAAAAAACATTCTCGGACAAAATCGGACGTTTTTCGGACAAAATGACCTTAATTTTGTCCGAAAACGAAAAAACTGACACTCGTTTTGAAAACAATTCATGAAAACATATACTGAAAGGGATTGAACATCCTTACACCGCCAAAATCGCGCCATTTTTCGGACAAAATGAAAAATGTCTCGGACAAAATCTCGGACAAATTTTTCCTTGTCAGCACCCTTTTTCTTTGCTATACTGAGTACATAATCAAAGAAAGGAACGGACTTATGTTCACCTATTTGGCAAACTGCTTAGGAAGTTTTGATCCCTATGACGGGCTCTACCTAATCACCATAGGACTTCTTATCAATCTTCTACTATTAACCCTTTATCGTAAACGAAAATATCCTTTTAACAAACCAAGTCTTCTTTATACCATCCTAAATAGTATCGTTGTTGTTAGTCTAGTGGGTCTTCTTCTTATGGCTCAAGGTGGACATCACACCTTATTAAAACCTCACTATAAACTAACCACCCAAAAAACAAGCAATTGGCGTAACGTCTATGAAAAAGGAACCTCTGATGTTTACGTCCAAACCGCAGGCAATAAAACAGCGCCAACCATTACGCTTAAAAGTTATACAGGTCGACAACACGACCAATTGAATATTCCTATAGCTAAAAAGACACAAACCCTTTTATTCCTTAAAGGAAAAGCTAAAAAAGAAGTCACCTTTATTAACCCTATCATTACAAAATCTTATGAAACCAAAGACATAAAAAACGCCACCCCTCGTGTTGACCGTGTGGATATTGCTGATGAAAACGTTAAAATAACTTCCCATCATCTTACACAAGTGGCTATTGCCAAAACAGCCAAAATTCATGTCACTTTCGTAGATAAAAACCAAAAAGAAGACCTTCCACAAAGTAATGACTCCACGGAAAAGAATCAAGACATGCTCAATCGTCTCATTGCTAGCGGAAACCCCTTCTACACAATCAAATAAAGGAAAGATAACTCATGACTAAAAAATTAGCCATCGCGTCAACACTTTTTGCAACCCTTCTCTTAGCACCTATCGCACACGCAGATACCCAAGCAGACGCCAAAAAAGCCAGTGAACTGAACGCCATTGAGAAAAAACACGAACTGATTAAAAAAGCCGACGCCTTTCAAAAAGAAGAAGAAAAACGTATCAATGACCAAAAAACAGCAGACGCTGAAGAAAAAGAACGTAAACGTCAAGAAGACAATAAAAAACAACCCCTCAAGGTTCTTGAATTAGCTGCCAAATACGAATCTAACAATCGTGGCCCAGGAGCAATTCTAGGAGAACTTGATGACGGTGCAGGAATGAACTATGGAACCTATTCCTTAACCCAAAACCATACCATGAAACCCTACCTTAAATTCCTAGAAGAAAAATACCCAGACCTCAGAAGTCAATTGCCTGATGATATCGGAAGCGCTGCTTTCAATGAGGCATGGAAAACTCTAGGTGATAAAGATGGCGAGCGTTTCAAGCAAACCCAAGCCGAATTTATCTTCAATAAAGACATCTTACCTGCTATTGATAAACTCAAAAAAGACACTGGTGTTGACCTTTTAGACGGTACCCATACCTTGGGCAGCGTTGGCATGTTTGCCAGCATGATTCACAATGCAGGTTATGGTTGGTATGGTACCATTAAAACAGCTGCTCAAACCTTAGCCACAACCCACGACGACAATGCCTTCATTGAAGCGACAGGCGGACACGTCAGAGACAATTATTCAGGACGTTATGCAAATGGTATCAGAAACCGCTACCGTAAACAAACCCCTGACGAACAAGCCCGTACCGAACTCTTTTGGTACATCCGTCCTTAAGCCCAAATAATGGGCTTTTTTTGTGGCGTTTACTCCCGCGGGAGCTAACGCTCCCGATCGGCTTTTGTGCGGGCGTGAGCCGACCTAACGGTCGTCTCGCCCGTGTCCCATGGTTTGTGTTTTGGAAGAAAAACGCCGTGTGTGATGACTGACACACGGCTCTATTATTTAACTCCACTCAGAAAGGATTATCACCATGTTAACATTTTACGACTTCGAGAGCCACGGCAGACGCTATAACGCACTAAACAACTAAGGAGAATCCATGAAACACACTGCAATAATCACATCTAACACCAAACTCCCTAAAGGCTGGACCTATAAAGACGGTAAAGCGACTAATGGTAAGCTCACCATTGAATCCAAAAAAACCTATACGCTTGCCCAAAAACGTAAAGACCGCATGCCCTTTTACCGCATCGCTATCCCTATTACCCGTCACAACATTCTAGGCGAACTCAAACACGTTCATGACTATCATGATTTAACCATTAAAGAAGCTGAAGCCTTTTTCCCAGCCTTGTCTAATGATCCAAAATTCAATACCATCATTCAAGGGGCTTATCAATTTGATGAACTCTATGAAAAACAACAAAAACGCATCCAAGCCTTCTGTAAACTCCTTGAGAAAAAATACCCCGTTATCGCAAACCTAGCAAGCACCGAAGACCTTGAAATCGTTCTTGAACGTGCAGATAACGAAAAGTCTCTTGGAACCTATTATGTCATGACTGACCAGTACCCCGATAAAGTTACTGTCTTCAGTCTTTACAACTACATCACAGATAAAGATCTTTATACTGACATTGAAACCTGGCTAAACAAGAAAGGATAAACAATGACCCTTACACGCGTACAAATTCACGACCTACTTTATTTGGTTCGTGCCAGCTCTTTTGTTCCTGGTATGACAAAAGAAAAACAAGAAGCCTTAGAACGTAGTCTTACTGAAGAACTTCGTAATTTAGATAAACCAGAAAGGAACAATATCCATGGGACAACGCCTCATCATTAAAAACCGTATCATTAATCCAATCACAAAGCATCAATTTGACGCCAACGTCATCTATTATCACTGGTCAGCCTACACCGAAAGTAGCCTCATTGAACTAGAAGACTTCGTCACTAATCTCATGAACGCCTATGACAACCCCGATTTCCTAAAGGACTTAACCCCTGAAGGACAAGTCCTTTTTGACAAATACAAAAATAACAAACTTATCGCCATTGAAAAAGAAGCCTTCTTTAATCTCATGACTTACTATAGCGTCAATGGTGTCAGTCGAGACGAGACCCTTAACGTCCTTCGTCTATGGACCACTGACCTAGATCGTCCACTTGACCGCAACGCAGGACTTCTAGGCATCACCCCACAAGACCAAGAAGATATCCTCTTTTGGTCAGAAGGTACGCTTATCATTAATTGGGTTTTAGACAACCAAGGACGTCCTAACCTTGAAAAAACGACCTTTGACTTTAATGACCTTTTCTGGGACTGGACAACAAAAGAATACAACGAAGACCTAGAATATGATGACGACTTCACACCTTATGAAGATCTTCCTGTCAATCCTTATCAAGTCACCAACATTCCACTCACTGAACTCAAAACCTACCAACAAACTATCGCCGAAGGCCCTCACGAATGGTACGACGGTAGCAATCACATCTATATGTACATTGAATGATAGAAAGGACACACAAATGACTACCTACTATGGCATTTTTGACAATCAAGCCTACGATTTAAGAAATGGCTTTGCCTCAACTGACTATGAACGTCTTGTTACTGACGTTGCCACTGATATCGTAGACGTCACAGACGATGACTACATCTTAAATCTCGTCGCTAATAAACAAACCATTGATTTAGAAACCGCCTGGGATATTTTAGACGCGCATGACTTTAATCTTGCTAAAATCCCTCAATATGTCTATGAACTTCTTAAAGCAAGTGACGATGCAGCAGTCGTATCGACGGAAAGCAACTACTTCTGGCAAGGAAGTCTCTCAAATGTAGAGCGTCTTGACAAACACTTAAATACTATTGAAACTTTTGACGACTAAAAAGGACACACCCTCATGGCAAATTTATCAGACGCTTCAGGTACCGTTACCCTAACCGTACCCACTAAAAAAGACCTCAAAGATTTTCTCTTCCTTCACGCACTCTCAGAAAGACGTGCAGAATACCACACCACTATTATTGACTGTTATGGCTTTGAGCCAACCCTTAAAGATTACAACTCTCTAGATGAAATCATTGAAAACGAAATGATCGAAGAAGATGAAACAGACACCTCTTATAAAGCTACCTTCTACTTTGCTGCCGTCGGACGTTGGTGCTTTGAAAACAATCTCAATTGGTTCTTTGACTGTCTTAAGACCGATTATGAAGAAGACTTCCTTAACGACCTCAAAGACAATCTCAAAGAAAAGACCATTACAGCTTTCTTTGACTTTGTAGACGCTGAACCAGGTTGTGCCTTCATCGCAGACCAAGAAGTTCTCGTCACTTATGAAAATGGTGAATCAACAGTCACGGTACAAAAAAACCACACCTGCGACTACACCGTTCAAAATCTTCTTGATTATGACATTTATGGTCGTTATGACATCGTCTCAGAAAAATGGCTGAAAGAAAATTATGACGATTTCGCAAGTCAATTTGACAGAACCAATCCTGACTTTTATCACTTCTTAACCAGCCACAAAGACGACATCTACCCACATCTAACCGATGATGAATCCGTCTATGAATGTGACGAATTTGACTACATGCTCGAAAACAACGACAATATTCCAGACTTTAACGACTAGAAAGGAAACCCCATGGCTAATCTCTCATGTGCGTCAGGGTACATGACCCTAACCACAGCAACTAAAGAAGATCTCAAGGACTTTATCTTCCTTCATGTTCTCTCAGAAAAAAATGCCTATTATGACACGACTATTGATGGTATCGAATTTCTTGAACCAACCATTGAAGATTATGAATACCTAGATGTTCGTATCGATGAACATAAAGACAAAGAAATTATCACCGACAACGCTTATCAAGTCACCTTTATGTTCTATGCCAATGGCCGTTGGAACTTTGAAAACAACCTCGATTGGTTCTTTAATTGTCTTGAAAGAAACTACGACGATGACGCGATTAACGCCCTTAGAGACAACCTTAAAACCCAAACCATTAAAGCCTTCTTTGACTACACCGACTACGACGACGGTTGTGATTTCATTGTTGAGCAAAAGATTTTATTGGCCTACGACAAAGGCACCGTCACAAAAGACGTTCAAGAATCTGACGAATCAGCTTTCACGGTTGAAGCTCTTCTTAAAAAAGACATCTATGACAAATACGAGATTGTCTCAGAACGCTGGCTAAAAGAACACTACGATGACTTTGTCAATCACTGGCAAAAAAATGATCCTGACTTTGCTCAATTCTTAAAAGACCATAAAAACGACATCTACCCATATCTCACAGACAACGATCATGCCTATCTTACAGATTTCTTTGATACCATGCTTGAAAACAACGAAAACATTACCTTAAAGGAGGTCACCTATGCCTAACGAACTCACCCCTGAAGAAAAAAACGCTAAACGTCAAGCCTTTTTAGCCCTTGATGTTAAAAATGAAGACTTTTCAAACCTTCCTGCCCAACAAACCCCACCACCTGGACTAAGCGATGACGAATGGCAAGAAATCGCACGTGAACTGCTTTACCTCAACCAAAAACTCATGCGTGACGAATTGAGTCTAGACGACGGTAAAAAGATGACCGCCATCAACAGTCACATTAAAAACACGCAAAAAAAATACAACGATTCCCTTAAGAAAACCGTTGAACAATATAAAACTGCCCTTGCCAATGCCTTAAAAGCTGTCGGCTATAACAATGTGGTCACCTTCATTGAAGAAAAAAATGCCGAACAACGTGCCGTTCAAAATGAACGTTTGACCCACAACCGTCAAATGCTTCATGACGCTGTTGAAACCTCTCTAGAAAAGTCACCACACATCAAAAACAGTACCTTTAAAAACAGTCTTGAAACCTTGTTCCTTCAAGCCTTTCCTGACGTCAACTCAAAAGCCAAAAACAAAGTCATCGAAGGCAATAAACTCACCGCTCTCCAAGCCGTTGTCAACCAAACCATGGCAACCGTTGACGCAGTCTTTAAAGACTATCCTGTTATTAACTTCTTACCATCGTTTAGTGAAACCATTCGTCAATTATCAAACCTTGTCAGCACAAACAGCACGGATACGTCAAAAATCAAAGACTGGTTGAAAGCCGATGAAGACACTATCATTGATCTCAAACTAAAAGAAAAAGCTAAAGACCCACTAGACGCTATTGCACTTATTAAAGCTGAATTGAAAAAAGTGGCAGATAAAGACAGTGCCGAAACAGCACTAGATCATATCGAACGCATTCTTTTGAGCCGTAAATAAGCCAAACTTATGATACAATAAAAAAAACAAAAGAAAGTAGAGAAATCCATGTCAGAAGATATTTTCTCAAAAAAAGAAAACGCCTTTGATGCCCTACTCGAAGAATTTGGCGTTACTGAAGGTGTCGAGACCCCACCAACAACCAATAACATTGATGATTTGTTTAGCACAGAACCACCAAAGACAACAGAAACACCAAAAAAAGAAGCACCTAATTTCGATGACCTATTGGCTAACGTCCCAACAAAAGACGCACCAAAAACCCAAGAAAAAGCCCCTAGTTTTGATGACCTATTGGCTGACGTCCCAACAACAAAAACGAAAGACGCACCGAAAACCGAAGCCCCTTCTCTTTTTGATGACCTTTTAGCAGATGCCAAACCTGCAAAACCAAAAAAAGAAAAAAAAGAACCTGAACACATTCCTGATAAATCAGAAGACTACCGTGTTCCAAACGATGTTCTTCATCTTAACAAAGTTCCAAAACCAGACAATTCTTGGGAAGCCGAAGCGGCTGACATCGTGGTTCCCGAAGTCAAGCCAAAAGGGGCTACACCTGGCGCTAACCCGACAAAAGGAGCTACGCCTGGCGCTAACCCAACAAAAGGTGCTAGTCCATTTAGCACACCTGGCGCTAATCCTACAAAAGGAGCTAATCCATTCGGTGGAACGCCTGCAAAAGGAGCTAATCCATTTGGTGGAACATCCGCAAAAGGAGCCAGCCCATCAAAAGGCGCTAACCCATTTGGCAACGCTCCTGCAAAAAGCACTGCCCCAGATAACTTCAATCCATTCAACAAAAAAGAACCTGCCAAAGAAACCCTTTGGACAAGCCCTAGCGATTTGGATTATGACCAATTAGCTGAAAAGATTGCTGAAAAACTCATTCAAAAACTCATTCAAAAACTTAACTAAAGGAGGTTTTTTCTTGTGACATCTCTGTTTAAAAAATTCACAAACGCCATCTTTGAAAAACCAAGAGAAGAATTTTCAGAAACGCCTAGCGTTGTAGAACCGCCAATCGTAGAACCGTCTGAAAACCTTCCTAATGGCGTTCCTGAAGCCTATCAATTGTTCAATCACTTACTTAAAAGCGACACAATCACTATTCGGGATAAAGCAGGCAAAATTTTTGACAAGATTCCTTTGTCTGTTAATTTGACGGAAAATGACGACACCATTCTTATTCACTTGTCTTATGACACCAAAAATCTATTGGAAAAAGTCAAAGACCATGAAGACTATAAGAATTTACCACTGTCAAAAATCATCTTCAATGGTTACAGTGTTTTCCCTAGCGATTTTGGTCCAAAAGAACATCCTGAAAACTATTTCATGTACCAATTAACAAACGTCATCCATTTGTTTAATAGTGACAAAACCATTACGGCACCTGTTTATATTGAACTAGATTATGTGGAAACAACAAGCGACACCGTGACCTTTGTTCTTGAGAAAGAAGACCTTCGAGGGTACACCAATGTTTACCTTCCTGACGTTTTTACAATGCCTGTTAATGCGCAAGCAACTAGAGTAACCCTTGAAAACAATCAAGTTACCCTACACACGCGCGTCATGCCTTATATAGAACTTCCAACAACTGTTCTGACCCAATATGAAAACATCAACACACCTGTCATCAGTCACGTCGATATTCCTCGACAAATTGTTGATTTTTCAAAAGCATCTGATGACTATGTGGCACCTGTCTTAGAAAACCTTGTTCTTGACCTTCCTGACGGTTTCACTTTAGTCGAAGATAACTACAACAATCGCGAATTACACTTAACCTTCACCAAAGAAACCAGTCAAATAGGTGATATCATTGTCACCTATTTGACAGCAACCAATCAAACAGACCAACGAGAAACACTCGTCCCTTATCTTCTAAACATCACACCAAGAGAACCTAACGGCATCTTTAAAGAAATGACCTTTGAAACAGATGACCAACACATCTCTCTCATGACACCATTAGAAGACTTGATTCAAGAATAATGTTCAACCTCAAGGTCTGAAAAAATGGCCTTGAGGCTATATCCTATAATAAAGAAAGGAACTTTTTATGTTTAACCCCGATCAGGAAGCCCTTATCAATGCCCCCTTAACCAAAAAAGTTACAGGGATTGCAGGCGCAGGAACAGGAAAAACAACAACCGTCCTTGGACGATGTGTCCGTGTCCTCAATGAATTTACCGTCGGAAATGTCATTCTTGTCACCTTTACACGCGCAGCCGCTAAAGACCTTAAAGAAAAATTAACTGAAAAACTCACCGAGCCTCAACTCAAACGTGTCAAGGTCGGTACCTTCCACAGTCTCATGGCTGACATCTTACGTAAAAAAGCCAGCCTCATGGGCTTTAATTCACGTTTCACTATTTTATCGCCAACCTCAACCAATACCCTTATTAGACAGATCATTGAAGCTGATGATGAGCTCATGACAACCATTTTACAAGATTACAAAAACGGAGAATATTACGACCCAAGTAACCCTAAAATGACAGGTAAAATCGCAGCCAGTGTCGCTGATAGCTTGTCTAAACTCATCAACCACGCCAATCCTGACGACTTGTTTAATGGTATTTATGACCTCAAAACCATTCGTTTTGTCGAAAAAGGCTCTCGTGGCATCAAAGTCCCAACCCTTCATGACATTTTTCGCCGTAGCCTTGAAAAAGCTCTAGAAAATCAAGTCATGACTTATGACCATATTCTCTTTCTCACTTATCTTTTAGGTCGAGAAGGTGGTCTCGAAGAATTTAAAGAAAGTGCCGCTTACATCTTTTGTGACGAGTATCAAGATACCAATGCCCTTCAAGATGCCTTTGTGCGTTTTATCTCTGATGATAACCTAACCCTTATTGGTGATATTGACCAAGCCATTTATGCCTTTCGTGGTGGTCAATCCGACTTCATGATCAATCACGCTAACGAAGGTGACGTTGTCAACCTTCACATCAATTACAGATCTTACCAACCGATTTTGGACGTTGCCAACAACATCATTAAAAATAACAATACGGGTCGAGACTTCCGTAGACCCCTCATTGCCGCTAAAGCCATTGACCAAGACTTTGAAGGCGTTCACCGTGTCCGTTCCAGTTCGACAGCCACCGAAACAACTTTCCTTGTGGAATCGGTTCAAAAGCTTCTTAACCGAGGGATTATGCCTAACGATATCGCTGTTCTTGTCCGCGACCGACGTCTCGTTGCCCCTATTAAAAAAGCCTTCCATCAAGCCAATGTCACCCTTAATGACCAAACCAAATTTGCAGACTTTATGAGTTCTGATGTCGTCAAAGACATGCTCAACTACCTTCAAGTTATGGTCAATCCAAAAGACTCCTTTGCCTTTTTGAATATCATTAACCGTCCAAAACGTGGCATTGGGATTAAATCAACCGAAAAACTGCTTAACAACGCTCGTGAAGAAGACATGAGTGTCATTGAATACCTCTTATCTGATCATATTTACGACCTCAGTCCAGCCCTTCAAAAAAACAGTCAAGACGTTCGTCGTATCTATCAAGAACTCCAACGCATCGCCCAAGACGATAACCGTACCTTGACGGACGTTGTTAATTTGATTTATCAAATCTCGGAATACGAACAATGGATTAATGATAAAAAAGACAACAAAACTGACAAAGAAAACATCCGTCTCTTAAAAGACATGGTCAAAGAATTTGATACCCGCTATGATCAAGACTATGCGCGTGGAACCTTATATGACCGTGTCCTTGACTTTACCGATGAAATGTCCATTAAAGAAACCGCAAACATTGAAAATGTCGGTGTCCTTCTTACCACAGAACACTCTAGTAAAGGACTTGAGTGGGATTATGTCTTTGTCATCGGTATGGAACAAGGAACCTTCCCAAGTCAAATGGCCCTTCAAGAAGGAAACCTCGAAGACGAACGTAACCTCGCCTATGTTACCGTCACCCGTGCCCGCAAAATGCTCGTCATTTGTGAAGCCATGTACCGTCAAGGCTTTGAAGGAAAACTAGAACCCTCCCAATTTATGCGAGAAGCCTATCTCAACGTTACGTATGAAAATTATTAGAAAGAAGAAATTTTATGCCAACATTTAACAAATCGATTGCCGAAGCCACCATTTCACGTCCTGACCAATGTGGAAATCGCTTTTTTGTCATGATTGACCACACCAATAAAACTTTTATCTGGGATTGGTCAACCAGTTGTTTTGTCTCTCCTTATTCAGCAGGTCTTATCACTACCGAAAACACCACACAAAAAGCCGTCAGACTACGTATTGAAGCTTATCAAAACAATCCTGACTACACTGAAATTGCAACCTTAGAAGACTACAAAGAAAGTTTGAAAGGAGCTTAACCCTTGATTTTTGCAACCTTATCTTATTTCGGACTGAGCATGACAACAACTATGTTATTTTATCTATCTAGTAAACAAAAAATAAAAAGCCTTGCACTTAGTATCTTTCTCTTAATCCCCTTTTGCTTCCAACTCGTTGAACTTCTACCGCTCATTCAACACACAAAAAAATACCCTGCTATTCTCATTTCCACCATCCCTAATCACAGTTTTAGTGCCTTAACAGAAACACTTTCTTATAGTGGCACCCTTATCTGTTTAGCCATTCTTATCACACTTACTATTTTAAAAATTGAAAATTAGAAAGGATACCTATGGTAACCACCTTTGACGACATTATGCGAAGACGCATTAAAGAACATCTCTTAAAGGGTAGCCTTGACCAAGTTCAAGCTGCCAAAGACTTTTTAGGTTACTCTAATCAAGAATTTGGAGACTTTCTAAAACCGCTTTTAGAACACCAAGAACAACCCAAAGAAGAACAACCTAAAGAAGAACCACCAAAAAAAGAATCCCCAAAACTCCTAGAAGGAACGGTCATTGTTCAACCTGGCGGATATGCTATCTTTGACGCTCAAAACCAAACCCTTCATGAAGGCGGTGTCAGTGAATACAAAACCATCGGCTTTGAACATGGCGACCACATCCAATTCAAGAAAAATAAAGGAATCCTTTACGATATTAAGACCCTTTATAATGCCGTCGACACAGGCGACATCGAACCTCTAAAACTCTTTGAAAAAGCCCTTGTTGAAACCAACTTCAAAACAGGTGAACTTTACATTGAAAAAGACATCAATGGCAGAAACTTACTAGACGCAGGCTCAAAAATCAAAACCTTTTACCTCCGTCACTTAGGCGACTCCAAAAATATCACCCACGGTGACCTTGTTGACCTTATCATTAAAGACAATGGTCAGCCCCATATCCAATGGGTACACCGTTATGATTACACACCCCAACAAAAGAAAGCCCTACCTACTAAAACCAAAAAAATCACCCAAAAATCAGACGGCCCAAAATCAAACCTCGATTTTGACCTCACTGGAAAAACCATTGCTATTATTGGTCTTCCACAAAACGTTCGTCCAAACCTCATTAAAAGTTTTGAAGACGAAAAACACATCAAAAAACTAAACATTGTCGACCATGACATCAACTATCAAACCTTTGTCACCCAATGTACCAAAGCCCTTAAAGACGTTGATGCCGTTGTTATCGCTAAAACAGGACTTAATCACGCTATGGCAGGTTACCTCGTTGGTGTTTTAAAAGACAACGCTATTCCCTTTGCCTATGCTAACCAACCAAGCCTTGCCCATATTGAAATGGCCACTTATCGTGCCATTAATGGCCTTGCCGTTGATGAAGTGAGTTTCAACGGCGATTACCCAACCCTTTAATAAATTCAACCCTATTGCTTGGAATAATTAGCACTAGGGCTTTTTAGCCTCATTAGGCTACCGTGGGAGCTAACGCTCCCAAACGGCTTTTGTGCGGGCACAAGCCGACCTCACGGTCGTCTCGCCCGTGTCCCATGGTTTATGTTATGGGCGACGGATAGTCGTTCCGAAAAAAGAAAGGAAAACATCTTATGTTCTCAAAAAAACTTAATATTGACATTATCGAAAAAGACCCAAAAACATATTATATCGTTAAAGACCCTGATCAGCCACCTCTTGCTATCGCCTTCGATAAAACTGACGCTATCGAATTCATTCTCCCATACGCTGATGCTTATCTTAACCGAGAGCTAAATCTTACCAAAGATCCTATTGGTCGCCATGATGACCACAATAACTATTATTCATACGTCAGCTATGACGAAACATGGTACCGTCTTCATAAATTGATTAAAGGTGAACTCAAAGAATTTCGTCACGCTACACTTGATGGCCTTATCAACAAAATTGAAAATCCGTCATCGCCAATTGAAAATTGGACAGAATACTGTATAAACGACATGACCGCAGCTTATCAAACACGTCAAATAGCCGAAATTCTAGCAAACTGTACCTATCCTGTCTTTTTGACCGACGACGAAGACCATATTGATGAACTCACAGCTGAGCAACAAGAATACCTTGAAGGTAAAACTGATTACAATTTGTCTATTGACATGACTGAGACTGATGATGGCTATAGTTTTGAACCTATCATCAACGGTGAACTTTTAGACGAAGATAGCCTCAAAGCCATTGTTACAGAAGACGTTGACACGCAATTAACAGAAATCAACTATCACTTAAACCACGTTAAAAAAGCTATCTTTGATAGCTTAAAAAACATCCCGACCAAATAAGGACATCACTATCTGTCGATGAAGAAACAGATAGTTGTACCATTACAAGCCCAAACAAAACCATCCTGCTCACCTTTAGTTGAGCGCCCTACAAATAATAGAAAGGAATAATGCCACATGGGACTCTCCAAAAACGACAAATACGTTCCCGTTGACCATTTCAGAGACCGATTAGAACAACGTTATCAAACAACCGACTGGAAAAGCTTCATGGCACCTTGCTACCCAAAAATGGAAAAAGACGAGGCCATCACCAAACGATTCAACAAACCCTACATCGCCTATCGTCTCAACAAACCCATCACATACCGTGAACGAGAAATCTCGCCAATTATTGTTGTTAACGAAAATGACTACAAACTCGTCACCATTTATGAAAGTGCAGATAACATGGAAGACATTATCACTGATGAACTTCGAAAAACCGTCATTCAAGAACAAAACGCATCAGCTTTTACAAAAGACAGCATTGAGAGCTTGACGGACTTCGCCAAAGCCCTTGATCAAGAACATCAAGACCTAATTGCTAGAAGTCGCTATAAATATGCCCAAGAAGTCTTAAAAGAAAGCCAAGACACCTTCTTAGCCTTCTTTAATCTTTACAATCAAATCGCAACAGGTTTTCCAACAACCGAAAACCAAGAAGCCCTAAAAAACTTCAAAGGCCTTAAAAAGAAACTCAATCAAATCCTCAGCTCCTTTGATTTGCCTGAAAATTTCTTTTCTTAAATTCCCCTTTTTTTGATATAATAACACTAAGCTACAGAAAGGAGGCACGCCTTATTTGCCAAATATAACCCTTTATTTAAGTGACGTCAAAACCCATCAATTTGCAATTGATACCGATAACAAAACCGTCACGGTCTTGTATCACTTTGACTCACCCTTTACCAATCGTTTAGTCAAGCCTTCGAATTTTACCTATTCAGGACTTGAAAAAACCTTCAATCATTACATGGGCTATCACAACAAACCTCTTGCGGATTTACTTTTTGAAATCAAGCACATCGGTTTTTCAGCGCCCATGCAACACAATTTAAAGGTGGTGTTGACGGACGATGAAACCTAAACACGCTACCCTAACCAACCACATCATCAGTCTTTCTGATGATTTTGGAAATACCAATATTGCAGGCATGCAACTAAAAGACAATGTCCTCATTGACGGAACTGCTCATTTTGTCAAACTAGATGACCTTCGTCCTGACGTCAACGGTGTCTGGGAAAATGGCTTTAATAACCACTACTCAAGTGTCTCTGAAGCCATCACAGGAACCATTGCCAAACACATCAAAAACCCTAAAAACTTTGATTGTGTGACCTATGACTTCATCAAAACAGACGACGGACGGACTGGCACCCTGTCTAAAAACTTCCTCCAACCTGGCGAAATGGAAGTAGCCCTTGCCTACGGTAACCCAACCGACCGCCACTTTTACGAAGTCGGTGCCCTTACCAATATTGAAACCTTTGCCGAACAAATTGTTGACCGTCCAAGTAAAGAACGCTTCAACAATCTTATCAAACTTTTTGAAAATTACGGTGTCACTCATGAACACGCACATGACTTTCTTATTCAACAAGCCGCTTTTGACATCATGGTTGGAAACACGGATCGCTTAAACAATCCATCTAATTTTACAACCGCCCATAACATCAACACAGGCGAAACCCGCCTTGTCAATATGGACTATGGACGTACCCTTCCGCTTGATTGGTTTGATACCATGGAAGAAAAATACAACATGGATTGGCTTGACGAAGACGTTCCTGAAAATGCCCAAAACTTTAGACATAAAGATGACTCTATTCTTTCAGGACTCAAACGAAGTGACCAAATCGCCTTTTTAAAAGACCAAGGCTTTACAGGTTTTGACATCGATAAAGAAGCCTTGACCAAAGATTTAGACACCCTCAAAGACCTCTTTGAAGACACGCCTTTTAAAAACTTCGCAACCGTTAAAATTGAAAGTACTAAACACCTTATCAATCATCTTAGCGACGATTTTATCGTCAATCAAGATCAACAAATCGACGAAAGTCAATTTGACATCCCTAATCAAAAACACATGCAATTATAGAAAGGAACCTTTTATGGCCTACAAAACTGACCTTATCAACCACGTTCAAAAAACCCTCGGAGGAACTAAAAAAGACGCCGAACAAGCCGTTAACGCTGTTTTGACCGCTATTCAAGACGTCACCATCCAAGAAGGAAAACTCCTTATCAGAGACCACGGATCTTATGAAATCCGACCTCAAAAAGCACGTAAAGGTATTGACCCAAGTACCAAACAACCCCTCATGCTTGACGCTTACAACCGTATCACCTTTAAAGCAGGACAAGGCTTTAAAGATGCCGCTAACGACTAGAAAGGTTGTTGCATGACGGATAACATCAAAGAACATATTATCGCTATTAGTAATAGCCCCAATCCCAAAGACTATCACACCTTAGCTAAAACCATTAACACTAAACTTGGATACACTCTATTTGACACCGAAGAACACTTGGAAAGTCAATTTGATATCCTTGCTCGCCTATTTGAAAGAGAGGTCTAGTCCTTATGTCAACCCTATTTCAAGACACTTTAAAAGACAGCATCGATAAACTCAACATCATTGCTGCCAAAAAAGGAAACCTCGTTAAAAAAAAGACTCCTGTTGCCTTTTTAAGCGCCACTTGTTACCTTGATAATGATAACGCCGTGGTCACTTTTAACGCCTTTAAAGACGACCCAGGACTCTTAGTCACCCTCTTTAAAACCGCTCTCGACCAAAGTCCTGAGCTCGCCTACTTGGTCGGTCAATCGATCGCCAACCTTAATCAAAACAGCTATGACACCCTTTCACAAGGGGTCTTCGACGCAGAACAAGCTTTCAAGAAAGGAAATTAAACCATGTCAAAAGACTCAATTAAAGCCGTTAAAGACGCTACAAAATACCTTAAAGAACTCGCAGAAGCAAAAAAAGACGCTGACGTCAGTCTTTTTCAATTAAGCACAATTGAAATAGACAATAATGAACTCGAAACAACGATCGTTCAATACATGGATGACGCTAATCATTTCGTCAGTCACCTTAGTGCCGCCTTGAATGAAGATCCTGACCTGGCTCACCTTTTTGGTCACGCCATTGGAAACTTAACCGAAGAAAGTATGGAAGCCTTCCAAGAAGGAATGGTCTATGAAAATGTTCAATTCGAAATGGAACAAATCACAGACATTGCCCTTCAACGTGCCTCTAAACAGATGACCAACGAAGACTATTTCAAAGAATTGGACAAAAAGAAAAAAGAATACAAAAAAATGGGTATGACCAAAGACCAAATCAAAGAACATATTAAAATCTTTGATGACGGTGTCACAGACGCTATGAAAGCCATCAAAGAAAGTTTTACTGAGGACTGATATGTCAACACCTGAACAACAAAAAAGCTACCACGTGGCTCAACAACTCATTCAAAATTTAGCCAGTCAAACAGGCGAATTCATGACCAATCCACCTGAAACAGCTCTTTTTGTCATTACAGGTTACCGTAAAAATAACGGTCAAACCATAAGCGCCTATACCAAAGGTGCTGACGACAGTCAAATCTTTATCGACATGTTCACAGCAGCCTGCGACCAATCCCCTGATTTAGCCTATGTCTTAGGTGAAGCCATTACCAACAGTAACCGCATAGCTAAAGAAGCCTTTAATCAAGGGGCGTCAGGAGGTGAGCGTTATTAGACTCTATAGTGACCGTCTCAGATATTTTTACGATATTGAATGTTACGATAACCTGTTCATGATTGGTTTTCTAGACGCTAATGATGTTTACGAATGCCATTTCCTAGCCGAAGACCCTGAGCTTATCTACGAAGCGGGACGACAGTACATGGATAAATATCCTGACCGTTTGGTTGTCCTTTACAACCTTGCAGAAGACATGTCTCTTCTTAAGAAACGCTTTGCCTTTACGATTCCTCGTTTAGAAAAATCAATTACAGCTAAATTTTTAAACAAAGATGACAGACAAACGGAATCTGAAAACGACCAATACATCGGCTATAACATCTATCACTACGACTTGCCACTCATTCAATTTGTCTTGAAAAATGAAATGTCAGGTCGTCTTAATGTCTCTACCAAGAAACTTCGTGAGATTTCTGATAAAATCATTGCCAATACCTTTAGAAGCAATGTGGAAGACTTCATGAAATGGGGTGGACAAGTTGATATTGCCCGTATCAACCAAAAACAAATGCAAAACGGTCGTGTTATCATGGGACTTAAGACCGCTGAAGGTATCTTGGGTGGTTCCATTGTGGAATCGGAATCCAACAAAACAGGACACTCTAAAGACCCTATTAGCGATTTCTTCTACCTCGGTAACGACCTTTATGCTACCCGTGATATCGCCTTTCCTGGCTTCCTTAAAGATAATTTGGAAATTCGTGAAGCCCTCTTCAAAGAATTCCCATACCTTAAAGACACCCCTGTTCACTTGTCATCAACCTCAACCGATATTGGTGTTCACGTAGTTAAACCACACGGCCAGCTTGAAGACATTCCTGTTGTTGATTTCATGTATCCAGCCGATCACATCGCCAAAGAATTCAACATTGAACAACAAGATATTTTGGAATACACCAAAAACTGGTACATCAAAAACGTTTATTACCGTATCAAAGACAAGAATCCAAAATACGCTCGTTACCATTTGGGCAAATTCATGTCCTTGTACAATTTCTACAAATCCTTTGCGGGACGTAACTGGAACGACAATCCTGATCATATTGCCAAATACGGTATTCCATGTGAAGAACGTAAAGCCCGTCGTGACCGCTTAAAAGAATACGGCACCTACCTCGCCTTTGTAGACGGTGACGGCAACGAAACCCGTTCCTGGATCAACGCCTCTTCAGGTGGTATTCACGGTCAAGACTATAACGATGAACAACTCGCATTTGACCGTAAAGTCATCAAAATTCTTAAAGAAAAATACGGTAAATTCTCAAACATTCCAGCTGACGTCGTTAAACTGCTTAATCAATGCGACAAAGAATTGTTCACCATGATTAAGGAACAATCTCGTGAGAAAACATCTTTCCCAGATCGTATGAATCACGAGGTGCCACAACTCGCTAAAATCACAGAATTTAGTGATGAGATTATTGACCCTGAAGACTTTTCGCCTTTCTACACCAAGACCACAGGTCCTGAAGACGAACGTATCGAAGGCGCCGATAAACGCTACCTCAAGAGCCGTTACCGTTACACCTCTGTTGGTGAAGCCGTTCACCAAGACTTTACAGGGTATTACCCCGTTCGTGCGACACGTTTGCTATTGAAAAGATAGCACATTTACAAAAGTAAATAGAACTGATTATTTGAAGAGTAGAATGAAGGAATAACGCCCTGAAATGCTCTGTTTAATACTCCGAATAGCAACAACCTCGTGTAAAGATTGTTGTTATAAGCTCGGTGAAGTCGGGCGAGAGTCACCGAAACTCCAAATGGAGACGAAAACAAGATAAAAATATCTTGCGTGACCTATAGCTCGGAACTCTATAAAATATCTATGGTTAGAATGAACAATAGTTCTGACGAATTCCTGAATGTACGGGTCTATAGGTAGACTTGTTCGAAAGGACATGGCAACAAACGTTGCGTTTGTGCGGTAAAGTAAAATTGGACAGTATGAAATACCGTATGACATTAAAGGTGTCATCAAGCAAACAGGCTCAAAGGGAAAACCTAAGGATATATGTACAGATAAAATAATCGGAACGTGGAAAACTGATAATGTGGAGCTCTACACAAGCTATGAAGCATTCTGTTGAAAGACATAACAACAGTTTATATCAGTGAGAGCGCTGGCACAGTACCAATGACGCTAACGAAAGTTAGCTGAGGGATAGCCAGTAGTCAATACAAAAAGATAACAACGTAAGTCATTCAGATTCGAGTAAGACTAATAGAGATGTATATCTGCTAGAAAGGCAGGTGCATTGACTGAAATGACAAACGCATTGAAACGACAAATATTACGTAATAACGAATATTACGGCACTCAAGAAATGTTCGATAGACTTTATGCACAAAGTCAAAACAATGAAAACTTCAAAAAACTATACGAATTAATAATCGATGAACGCAATATTCGATTAGCATATCGAAACGTAAAACGAAATCAAGGTTCACTTATAATAGGAACTGATAACGCGACTATCGATAACATTGCTAAAAGAAAAGAAAATGAAATCATTGATAATGTTCGTGAACGTTTAAAAAATTATAAACCTAACAAAATACGAAGAATTGAAATACCTAAACCAGACGGTTCAAAACGTCCATTTGGTATACCAACAATCGAAGATCGTTTAATACAACAATGTATTAAACAAATATTAGAGCCAATCGTTGAAGCAAAGTTTCATCGACACAGTTACGGATTTCGTCCAAATCGAAGCATATCTCACGCTATGGCTCGAGTAATGCAACTTATAAATATCAATAAGCTTTATTATGTAGTTAATATCGACATAAAATCATTCTTTGATAATGTAAACCATTCAAAATTAAAAAAACAATTATGGTCAATAGGTATACGAGATAAAAAATTACTCTCGATTATCCATAAGATGTTAACTGCTGAAATAGAAAACTACGGAATACTCAATAAAGGCTTACCACAAGGTGGGGTGTTATCACCACTATTAGCAAATATTGTATTAAACGAATTTGATTGGTGGATAAGCAGTCAATGGGAAACTTTTAAAAGTAGACACAATTACGACTTAACTCGTATAAAAAATGGACGTGAGTATATTGACAAAAGTGGTATGTATAGAGCATTACGAACTCAAAAGTTAAAAGAAGTTTTCATTGTTCGATATGCAGATGATTTTAAAATCTTTTGCCGTAACTACAAAGATGCTAAAAATATATACGAAGCCTCAAAGAAATGGCTATCAGAACGATTAAAATTAGAGGTAAATGAATCCAAATCTGGAATCACTAACCTAAAACGAAATAGTACTGAATTTCTAGGATTTCGTATCAAAGCTGTACCAAATAAAAATAAATATACAGCCAGAACATCTATGAGTGAAACAAGTAAAAAGAACGCAATCGCAAAATTAACCAACCAGTTGAAACGTATTCAAAAAAACCCACGTAGTACAGAAGTGTTTAAATTAAACGCCATCATACTAGGGTTACAGAATTACTACAAAAGAGCAACAATGGTATCTAAAGATTTTGCAGATATAGCATTTATAGTCGAAAGACGTTTACACAACCGATTCAAAAAGAATATAACAACTACTGGAAATACACCTAAAAATTTTCAAAAATTATATCCACATTGGAACACATATAAACCAATATTCCTATATGGCGTTAGAGTTTTCATCATATCTGATATAAAAATGGACATCCCAATTAAATTCCAACAAACAATTTCAAACTATACACGAGCTGGACGCAACCAAATTCATCAAAAACAAAAGGTTGCTGATAAAAACGTATTAGAATATCTAATCGCTAACCCGATACAAAATCAAAGTATCGAATATAATGACAATAGGATATCAAAATATATCGCTCAAAAAGGAAATTGCGCAGTGACAGGTTTACCACTGCAAGTGGGACAAATGGATTGTCATCATAAAAAACCTAAATTTATGGGTGGAACTGATAAATATCAGAATTTGACATTCATCTTAAGTGATGTTCATAAATTAATTCATGCTACGGATGAAAAAACTATCACAAAATACATTAGGAAATTAAAATTGGACGAACAAAGTAAACGTAAAATCAATGAATTACGAAAATTGGCAAACAACCAAATTATCGAATAGTATTGATGGAACGCCGTGTGAGGTGAAAGTCTCACGCACGGTGTGAAGCGGGGGAAAATCTAGAGATAACATCAAAAGATTACCTATCGCTATTTCTCATCATGACAGGTGCCTTTTATGACGGTAAAGGACGTGACGTTTACCGTGAGGTTTACAACAAACGTGTTGAAATTAAGAAAACCCTTAAAACACTTGAATACCTTAGTCCTGAATGGATCACTGCCAATAACAAACAAGAAGGTTACAAGTTGATCCTTAATGCTGTATCTGGTGCCCTTGACGGAACCCTTATGACCAACATCAAGGCCAACAACAAGGGAATCAAGATGCGTATTATTGGGCAACTCCTTACCTACATCATGTCTCAAGCCCTCGTGCTTGAAGGGGCGACCATGCCATCCTCAAATACCGATGGTGTCTACGCCTTTGACATGGACATTGAAGTCAACAAGAAAATTGTGGCTAAAGAGTTGAAACCCTTCCACGTTGACATTGAACCAGAACCACTTTTCTTCATCTCAAAAGACACAAACAACCGCGTTGGTGCGAAACGTTCACAAGTAAGTAACTACAATTATGTAGTAAGCGACATTGTGGCGTAAGGTTATTAAACCTTATGATAACTGTTCAAACAAAGATAGAAATGACGGAGTAACGCCCTGAAGCTATCTCAGTAATATTCCCAACTGCATAATCCAGGTATGGATTGATGTGGAAAGCAGGGTGAAATTAGCAAGGAGCAACCCGAAGTGCTGTAAAAACAGTAACCGAAAGCCACTTGGAGTAATAAACCAATTGGAACTGGAGCCTCTCTTGTGCGCTGTTAACCGACATGGTGAGAATGTGCGAAAAGCACTGACGAACTTCCGAATGTACGCCTCGTTAGTTGTGCGGGTCAGAAATGATCCGAAGTCTGAAAATAAGACTTGTCTAACGGTAGGGGATTATCTACTCGATGTACCTACCTAACATTGTTAAAGGCAATGGAGCTAGACACGGGGTATAGGAAGCACCTAAATCGGGGACGCAAGTCCTTAAACCAATAATAGTTTGAACGGAACGTTGGAAGCTGTTAACGTATCGGATTCGTACCGGTGCCGACAGGTAAAGTTGAATACGAAGACATAAGTATTCTTAATAACAGTGAAAGCAGTGGCACTAGCAATGACGATTTTGTAATGAAATCAGAGCAACAGCCACTAGTCTATTTAAAACTTAATCAATTTTCTACACTCACTTGATATGGATTCCGGTAAGACAAATAAGTCACCAAAATCAATAGAAAGTAGGTGATAGACCATAATAAACGAAACAAAAACGAACAATAAGTTACGACATGCTGAATACTACAATATGACGCAAACATTCGATAACTTATATGAACGTGCCACACAAAATCAAAACTTCAATAATTTGATAGATATCATCACGTCAACAAATAATATTCTTTTAGCATACCGCGAATTGAAAACAAAACTAGGTAGTAAATTTCCTGGATGTGACGGAGTAACTATCAAAGACCTTGAACATTTAAGTAATGATGAATTTCTATATGAAGTAAGAAAACGGTTTGACCATTACCGACCAAAAAAAGTCAAACGAAAAGTTAGACATAAACCAAACGGTGACAAAAAACCGATAGGCATCCCATCAATATGGGACCGCATTATTCAACAATGCATCTTACAAATACTAGAACCTATATGCGAAGCTAAATTCTATTCAAGAAGTTACGGTTTCAGACCAAATCGTAGTACCGAACATGCACTTGCTGACGCAATTAGCAAAATCAATCAAAACAACATGTACTATGCTGTAAAGATAAATATCAAAGACTTCTTTGATGACATTAATCATAATAAATTAATCAAACAGTTATGGTCATTAGGTATTCGAGATAAGAAACTACTCGCTATTTTGAAAGAAATGTTAAAAGCACCTATCCAATTGGAAAACAAAAAGACAATAAAACCGACTAGTGGAACACCTCAAGGAGGCATACTGAGTCCACTATTAGCAAATATTTGTCTAAATGAATTTGATTGGTGGGTTGCTACACAATGGGAAATATTCAAACCAAAACATTGGAATCCTAAGATTATTGAAAACGGTCCATCGACACATGCAAAAGTTAGATATGCGATCACAAAACAAGGCGCAAGATTAAAACCAATGTTTCTTGTTAGATACGCTGATGACTTCGTTATCTTTACAGATACTGAGGAAAATGCATCCAAGATACTAGCAGCATGTCAAGACTGGATACAAACTCGTCTCTCATTAGAAATATCCCCAGAAAAAAGCACGATTGTTAACCTTAAAAAGAATTCAGTTGAATTCCTTAGTTTTACAATCAAAGCCATTAAAAAAGGAAAATCTAAGAAACGAGGACAATCAGGAAATAAATACGTCGCAGAAACGCATGTATCTCCCAAAGCTATTGCACAAATCAAAAGATCATTACATAAACAAATCAAACGTATTCAAAAATCACCAAATTCTCAAAAGTGTATTCAAGAAATCGGTAAATACAATAGTATGATTATCGCTATTCATAATTATTACAAGATTGCAACACAAGTCAACGCTGACCTAAACGCTCTTGCAATGGATATCGAACGACGACAGTACAACCGATTCCCCAAAGCACCACCAAATGCAGAAAAAACAAATGGCTTTACAAAACATGGTAATTATGAGGGAAATGATAGAGGGTATAATCCTTATCTTCAAAGTAAGATGATACGATACCTAATGAAATATCCAATACTCCCTATAGGCTATGTACAAACACGCAATCCCATGCGTAAAAATAAAGCTATTAACAAATATACTGCTCAAGGTCGCAAATTAATACACAAAAGTTTACCTGATATCACTGAATCTGAACTACGTTATCTTCGTGAAAACCCAATCATCAATAAACGGGCAACCATTGAATATAACGATAATCGAATTTCAAAATACGTTGCGCAAAAAGGTAAATGTGCTGTAACAGGCGTAAAATTAGATGTTGCAAACATGCATTGTCACCATAAGAATCCTTGGATTGTCACAAAAGATGATAACTATGACAATTTAACCCTTATTTTACCAGAAGTACACAAACTCATTCATGCAACAAATAAAAATACGATTAACAAGTACATGGCTATGCTACAATTAACAACTTCACAAGTGACAAAGGTAAACAAATTACGTAAACTTGTCGGAAACGACAACATATAGTGGCTATATTTATAGTGAGTTTAGAAAATTATTAGAAATAGATGGAACGCCGTGTGCTGGGAAACTCGCATGCACGGTGTGGACTGGGGGAAAAGCTAGCGATAATATCAAACAGCTTACCTATCAGTATAACTCGTTGACGGAAAAGTCGTTTCTGCTAAAGGTGGTATGTTAACCTCTTCAAATGGCCCAAGTATCACCCACAATTTGGCTCACCCAGCTATTGTTGAAGCCGCCCTTGTCAAATACCTTCAAAACCCTAATATTGTTAATCAAGAGCTTAATCCAGACCTTGGACGAAAAGCCTTTGTTGATTATGTTAAAGAAACCGACAAGGACAAGCTCATTCACATGCTGTCTTGGACCATGCGCTCAACCAATGGCTCCTTCCTTATTGATGACCAAAACGTCATCCATAAAGGAACCAACCGTGCCTTCTTGACGAAAAACGGTGTGAAACTTACCCGTGTTGCTGTCAAGAAAGTCGATTGTGGTCAAAAACTCTTTGACCAAGCCAATCAATTAAGCGGTACAGACCCTCTTGGGGATCCTAAAATTATCGCCCTTCTTAAAGAACAAGGCGAACTTGGTCTTGTTGAAAATGACGCCATTACCGTTAATGAATATGGTAGTCACATTGTCGAATACAAGGACGCTGAGAAGATTCCAACCGTACCTGCGGCACAACCAACCAAAATCAATGGTCTTCCTGAAGATGCCCGCGTCACCTTCTTTAATGAAAGTCTCATGTCTATGACAGAAGACCAAAAAGATGAGTTACTAGCCAACATCGACTGGACAGCCTATCATCAAATGCTCATGGACTTTGCCGTCAAATGGCATAATGTCACCAAGCGTGACGCCTATGACCAACTCATGAGCCTCGCTTAAAGACCCTGGAATAATTGGGTCTTTTTAGCTTATTCTAATTTTTAGAAAGGAAACATAAACATGCTCTACAAACGCAATCAACCGCCTCTAGACACCGAAAAAGAACTCAAAAACGAATGGCTGAAACTTTTTTACTATCTCCTTATTAGTCTAACCCTTATCGGCATTTTCTATCTCCTTGGTATTACTATTGATGCTATTTGTCACCACTATAGTCACCAAATTGACTATCTCAAACAATTAGCTACCGATGAATTAACTATACCTATACTAGCAACTTTATTCACAAGCCTTATCATTTCCGTATCAGCACATTTTGTTGCTAAAAAAAGCCTAGAAGCCTATGGCCAAACAGCCTATTTTATCAAAGAACGCAACCGTCTAAACAAAATCAAAGACCTTGTGAAAACAAGCCTCATGAGTCTCTTTTGGTTAATCGCTGCGCCCCTCAGCCAATACCTAACGTTAAGCATCATTAATTTTTTCATTTATCGCGCTAAACATTTAAACCAACTTCTCTATACCGACCAACAAATCATCAATGCCATTAAACGTGCCTTTGTCACACAATCAGACATCCTTATCCTAATACCTTGTATTTATTTCTTTATTTTAATGCATCATCTCAATAAAAGCGTTAAAGCTATTAGCCAACTAACACCTGCACAAGCCTTAACAAAAGCCGAAAACGATGAACGCACCTATGGCATCAATTTAGCCAAACGCTACCGCAGCGCCTCAACCAACCAAGACGTCGTTCTTCTTCTTTGGATGTACGACCATGTACATCCAAATGACTGGATTTGGTTAAACTACCACCAAACAGGCACCTACACCAAAGAACAATTTGAGCGCTATTTAAAAAGCCTTCGCGCACACTTTATCAATAAAAAAGACTACCTTATTGATAACAAAAACCACCTCTCATACAGTGAACTTGAAAGAAAAGACTCTTACCAAAGAGCCTTAACCCATCTCCCAAACTACCTTAAAAATCAATCCTTCCATTTGGAACATATTGACGACTAAAAGACCCTGGAATAATTGGATCTTTTTAGCATATTCTAATTTTTTAGAAAGGAAACACGCATGTCCCCTATCCAACTTGAACTCTTAACCAATTGTAACGAAACCTTCACCACTAAAGAAGCTTATGACGCCGTTACCGTCACTGATAAAAAACATTCCATCCGTGCCCGTATCTATGAAGGCATCGACAAAGGACTTTTCAAACAAGTCTCTCGTGGGGTCTACCAAATGGTTGACCGAAACAACAACAGCGTTTTACTTGTCAATGGCGACGGACGCGACTTGTCTATGCTTAAAAACCAATCTATTGACTGCCTCATCACTGACCATCCTTATGAAGATAAAACCTCTAACAAAGGAGGAAACCGCTCCTTTGCCGATTACGATAGCTTTAAATACACTCAACAAGATTTCAACGAAAAAGCGCGTGTCTTAAAAGACGGCGCCTTCATGGTCGAGTTCTTCGCTGAAGAAAATACCAACAACTTTGATTATATCTATCACTGTAAGAAAATGGCCCAACTAGCAGGACTCAACTATTACGCCACCGTCAACTGGCAAAAAGGTGACTTTGTCGCAAACACAGGACGAAAAGCCAAAAACACCGAACAACTCGTCTTCTTTACTAAAGGCAACGCTAGATCGCTCAAACCTGACGCTAAGAAAAATAAAGCCACTGCGCTAGCTCATGGCATTGATATCACAGGACTAACCGCTCAAGACATTGAAACAGAACTCGAAAAACACAATCTTCCAAGACACTTCATGAAAGGCACCCGTAAGATGCTTCCAACCGTCTTTAATGTCGCTAAAACGCCTAAAAAAGACAGTATTCATCAAGCTGAGAAACCTATTGCTCTATTTGAAGAACTCCTAGACTACATCACACTGCCTGATGAACTTGTCCTAGATCAATTTGCAGGTTCCGCTAATCTTGGTCAAGCCCTGCTCAATAAACAACGTAACGGTCTTTTGATTGAAAAAGACTATGATACCTATCAAAAAG
>ERZ773196.384-NODE-384-length-27719-cov-3.869903_pt1 | contig 27719 bp, 18 predicted proteins | sample MGYA00581009_ERZ773196 | MGnify/ENA primary metagenome ERZ773196 (study PRJEB29015, sample SAMEA2738162) | human oral metagenome | biome: human oral; feature: human-associated habitat; material: saliva | place: China | collected 2243 ... | reverse complement strand
CAGGCGCGCGCCGCTGTCGACGTGGCCTTCTCCGGCGCGCTCGTCCACCCCTTCACCCTGTGGGGACGCCGCTGGGTGTGGCGCTCGCAACTCGAAGTGCCTCTCTTGGGACTCATGTTCACGCCCAACTACGGACAGTCCTACTACGAAATTTTCTCGCTCGGACACACCGACCGCAATGTCGTGCCCACCACCCCCTTTTCCGCCCCCTCGCTGCGCTTCCTCTCCACCGTGAGCATTCCCCTGCGCCGCGCGTGCATCACCCTGGGCTACAAAGCCGACATCCGTCAGAGTAGCGTCAACCGACTGGAACGCCACGCTTGGAATCACACCTTCGTGATCGGCTATTCGCGCCTGGTCCAATTTCTTCCCCGATGAAACATCTCTTCCGCCTCCTCCTCTCGCTTCCGCTGCTGCTCACTGCGCTCACCGCCTGCGTGCAGGCCGACGACCTGCCCTCCACACCGCGCGGCGACTTCGAAGCGCTGTGGAAAATCATCGATGAGCACTACTGCTTCTTCGACTACAAGCACAAGGAATACGGACTGGACTGGAACGAGGTGCACCGCCGCTACGCCCCGCAGGTGTCCGACTCCATGTCGTCGCAAGCGCTCTATCAAGTGCTGGCCAACCTCTGCGACGAACTGCGCGACGGGCATGTCAACCTCTGGACTCCTTTTAACACGGCCCGCTACACGAATTGGTACGAGGCCTACCCCACCGACTTCGATGACTCCTTGCAGCGCGTGGTGCTCGGCACGGCCGACGAATATCGCACTGCGTCGGGACTCCAATACAAGGTGCTGCCGGGCAATGTGGGCTACATCCGCTGCAGCTCCTTCAACGTGGCGATCGGCGCGGGCAATCTGCACGAAGTCATGCGGCATTTTGCCCTCTGCGACGCCCTCATCGTCGATGTGCGCAGCAACGGCGGCGGCCAACTCACCTCGGCCGAGACGCTGGCTTCGATCTTCACCAATCGCACGGTCACAGTGGGCTACATCATGCACAAAACAGGCCCCGCACACGACGCGTTCTCCACACCGAAACCCGTGCGCCTCAGCCCCCTCAAGGGGTTGCGGTGGCAGAAACCTGTGGCGGTGCTCATCAACCGCCGCACCTTCAGCGCTGCCAATTCCTTTGCCATGTACATGAAAACCCTGCCCGGCGTGTTGCTGGTGGGCGACCGCACCGGCGGCGGATCGGGCATGCCCTTCAGTTCGGAACTGCCGGGCGGGTGGAGCATTCGCTTCTCGGCGAGTCCCGCACTCGACGTGCACGGCGAGCATACGGAGTTCGGCATCGCACCGGATGTGCGCGCCCACCTTTCGGCCGACGACCGACAGCGCGGCAGGGACAGCATGATCGAGACGGCACTGCGTGCACTGCGTGAGCACCACGATTCGTTGTCGCTCGAGGCCCAACGCCGATAAGCCCACTGCCCTTCGACCGATGCGCCCCCCTCACGAGCACACCGAAAGGAGTACACCGATCGCGAGGGTGAAGACAGAGCATCCTCGCGCGCGCATGACGCGCGCGCGTCCGCGCTTTTTCGTTTTTTGCCTTCACCGCTTCACCCACATTGCATAACACGCTGAATCACACCTCGATAAGTGTGAAGGCTTTGGTGCTTCACCCTTCACCGCAATCGACATTGAAAAACAGCCTGTTTTTCCTCGAAAACGCGCGCGAAATAAGGCATCGCCGCGAGGAAAAATGGAATAACGGCGCGTGAACTTCCGCTCACGCGGTCGACCTGCCGAGGGGGTGAAGGCTCTGCGCAAAGATCTTCACCCCTAATCACATGAAGCACAAACGTTTACGCCACATGGGTGAAGGAGTGAAGGCAAAAAAAGCAACTTCGAGTGGGGTGCGCGTGCGATCGTGCAACACGTGCGCGCGTGAGAAACGCCGCTCAGCGCAGCGTGACCACAAAGTGGAAGGGGGGAGCCGACGATGCGGCGTTGCTGAGCAACATCGTCCGTTTTTTCTCCGCTCGGGCGGCACTCGGTTTACATCGACGCGCTGTCTCCCACCGAGCATCGGCACCCCTTTCCGTCGTTTACCGAACATACCTGACGAACGGTACAAACAGCGCGCCGAAGCATCCCCTTCTCCCACACGAAACCGGAAAAACACAAGGACAGATTCAACACTTTTCAGTTAATCCATCAACAAGACCAGCGGAAATCATTTAGATTTTTCAAAAAACACAAGGGGTGACAAAGTATAAAATACAGTGCTGTCGGGCAGAAACTCGTCGTTTTTTAGATGCGAATCTGCCATGTGTAGTTTTTTTTCTCTATCTTTGTCGCACGAACACCCTGCACTAAACTTCCGTGACCCTTCTGTTTTCGATGGGGGAGGTACATGGAAGTCGCATCGTGTCCCATCGAATTATCTCTATGTCTAACTTTAATGTTAAATCTTCAATGAAAAAGGTTTGCAATTTGTTTGCTTTGACCGCCCTCCTGGTGGCCGGAGCGACAAGTGCGTCTGCTCGCCATTGGGGTGCTAACGTCAACGATGGTGCAGTGACCAACATCGTAGCCGGACAATCGTATGTGCTTCAGCCTGCGTTCTCCGAAGCTGCGAACGGCAACTGCTTCCTCGCCGGACAGAAGTTCACCACAACGACCAGCTTGACGCTCGACAACGTTTTCGTCTTTGAATCAACGGGTGACGGTAAGACCTTCTACCTGAAGCGCAAAGGCGTGAACGAAAACCAGTATCTTGCAGATCCTTCGAACCAAAACTTCTACACCTCCGCTACGGATCGTGCTTGGAAGATCGAAGTGAAGCAAGTCACTGAAGTCAAGGATCCCGAACACTCCTACGAGTGGACGCATGCCAAGGCTGACGGTGTTGACACAACCGAAACCATCAAGGGCGTTCGCGCTTACGTGGAAGAAGCTCGTGCCAACAACGAGAATCTTGACTTGAGCACCTTCACCTTTGTGAATGGTGACAACACCGTCGTGCTCGTTTCGCCCGAAGCGAAAAAGAAGGACGACAAGTACAGCGAGTACAACTTCTTGCTCACCTGCCCCAAGACGTCGCTCAACGGCGATGCCGGCAAGGGCACGGACTACAACCGCAACGCGTGGTTGGTATACGCCGCCAACGAGCTCACTGCCAAGGAAGACCTCCAGGCTGTGATCGCCGAATCGCTCGGTGCCAACTTCAACGTGGATGAATTCTCCGGGAAGTTCCCCCGCGGTAACAACATCGGTGAGTACAACCAGGCGAAGTACGACGCCTTCATGGCACTCTACAACAAGTCGCAAGAGATCCTCAACGGTGGCGCAACGGCTACCGACGACGAGATCGATCAGCTCGTGGTAGATCTGCCCAAGGCTTACACCACCTTCACCACCTCGGGTAAGGTGCTCGAGCCCGGTTACTACATCCTCACTTCCTACCGCTCGCAGGGTACCGGCTATGACGACGGTGCACTTTACGACGGTGGTGCAGTGAACGATAAGGACAAGCAACTGCATTGGACTTACAAGGGTGGCGACATCACCTACAAGAAGGATGCTCCGCTCGACTACAAGAGCTTGAAGTACATCTGGAAGGTGACGAAGAACGATGCGAAACCCGGTTACTTCTTCTTCCAAAACTTGGCTACCAATCGTTACGTGGGTACGGCTCAGAACATTGCCTCCAACGGCAGTATCGTGCCCAGCGCTCGTATCGAAATGACGGATGGAGCCGAGGCTTCCTACAACATCGTGACCAGCCGCAACTATCCCGGCTACTTCTGCTTCTACTCGCCCGACCTCTGGCGCGGTAAGGGTAACTACTGGGGTTACAACGGCGGCGACCGTTGGGAATTCGGCGGTGTACACACCGGCAGTGACCACAACGGTACCGTGGTTTGGGACTGGCAGGCTGACGGTTCGACCTTCAAGGCACGCACCATCACCGACCAGGAAGTGGCTGACCTCCTGAAGAGTGCCGAACAAGACATCAACAACGAAAAGGCCCAGAAGCTCCTCCAGCAGGCACAAACTGCTTACAACAACGGCTTCGCTTACATGGGTGTTGACGCTTCGGGCAACCGCATCGCAGATGCTACCAGCGGCAAACTCACGCAAGACGGTCTGATCACCGACGGCACGAAGCTTTCGAGCGACATGGCCGACAAGGAAGAAGGCGTGGGCGCTGAACACGAACCCGCTGTGCTTCTCGACGGCAACCCCGAAACCTACTTCCACACCAGCTGGCACGGTGACGGCGACGCTTGGAAGGGCGGTCACTACCTCCAATTCCAGCTCGACACCCCCGAGAGCGAACTCCTCCTCAAGTGGGTGAAGCGTAACCACAACAACGCCAACGGCGGTGCACCCGAAAAGATCACGATCTGGGGTGCCAAGACCGAAGCTGCCCTCGCTGCCAACAAGGCCGACAAGCTCGACCAGGACGGCGCTGTGGTAACGGACGAAAACGGCAACAACGTCGTTGACTTCGACGCTTGGAAGAAGAACCAAGGCTGGGATTCGCTTGCGGTTTCTACGTTCAGCTATCCCTACACCGTAACGTGGGACAACAACGGTACGGAAGTGAAGAAGACGAACTTCGCCGGTACGGCTCACTTCGTGATCCCCTCTGACAAGGGTGCCTACAAGTACTTCCGCATGGAGGTGACCAAGACGGTAGGTAACGGCGAAGCCAACGGCAACAAGTTCTTCTACGGTTCGGAATTCCGCGTTTACAAAGGCGCTTACGACGGACAGAACTCGCTCATCGACGCTGTTCCTCAGGCTGACCGCGACGCCCTCACCGGTGCTATCGCAACGCTGAAGAACGAAGTGAACAACAAGCAGGCTACGAAGGCTTCGATCGAAGCACTCCAGGCTGCCTACGACAAGTTCCTCAAGAACTATCCTGATCCCTCTCGCGTGACGAAGGCGCTCGACGCAGCCAAGGCACTCGAGGCTGCTGCTGAAGAAGGCACCGACATGGGTTACTACGCTGCCGGATCGAAGGCTACTTACAAAGCTGCCATCGAAGCGGTTGCCAACAAACTCAAGGCGATCACCGATGTGAAGCAGCCCACCGTTGCTCAGGTGAACGACCTCCTCGCTCAAGTTGACGCCGCCAACAAGGCATTCGCTGAAAAGCTCAACGTGCCCGCCGACGGTATCTATCGCATCATCAGCAAGTCTTCTGAAGCTAGCGTAGCTGAAAACAGCGTTGTGGCCAACACGGCTTCGACGAAGAACTACCTCAAGCTCGACGGTCGTGTGAAGGATGGCAGCACCTACAAGGATGTGGCTGACTTCAACTCTCGCCTCGGCGCTTACTGGAAGCTGACGAAGGTGGCCGGCGGTTACACTTATCAGAACGTTTACACCGGACTCTACCTCGCTCCGAAGGAAGAGAAGGGTACGCGTGTGATGAGCCTCCGCAAGAACCCCTACACGCTCGATCTCCGCTATGCGAAGACTTCCGGCTGCTTCAACCTCGTGGCTGACACGGCCGACGTACAGGATAAGTCGTACGTCTACCTGAACGCTGAACCCGGTTCGAAGAACCTCGTGCTCTGGAACGAAGCCAACGGTAAGGACAACTCGGCCTTCACCTTCAAGGAAGCTGCTCACGATCTCGATGAGGCCCTCGCTGACGGCTTCACGCTGCCCATCATGAAGGGTGTGCCCCAGATCATCACGCTGCCCATCGCAGCTGATCCCGGTGCAAACAACTTCTACACTGTAATCGGTCAGGATGCCAACAACCGCATCCAGCTCAAGAAGCACACGGGTACCCTCGAAGCCGGTCAGGCTTACGTGCTCATCCCCGAAGACGGTGACGAAGAAACGGTGATCAACCTCGTTTCGCAGGCACAGACGCTCGCTACGCTCGCTCCCGTGAGCACGCCCGCAACGCCTGTCAACGGTCTCGTTCCGGTATTCGAAACGACCAAGGTGAACAAGGACAGCGGTGTCTTCAACGCTGACCACTCTAAGGTGCTCCGCTCGGAAGTGGGTGAATCGGTTGCTGCCGGTTCGGGTTACTTCACGAAGATGCCCGTGACTACCGAAACCGGTGACAAGTACCTCGAAACGAACGGTACCATCACCACCGTAGGTCGCGTAGTTGCCAACGGCAAGCAAGTCAACGCAGTTTACACCCTCTCGGGCGTACGCGTGAAAGACACGAAACACCTCCCCGCCGGTCTCTACATCGTGAACGGTAAGAAGGTGGTTGTGAAATAAGCGCACAGCTGACTTACTTCTCTCCTATTGATTTTCCGCCTCGTCCTCTCGCAGGACGGGGCGGTTTTGCGTTTCGGCAAGAATGCGTAACTTTGCACATGGCGCCGACCGATGCGCACAATTGTTTCACCCCCTTATTTTTTCCTCCTATGGCCAAAGACGAACTCACTCCGATGATGCGGCAGTTTCATGACATGAAAGCGGCCAACCCCGATGCGATTCTGCTGTTTCGCTGCGGCGACTTCTACGAAACGTATTGCGGAGATGCCGTCACGGCCTCGCAGGTGCTGGGGATCACCCTGACGAAACGCAACCAAAAGGGGGCGAATGCCTCGACGGAAATGGCAGGTTTTCCTCACCATGCGCTCGACAACTACCTGCCGCGGCTGATCCGGGCAGGATATCGAGTGGCCATCTGCGACCAGCTCGAAGACCCGAAGCTGACCAAGAAATTGGTGAAACGAGGCATCACCGAATTGGTGACACCGGGGGTGGCGCTGGGAGACAATGTGCTCTCGAGTCGGGAAAACAACTTTCTGGCTGCCGTGCATTTCGGCGCGGCTGATGTGGGACTTTCGCTGCTCGATATTTCGACGGGCGAATATCTGGTGGCCGAAGGCGACACGGAGTACATCGACAAACTGCTGACGGGCTTTGCTCCGAAAGAGGTGCTCATTCAACGCGGGGAGAAGGGGAAATTCGAACAGTTGTTTTCGGGACGTTATTTCATTTTCGAACTCGACGACTGGGCTTTCTCAGAAGGCTCGGCGCGCACCAAGGTGCTGAAACATTTTGAGGTGAAGAATCTCAAGGGCTTCGGCGTGGACCACCTGCACACGGCGATCACGGCGGCGGGAGCGATCTTGACGTATCTCGACCAGACGCAGCACCACCACATCGAACACATCACCCGCATCACCCGCATCGAAGAGCAGCGTTTCGTGCGGCTCGACAAATTCACGATTCGCAATCTTGAACTCATTTCGACCAACCACGGTGACGGGACATCGCTGCTCGCGGTGCTCGACCGAACGCTCTCACCAATGGGCGCGCGACTGATGAGACGGCAGGTGCTTTTCCCGCTTCGCTCGGTGAAGGAAATTGAACAGCGACTGGACAGTGTGGAGCATTTCTTCCGCGAACCGGAATTTAGAGAACTCTGCGAAATGGAACTGGGGAAGGTGGGCGACCTGGAACGCATCGTTTCGAAAGTGGCAACGGGACGCATCAATCCACGAGAGATGCAGCAACTGCGCTGTGCTTTGGAAACGGTGGTGGTGCTCAAAAACGCGTGCAAGCAGGCTGCGCAAGAGAGCATTCGCAACATCGGCGAACGCCTGGATGCCTGCACACCATTGCGGCAGCGCATCGAACGCGAATTGCGCACCGACCCGCCGCTCACGGTGAACAAGGGACAGGTCATCGCCAACGGAGTGAATGCACAACTCGACGAACTGCGCAACATACAGACCTCGGGAAAGGACTATTTGCTCCAAATACAAGAACGCGAAATTGCACGTACCGGCATTCAGAGTCTGAAAATCGGTTTCAACAACGTGTTCGGCTACTACATGGAGGTGCGCAATACTTATAAGGAGTTTGTGCCGCCGGAATGGATACGCAAACAGACGCTCGTCAATGCGGAACGCTACATCACGCAGGAGTTGAAGGAATATGAGGAGAAAATCCTCGGGGCAGAAGACAAAATTCTGGTGCTCGAAACCCGACTTTACGGCGAACTGGTGGCGGCCGCGGCCGAACATATCGCGGCACTGCAACGCAATGCGCATGCGCTCGCGGAGTTGGACGTGTACCACTCGCTGGCGGTGCTGGCGATGGCACAACACTATGTTCGACCGGTGGTGGACGAAAGCGAGGTGCTGGACATCAAGGCGGGACGACACCCGGTGATCGAGACGCTCATGCCGCCGGGTGAGGAATATGTGCCCAATGATGTGCGACTGGACACGGCGGAACAGCAGATCATGATGATCACAGGACCGAACATGGCGGGTAAGAGTGCACTGCTTAGACAAACGGCGCTTATTACCTTGATGGCGCAAATCGGTTCGTTCGTCCCGGCCGACTCGGCCCGGGTGGGCATCGTCGACAAGATCTTCACGCGTGTGGGCGCATCGGACAATATTTCGGTGGGCGAGAGTACCTTTATGGTCGAAATGAGTGAGGCGGCGAACATCATGAACAACATCACGCAACGTAGCTTGGTGCTTTTCGACGAATTGGGACGCGGCACTTCGACTTACGACGGCATTTCCATCGCGTGGAGTATCGTGGAACACTTGCACGAACGTCCCAAAATGCATGCGCGTACGCTCTTTGCCACTCACTATCACGAGCTCAACGACATGGAAGCGCTTTTCCCGCGCATCAAAAACTACAATGTTTCCGTGCGCGAAGTGGATCATCGCATCGTTTTTCTCCGCAAATTGGCGCGCGGCGGTTCGGAACACTCTTTCGGTATCCATGTGGCGCGTCTGGCAGGGATGCCGAATGCGATTGTGCAACGGGCAGAGGTGATTCTGCACCAATTAGAACACAACAACGCAGACAACCGACAAGTGCAGCCTCCCACGGCAGAAAACAGACAAACGAACGGTGCTCCCAGCGGAACCCAGCTGTCGTTTTTCCAACTCGACGATCCGGTGCTCGAAGCCGTGCGCGACGAAATTCTGCATCTCGACGTCAACCACCTCACTCCGGTCGAGGCGCTCAATAAACTCAACGACATTCGCAAAATCATCACGGGAAAATGAGTGCGCAGTGCGCCGCCGGTTGCGCGCCGCACGGATGTGTCTTCGTGGCTGCACCCCTTGATCGCGTAAATGTCTGCTGTCTTCGACGGGGCGCAGAAACTTTCGACGGGGCGCAGACCTGTTCAACAGAGTAAAGGCTCATTCAACTGGACTGAGCAGAGCCGCATTGAACTGAGCAGCGACTCTTTTCACGAAAAAACAAGGTCTCGAGCTCCGATTCCTCCCCACCTAGCTGCACAAAACGCGCGCAAATGAGCAAAAAACGCGCTTTTTATAGGGTAAACCTTTGCCGGTTTGAAGAAATACCACTACTTTTGCAGCTGTAACCTCAGAAATGACTAATTTCTAATCATCAAAATAAGAACAACAATGTCTGAAATTGCAGAAAAAGTAAAGGCAATCATCGTAGAAAAGCTCAGCGTTGATGCAGCTGACGTACGTGAAGACGCAAGCTTCACCAACGACCTCGGCGCAGACTCTCTCGAAACGGTAGAACTCATGATGGACCTCGAAAAGGAATTCAACATCACCATCCCCGAAGAGGAATCTGAAAAGCTCTCCACCGTAGGTGACGCTATCGCGTACATCGAAGAACACGCCAAGTGATCTTGCCCGCGCTCAACGAGGTGAGCTAACGCTCATCTCTTCGCAAATGTGCTAATGCGCTATGGTACCCATTCGGCGGCACCGGCGCATTAGCACATTTCAGCGTAGCATCCTCTCATCTCCCACTAATCCCCACACCCCTATGGAACTCAAAAGAGTAGTCGTCACCGGTCTCGGTGCCATCACCCCCGTCGGCAACACCCTCGAAGCCACGTGGAACAGCCTTCTCAACGGCGTTAGCGGCGCAGCACCCATTCAAGGCTTCGACGCTTCACGGTTCAAAACGCAGTTTGCCTGCGAAGTCAAAGACTTCAAGGCAGCAGATTTCATTGACCGCAAAGAGATTCGCAAAATGGATCTCTATGAACAATATGCAGTCGTGGCGGCAATGCAAGCTGTACAAGACAGCGGTATGGACCTCGAAACGATCGACAAGGACAACATCGGTGTAGTGCTCGGAGTGGGCATCGGCGGTATCCACACTTTCGAAGAGCAAATCAGCGAATACGCCCTCACTCACGAAGAGAAGGGACCTCGCTTCAGCCCCTTCTTCATCCCCAAGATGATCGCCGACATCGCATCCGGACAGATCTCCATCATGTACGGATTCCACGGTCCTAACTACACTACAACTTCGGCTTGTGCCTCGTCGACCAACGCCATTGCCGATGCTTTCAACCTCATTCGTCTCGGCAAAGCCAGCGCCATCATCACCGGTGGTGCAGAAGCAGCCATCACCCCCGGAGGACTCGGCGGTTTCAACGCCATGCACGCTCTCTCCACCCGCAACGACGATCCGCAACGCGCCAGCCGCCCCTTCAGCAAGAGCCGCGACGGTTTCGTCATGGGCGAAGGCGCAGGAATTCTCGTGCTCGAAGAACTTGAACACGCCAAGGCACGCGGCGCAAAGATCTATTGCGAAATTGCCGGCGCAGGTATGAGCGCAGATGCCCACCACCTCACGGCTTCCCACCCCGAAGGACTCGGTGCCAAACTCGTGATGCAGCGCGCCCTCGAGGATGCCGGACTGCAACCCGAAGACATTGACTACATCAATGTGCACGGCACGTCCACGCCCGTCGGCGACGTCTCCGAAGCCAAAGCCATCACGCAGGTTTTCGGCGACCACGCTTACCAACTCAACATCTCCTCCACCAAGTCGATGACCGGTCACTTGCTCGGTGCCGCCGGTGCTGTAGAAGCCATCGTTTGCTGCCTGGCCGTACAAAACGACATCGTACCGCCCACCATCAATCACGATGAGGAAGACCGCGACGAAAACATCGACTACAACATGAACTTCACCTTCAACAAGGCTCAGCAACGCACCGTGCGTGCAGCGCTTTCCAATACCTTCGGATTCGGCGGACACAATGCCTGCTGCATCGTCAAGAAGTATCAAGCCTGAGAAGACTGAACAGAACGCCTTCCCCGCTGTGGGATTGAAAAATACGGATTGTACGCTTGGTTGTTACACACGTAATGACCAAGCGTACAAAACTATTTTTTCGCTCTCGTCCCCCATGCGCTGCGTTCTCTCGTCCTCCCCACCCCATTATGAAAAATCTATTCGACCGAGCCAAACTCTTTTTCTCTAAAGATCGGGAGTTTCGCTCAGCCCTCTACGACATCATGGGCTTCTGCCCACACAACATCGATCTCTATCGCACGGCATTCGCCCACAAGTCACAAGAGTATCGATCGAAAAAACTCGGCAACAAGCCGCTCAACAATGAGCGACTCGAGTTTCTCGGAGACGCCGTCCTCGAAACCGTCGTCAGCCACATCGTCTATCGCCATTTCCCCAACAAGCGCGAAGGCTTCCTCACCAATACGCGTTCGAAAATCGTATCGCGCGAATCACTCGGCAAACTGGCCAAAGAGCTCCACATCGATCGCCTCATCCAGAGCCAGACCCACAGCCGCACCCACAACTCCTACCTCGGCGGAAACTCCTTCGAAGCCCTCATGGGCGCCATCTATCTCGACCGAGGATTCCGCTACGCCTTCCGCTTCGTCGAGCAACGCATCATCGGTGCCGTCCTCGACCTCGAATCCGTGGCAAGCAAAGAAGTCAACTTCAAAAGCAAGCTTTTGGAGTGGAGCCAAAAAAACCGCATCCGACTCGAATTCAAGGACAGCGCCACCGACACCGACAAAGCCAACGGCCCCTCGTTCCTCACCACCATCGTCATCGAAGGACTCTACGCCGGAGAAGGTATGGGCTACTCGAAAAAAGAGAGTCACCAAACCGCAGCCAAGGACGCACTCACCAAACTGCGCCGCGAACCGCAGTTCCTCGACAGCGTCTTCCGCGCCAAAGAAAAGCGCACGGCCATGGGCGCCGAAGAGTTCTTCACCGTGCCCAAGATAGACGAGATCGAAGCGGAAATCGCCAAGGAACAAAGCGAAGGCACCCCCGCCCGCAAAGACAATGCGCGCAACGAACGCAGCCGCAAAGAGAAAGGCGGAGAACAGCGCAACGACAAACGAGCCGACCGTCAAAAAGAAAATCGAGAAGACAAAAACACTGAGCGCAAAAACACCAAAGCGCGCGGTGAAAAGCAAGACGAAGACGGAGCAAAAGGCAACGCCGAGCGCAAAGACCGCAAAAACAAAGGCGCCGAAGCACGCAAGGAACGTGAGCAACGACGTCGCGCAGCGGAGCGCGAAACGGCCAACGGTGAAAGCAAAAATGAGGCCGCTGCCGATGCGCCCAAGGCGAAGACAGACGAACGCCACAGATCGAAAAAGAACGCCCCCACGCAGGAACCGAAGGAGACTCCGGCTGCTGAAAACAACACCGCAGCCCCCGAGGTAAGTACGCCCGGCGAAAGTACAACGACTGCGTCCCAAAAGGAACAGCCCCACGATCGCTCTCAACGCAAAGAGCAGCGTGCTGACGCCGAACCGGCGGCCGTAGCAAATGCCGATGCGCCGCGCAACGAATCAGCAGTTCAAGCCAACGAGACCTTAGCGAACGAAGTGGCAGCGCCCACGACGGCTCCGCAAAGCGAAACGGCGGCACAAAGTGAAAAGGTGGCACAAAGCGAAACGCCTATGTCTCGCCACGACGAACCGCTGCTTCAACCGGAACCTGCACAGACCCTACCCGACACGCCCAACATTCTGCCGCAGTCGGATCGCATTGAGGCCCAAGGTCAGGAAGCAACACCGACTGTTCAGCCGGAAGAACCCACGGCAGTGTTTGCTCCCATGCAATTGCCCGCTGCCATCGCCGACGAGCTGAAGCCGGAACAGCCGAAGGAATCCGTCACCTCTGAAGAGCCGGCCACACCCGTTGCCGAGTCCACCGACGAACGCGACACGTCTTCCACACAGGAGAAACATGATGCTTCGCCCGACGAAAGCTCAGTTTTGCCGGTGGAACAGCCCACTGCGCAGGAAGCTGATCCGAGTGTAGCATCAGCGACCGATCGTTCTACAGAAGAAAGCGGAGCACCCGCCCATTCCACAGACGAAACGCCCGAAGAAGCTCCCGCACCGCGCACTGAACAACAGAAAAAACGTGCGCGCCGTCAGAACAAGGCACAAAACGCCGCCGGCTACACCAACACCACACCGCCGCCGGCCGAACAAAGTCGCCGCGCCGAAAAGGCCGAACGCCGTTTGCGCGAAGAAGCCCACCGCCGCGACGTGGAACGAGCGCAAAACGATCTCGCCGACGAGGCAGAACGCACCGACTCATCGGAAGAAGAATCGTCGGACGCGCAACCCACGGCACGACGCAACAACCGCAGACGCCGCGGTGGAGCCCGCCGACGCAAAAATGGGCGCAACAACGGCAATGCCGAAAATGGCAACGCCGACAACGCCCCGCAACAGGATGCCGACCCCAACTAACCGCGGCCCCACCTCACATTTTTCAAGCAAGCTAACCCGAATATACCAACATGGCATACATGACCCAAGAGGGCTACGACAGCCTCGTCGCCCAGCTCCGCCGTATGGAGCAAATCGACCGCCCGGCTGCATCGGCAGCCATCGCCGAAGCCCGCGACAAAGGCGACCTCTCCGAAAACGCCGAATACGACGCGGCAAAAGAAGCGCAAGCCCACCTCGAAACCAAGATCAACGAACTCAAAGCTACCATCGCAGCGGCCAAGATCATCGACACCTCCAAGCTCCGCACCGACATCGTCCAGATCCTCTCCACCGTTGAGATGAAGAACGTGAAGGTCGGCGCCAAGATGAAGTACACCATCGTCTCGGAAAGCGAAGCCGATCTCCGCGCCGGCAAAATTTCGAGCACCACCCCCATTGCCCAAGCCCTCCTCGGCCACAAGGTGGGTGACATCGTCGACGCACAAACACCCCGCGGCGTCATCCAGCTCGAGATTCTCAACATCACCGTCTGATCTCACTGCTTCGCCATCCCCACCTCATCGAACGGAAACGAGGCACGCATCAAACCACCGAAAATCCCGCAGGCAATTCCACATCGCCTGCGGGATTTTTTTGTCCGTCCGCTCACCTCTATCTATTGCTGCACAGCCGTTCTCCAAAGCACCATCTCCTCACCATGATGAAAGGAGAAAAGAGAACGCCTTCCACGCAAATTAAAAATTCCCACCACAAAACATTGGTTCATTAAGAATAAAGCCATATATTTGCGCACATGGGATGACATTATCCACCACAACCTCAAGATTAAGTTTTACTCAATTCAAAAAACGCTACCATGAAAAGGTTACTCCACTTCCTTCTGTTCTCCTTCTGCCTCCTGGCTGCCATAGCCTGCGGAAAGAAAAACGGCGAAAAGATCACTTACCGCTTCGTTCCCGAACTCAACAAACCCGTCGTGTACAATTTCAAATCCACAACCGAAATGAACGTCGGGGGGAAAGATGTTTCTATGCAAATGGGAATGAAAATGCAGATGACGCCCACTACACGCGAAAACGGCGTCACCACCATCTCCACACAAATTCTTGATATGTCGGTATCTACCGGCAACGAGGAGGCCGATCGCTCAATGGAACAATCCATGCAGCAATTCAAACAGTTGTTTTCTACGCTGCACATCATCACACAAGTCAATGAGCGAGGCAACACTGTAGGAAAAGCCACCTACGAAGGACTGCCCAAAGAATACGCAGCGATGTTCCAAAGTCAAATGGGAGGCTCCACAGACCTCAGCAACAACTTGAAATACTTCCCCGAATACCCTATCGGACAAGGCGATTCGTGGACGGGCAAGACACACACCGACAAAGCAGATTGCGATGCGGTGTACACACTCGAGAAAGTAACCGATGATATGCTCACCGTGAGTTTCAAGGGAAAAATGACCCTCAAAAACAATCCGCAGGGCACAATAGACATCACCGTACAAGGTAGCTCCCAATACAACCGCAAAACAGGAATGACCATTCCCGGTACCTTCACGGCTGAAACGAAGGCCACATCTGCCGGTCAACAAGTGAAATCGACCGTTTCGATGTAACCGACGGCCTGCGCAGCATGAAAAGAGATCTATTTGTTCTGCTACTCTGCATCTGCACCCTGAGTTTTGTCGCCTGCTCCCACAAAGGAAACGGCGAAAAAGTAACCTATCGATTTGCACCGAAAATGGGTCAACCGATGGTCTACACGACCACTTCAGTTACTGAAACGAATTTCTTTGGGGAACCCATCACTTTCACCAACAAGGTGAAAACAAAGAAAACTCCCATTTCAAAAGAGAACGGCATCTTCACCTTCATGTCACAGATTGAAGACTTGTCGACCACTGTAAGCGATCCCAAAGCGAACGCAGCCATCCAAGAAAAAGTCCAATCAACCAAGGCGAAAATCATCGGCACGCACATCTTCACTAAGGTCGACGAGCAAGGCAACGTCGTGGCAGAGCCGCACTACGAAGGCATTAGCGCAGAAAAAGCAAAAATATTGACGCAAGACAATCTCGGCATAGAGATGGTCTACCGCATGAAGTTCTTCCCCGAACACGCCATCACAGTAGGAGACACCTGGGAGAACAAAATGCAAACAAACCGAGCCAGAGCCAATATAAAATACAAACTCGAACAGCTGGACGACACTTCCATGACGGTGAGTTTCACCGGTACGGTACAATCCACCATTAAAGAAAACAAGAAATGGGTTCTTCAGGTGGAAGGAAAGAGGCAATTCGATCGCTCCACCGGCGTACCGATCCCGGGCACCTCGAAAGTAAAAATGACGGGGGACTTTGATCAAGAAGGTGGAAAAATCACCATCACGTTCACGACGTAAACCCTGACTCACTGACCATACCCCACAACTGGCCCAAGCCCTGCCACCTTCTACAAGGACAATGCGCGGGGGAATGTGTTGTTACCTATTGAGCCACTTCTTCATGCGCTGAGAATGCCTCTTCAACTCAAGCACAACGGCAACTTCCCATCGCAGGGCAACCCACTTTTAGAAGTTTCGGGAAACGGCAACACGCCCGCATACAACAACAGCCGATCATATTGCGTGATCGGCTGTTCTCTTTCCATTACAATATTGTTTTTTCGTCAAGTAAAGCTCAGCACCACCTTGCCGGATGCTCCGCCGGTGGCCACTTTTCGCAGTGCATCGTTCGTTTCGGCGAAGGGGAACACCTGCCCCACCGAAGGTTGGATACCTTTTTCGCCAATCAGACGAGCGACCTCGGCCAACTGACGGCCATTGCTTTGCACGAACAAGAATTCGTAACTGACACCCAGCTGTCTTGCCTTTCTTTCAACACCGAATGCCGCCAAAGCTAAGAGCCAACGCTTCCAAGTGGGCAAACCAAATCGCTTCGCGAAACGAGCATTCGGCATCCCTCTGAGCGAAACGATTTTTCCACCACGACGCAACAACTGCATTTGTCGTTCTAACTCCTTTCCGCCCAGACTATCCAACACATAATCTACCGGCTCCAGCACCTCCAAATAGTCTTCCTCGCGATAGTCGAGATAGCGATCTGCCCCCAAGGCCATGACGCGCTCACGGCTCGCGCTGTTGCCGTTGGTGTACACCTTCAGTCCGCGTGCCTTGGCGAGGGGAATCGCCATCGCACCGAGCCCACCGGAACCACCCGAGATGAAAATGCTCGAACCGGGCTTCGCCTCCAGCAAATCCAAGGCTTGGTAGGCCGTCAACGCCGTCAGCGGGATACTGGCCGCCTCTTCAAAACCCAAGCCTTCGGGCATACGTGCCACAGCGTCAGCCGGCACGGCCACGTATTCGGCGAAAGCTCCGGGGCGCGAGATGGGAAGACGCGAAAACACCGCATCACCCACCGCGAAATCCTTCACCTCGCTGCCCACTTCCGCGATCACACCGGCACACTCGTTGCCCATCGTCTGCGGCAGCGCATAAGGCGTGATCATTTTCACATCACCGCGCGTGATCATATTGTCCAGAGGGTTCACGCCGGCGGCCTTCACTTCGATCAGCACCTCGTTCGGCGTCACCTGTGGGCGCGGCAGATCCATGCAATTCAAGGCCAGATTCTTATTGTCGTATTGTTGTAGTTGAAAAGCTTTCATCTGATTATTTCGTTTCGCTTGTGGTTACGTTCTTTTCGCTCGCCTTATAGAAGGCTGTGGCTTGTATGCTAAAAAGTTCAGGTTCTTGGAATATAGCCCCGTGCCCGGCTCCCTCAATGATGGTCAGCGTGGCATTCGGCAGGCGATGCGCCATGTCGTAGCTACCCGCCGTCGGCACCATGCGGTCGTTGTCGCCGTTCACCACCCAAATGCGGTGCTGCACTCCCGATAAATCTTGGGGAACGGACTTCGCCCAAGCCACCACGGCTTTCAACTGCCGTCTCAAGGCCGAGAGGGTTGTCGACTTGTCGCGATCGCGACGCAGCGCCGTGCGCAAAATGAAGGCTTTGGCGCGATGTTTGGCTTCGGAAGTCGAGGGGAAGAATAAATAATAGCGCGGATCGCGCCCTGTGCACAGACCGCGCAACATATCGTAGTAGGTGATGCGCGGCACGCGTGCAATGCCATTATCTCCCGCAGGCCCCGTGCCGGCCAAGATGACACGATCCACCAACTCCGGTGCCTGCGCCAAGAGCGACTGCGCCACAAAGCCGCCCAAAGAAAGCCCGAGCAGATGCACTTTCGTGTAGCCCAAAGCACGAATGAACGCAATCGCTTCGCGCGCCATCTCTTCGACAGAAGTTGCGCACTTTCCGGCCGATAGACCCATGCCGGGATAGTCAAAACTAATCACCTTGAAATCTGCAGCCAGCGCATCCATCAACTGCGGATCGCAATTATCTAAGTTCGCCGCAAGGTGGTTAAGGTAAACAATGGGCGTACCCTCGGCCGTGCCGATACTGCGATAAGCCACTGCGGCTCCGTCAACTTCTACAAACTTTGTGGGGGTATCAATGTAATGTTCTTTCATCGTGAGTGCTTTGTTTTTGATTACGGTGCAAAGGACGCACTTTTCATTCACTCCCACACGACAAGTTTTTGTCAACCCTGCAAAAGCCGCTTGCGAATGAGGGTCACGTTTTGCCGACTCAGCCCTAAATAGCTCGATAAATCGGCCACCGAAATTCGCGGCATCAGCGGCCCGAAGTTTTTCAAAAACAGGCGATAGCGCTCTTCGCCGTTGCGAATGAGCAAAGATTCGGTGTGCGCCAACAAGCGAGCGTATTCGTGCTCGATCAAATAGCGCACCAAGCGTTCGAGCTCTGCATGAACCGTGCGCAGTTTGCCGAGATACTCGTAACTGAAGGCCACCACAATGGTGTCTTCCAACGCCTCGAAGCTGAAATGCGAAGGCCGTGGAAACTCTAACGAGGTGTAGTGGGTGGCAAACTCGCCTTCCGCCACAAAATTGACAGTGATGTCTTCGATCGCCGTGGGATAGTAAGCCCGCACCAGTCCTTCGATGACCAAATGCGCCTCGTCTGGCACCACACCGGCCTTCAACAGCAGTTCGCGCCTCTTGAAACGAACAATGCGCCATCCCAAGGACAGCGCATCGAGGAGACCGGGCGATAAATCAGGACAGAAACGATGCAGCTGTTCGCGACAGCGCGCAAAAATTTGTCGATCTGTGAGCGAAGTTTCTATCGTTTGTTCCATAGTGGTCTGTTGTGTTGGGGTGAACTGCAGGGGGATTCCACGGACAAGTCCCGATGCGCTCTCAATGCACGCTTCACTTCTTCCGCAACTCCCAAAAAGCCACCGCCGAAGCTGCAGCCACATTGAGCGAGTCCACGTTGTGATACATGGGGATGCGCACCGTGTAGTCGGTGCTTGCTATCACCGTGTCGGCCAAGCCGTCGCCCTCCGTACCCATCACGAGCGCCAAGCGCGGTTCGGCCTTCAGCACCGGATCGTCGAGCGAAATCGACCGATCGGTCAGCGCCATGGCCGCCGTGCGGAAGCCCAACGCTTGCAACTCCCCGATGGGATCGGCCGACCAAGCCCAAGGCACGAGAAAAACGCTGCCCATCGACACGCGCACTGCACGCCGATTGAGCGGGTCGCAGGCCGTGCGCGACAGCACCACGGCATCCATGCCCAAAGCGGCGGCCGAACGGAAGATCGCACCGATGTTGGTGGCATCGGTCACCCCGTCGATCACACACACGCGCGCCGAATCGCGCACCACTTCCGCCACCGACGTTTCGGGACAGCGGCGCATGGCACAAAGCACACCGCGGGTGAGGGTGTAGCCCGTGAGCTGCGCCAAGAGTTCGCGCGGACCGGTATAGACGGGCATATCGCCGCAGCGACTGAGCACATCGGCCGCATCGCCCGTGAGATGCCGCTCCTCGCAGAGCAGCGAGAGGGGTTCGTAGCCCGCATCGAGCGCCACGTGGATCACCTTCGGACTTTCGGCGATGAACACGCCACGGGAGGGGTCGACTTTGCTGCGCAACTGCGCTTCGGTCAAGGCACTGTATACCTCTACGCCGGGATCGGACAGGGAGGTGAGATGGAAAATGGGCATAAGGGATTTCTTTTCGCGATCAGTCATTCGTGAGGCGCCCTCCGTCATGGCCTTCGCCTGGGCAAACTGCGTTCGGGGCGTCCCAAGTGCAAAGTTAGCGGAAAATATCTTGTCGCGCTCCCCCGCTCCACGAAAAGTAGTCCATCGAGCAAGCCCGACAAAGCCACCAGGCAGCCCCAACAAAGCACAACACTCCCGCCGAGCTCGAACCCGACGAGAGTGTATGGTGTGTGAAAAAGAGAGGGCCTGCGCCAGAGACTCAGGGTTGCGCTCTGCGGCCGGAGGTCACCACGAGGGGAACCGCCTGCTGTGCGGCTTTCGTCGGCGCGCTGTCGGCCGTGCCGCGATAGGCGTTCCAGCTCCAGCCCGCGTTGTCCCAATCGTAGTAGTCGCCCGTGTATGTGCTCCAGTCGCTGAAGCTCAGGCTACCCAGATTGAAGCGGAAGCCCGAATCGCCTGCACGACCGGTGAAACGGCTGTTGCTCAGATAGTAATCGTAGATCCGCACGTCCAAACCGTGGTCGGAGGGATACGTGAGATAGATTTCGCCGTTGCGGATTTCCCAGTAGAAGCGATGGTAGCGGCGCGAGAGCGGGCCATAGTTGTAGAAGTCGATCTGCTTGCCCCAACCCGAGCGCGCCCCGTAATAGTTCGGTTGGAAAAGCACATACGAGTTGCGCGAATCGAATTGCACCTTTTGTCCCGTGATGGGATTCACTACTTGATAGAACATGCCGAAATCGCCTTGCCACTCGCCGCTGATGGTTTGTGCGCGACCTCGGTCGCCGGTACCGGGATTGTAGGGATAATACGGATTATAGGGGTCGTAGCCGTCGCCGTCGTAGTACGGATCGTACACACACGAAGCGAGTGACAGCGCCGCCACGAGCAAGACGGGCAGTGCCCAGAAAAGAGAGTAGATTCGTTTCATAATCGGTGATTACTGTGCCGCTCAGGGCGGCAGGTTTGTAGGGCAAATGTAGAGCAAACGCACTGAGCGACCAAACGAATGGGAGAAAAAAAGCATCGTGCGGGGCATTTATTTGCTTTTGTGGGCAATTTGCCCCGAACAAGATAGACAGAACGAACATTTGCCCTAAAACACCACGCCACACAAGACAAACGACAAATCTCATCTAAGATCCACACGCAAAGCGCAGCGTCGGTCGGCCAATCCGGCTCTTCTTCCTCACGAAACCGAGTGAGCGGCGCACCGACCGGCGATAGCTTTCGCTCCTTATTTTCTCGCGCGCGTGCGCGCGTCAGGCAGTTTCCGTTTTTTACCTTCACCTCTTCACCCAATCCTCACAACGCACTATGCCACAGTGCAATAAGGGTGAAGACTTTGGCAAAATCACCTTCACCTGCGGACACCAATGCCTTCACCCGCGGTGAAGCCGGAAAAGGACGAATCCTTCACCCCTTTTGCCATTAAAATCAACTCGTTGCGCGCCGCGGTGAAGGGTGAAGGCTAAAAACAAAAAGTGGTTGACGTACGCGTGTACGTGTGCGCGCGAGGAGGGTTCACCCGTAAAAGCGGGCGTTTTTCATCAACGCCCCCCGTGTTTCGAGCGGTTGTTCCCTACTTCGTCGGGGATGAGGGGCGCGTCGTGTATTCCGTCCCAAACTGTCGGACGGTGGTGGTGCTGCACGATTTCCATTGAACGGGAAAGGAAAACATCGGCGCAAAAAAAGAAGTGTCGCCGCCCACATTTCGCCGTTTTTTTACTACATTTGCGAAATCGAGGTGCGCCTTGCTTCAGCGCGCCCCCTTTCACGCCAAGACACTCACACCATGACCATTTTCAGCAAAATTGCCGCCGGAGAAATTCCCTCCTACAAATGTGCGGAAAACGAGGATTTCTATGCCTTTCTCGACATCAACCCTGTGGCGAAGGGACACACCCTCGTGATTCCCCGTCGGGAAGTGGACTACATTTTCGATCTCGACGACGAAACGCTCGCCGCCTACCACCGTTTTGCCAAGCGCGTGGCGCTGGCCATCGGCGAAGCTTTCCCCTGTCGCAAAGTCGGCATGGCCGTGCTCGGACTCGAAGTGCCGCACGCTCACATTCACCTCATCCCCCTCAACAATGAGGGCGACATGGACTTCCGCAAACCGAAGCTCCAACTGCCTGCCGAAGAAATGCAGGCGGCGGCCGATGCCATCCGCGCGGCTTTCGAACGCCAAAACCCGGCCTAATCTCTCCACACGTCAATTCGCACCTTTATGCACCTCCACCACTTTGTTCTGCTGAGCGCACTGCTCGCAGGCAGCGCGACGGCCGCGGCGCAGTCCTCGGCCGGCCATGTCATTCGACTCGACCGACCGACGTCCTTCAAAGGGGCCGAAAGTTGGTGGGGCGGACATCCCGAACGTTTTGACAGCCTGCACAAGCCCATCAGTGCGGGCGATGCGGCCGTGAACCCCGACCCCGAATGGGAACGCCGCTCGTTGCCTTTGGGCAATGGCCACTTGGGCGCGAACCTCATGGGTTCGGTGGCAACCGAACGCCTCACCCTCAACGAAAAGAGCCTCTGGCGCGGCGGTCCGGGGGTGAAGAGCGGTCCGGCTTACTACTGGGATGTGAACAAGGCGAGCGCACCGGTTCTCAAAGCGATCCGCCGTGCTTTCGCCGAGGGCAATACCGAAGAGGCGGCCCGGCTCACACGCGAGAATTTCAACGGAAAGGCGGCCTACGAAACCCGGGGCGAAAAAGATTTTCGCTTCGGCTCGTTCACCACGATGGGTGAGCTCCACATCGCAACGGGACTCGACGAAACGAAAATCCGCGACTACGAGCGCACGCTCTCGCTCGATTCGGCGCTGGCCACGGTGAATTTCACTGCGGCCGACGGCACGCGCTACACGCGCAGCGCGTTCATCTCCTACCCCGACAATGTGCTGGTGGTGCGCTTCACCGCCGACCGCCGCGGACAACAAAACCTCACGCTTTCCTACGCGCCGAATCCCTGCGCCGAGGGAAAGCTGGTGCCGGAGGGCAAAGATGGGTTGGTCTATCGTGCACAGTTGGACAACAACGGCATGCGCTATGTGGTGCGACTGCGCGCGGTGGCGAAAGGCGGCACGGTGTCGAACACCGACGGGCGTTTCACGGTGAAAGGCGCCGACGAGGTGACCTTCCTGCTCACGGCCGACACGGACTACCGCATGAATCTCGATCCGCGTTTCGACGATCCGAAGGCTTATGTGGGGGTGGACCCCGAACGCACCACGGCACAGTGGATGAAAGCGGCGGCGCGACGCAACTTCTCCTCCCTCTTTGCACGCCACTACAAGGACTACGCTGCGCTCTTTGATCGCGTGCAACTGCAGCTGGACTCCACGCCCGACTCGCTGCGCAACCTGCCAACGGATCGGCGACTGGCGGCCTACCGCAACGGCGCACCGGATCATGATCTCGAGGCGCTCTACTTCCAGTTTGGCCGCTATCTGCTCATCGCCTCGTCGCGACCGGGCAATCTCCCCGCAAACCTGCAAGGGGTGTGGCACAACAACGTCGACGGCCCGTGGCGCGTGGACTACCACAACAACATCAACCTGCAAATGAACTACTGGCCGGCGCTCACAACGGGACTGGCCGAGTGCGCCGAACCACTCACGGAATTCATTCTCTCGATGCGCAAACCCGGGGCGGTGACGGCACGCAAATATTTCAACGCCCGCGGATGGATGGCGGGCATCAGCGGCAACCCCTTCGGTTTCACCGCGCCCTTTGTGAGTCAAGACATGTCGTGGAACTACAACCCCGTGGCCGCCCACTGGTTGGCGACACATCTGTGGGAGTACTATGAGTTCACACGCGACAAGAAGTTTCTTGCCAAGGTGGCTTATCCGGTGCTGAAGGAGTGCGCGCAATTCTCGGAAGACTACCTGTGGCAAAAACCGGACGGCACACTCACGGCGGCGCCTTCGACCTCGCCCGAACACGGACCGGTGGACGAGGGGACGACCTTCACCCACGCGGTGATTCGCGAAAACCTGCAAGAGGCGGTGCGCGCAGCGATGATTCTCGGCCTGGACAACAGCGACGTGGCCACCTGGAACAACACGCTTGCGCATCTGGCTCCTTACAAGGTGGGGCGCTACGGGCAGTTACAAGAATGGAGTAAGGACATCGACGATCCGAACGACCACCACCGGCATGTGAACCACCTCTTCGGCTTGCACCCGGGAACGACGATCTCGCCTATCACCACCCCAGCGCTGGCTGAAGCGGCGCGCGTGGTGCTCGACCACCGCGGCGACGGAGCCACCGGCTGGTCGATGGGATGGAAACTCAACCAATGGGCACGTTTGCACGACGGCAACCGGAGCTACAAGCTCTTTGCTAATTTGCTAAAAAACGGAACGGCCGACAACCTCTGGGATATGCATCCGCCGTTCCAAATCGACGGTAATTTCGGCGGAACGGCCGGCGTGGCCGAAATGCTGCTCCAAAGTCACGTCGGCGGTTTGCACCTCCTGCCCTCACTGCCCGACGCGTGGCGCAACGGCAACGTGAAAGGGCTGCGTGCCCGCGGTGCTTTCGTCGTGGATCTCGACTGGCGCAACGGACAACTGCACGAAGCGCGCATCACCTCGCTGGCCGGTGAAGTTTGCACTGTGCGCTACGGACAACAGACCATCGATTTCCCCACTCACAAAGGACATGTCTACCGACTCCTGCTCAAGAACGGACGGCTCGAACTCGCAAAATAAAAACGGAGCCCTTTTGCGCCCCAAAAAACAAAGACAACGTTTGGACATTCGACCGACGAATTGTAACTTTGCCCCAATTTACTTTCCATCTCGACTACTTTAATGCAAGAATCTTTCGAACTCATTGCCAAAACCTTCCAGGGACTGGAAGAGGTGTTGGCGCAAGAGCTCATCGAGCTTGGTGCCAACGACGTGCAAATCGGCCGCCGCATGGTCTCCTTCAGCGGAAACCAAGAAATGATGTACCGCGCCAATTTTTGTCTCCGCACCGCCGTACGTGTTCTCAAACCTATTTCCCATTTTCGGGCTCGCAACGCAGACGACGTGTACAAAGCGGTGAAAGAGATCGAGTGGAAGGATATTTTAGATCTTGATACGTCCTTTGTGGTGGACACCACCGTCTACAGCACCGAATTTCGCAATTCGAAATTCGTGGCTTACAAGGTGAAAGACGCCATTGTAGACTATTTTATGGAGCGCGAAGGAAAACGCCCCAATATCAGTGTGGCGAATCCCGATTTGCGACTCAATATTCATATAGCGGAAGAGAATTGCACGCTGTCGCTCGATTCGAGTGGGGAGAGTCTCCACTTGCGCGGCTACCGCACGGCAACCGTCGAAGCACCCATCAACGAGGTCCTCGCCGCCGCCCTCATCAAAATGAGTGGTTGGAAATTCGATTGCGATCTCATCGACCCCTTCTGCGGCTCGGGTACCATTCTCGTGGAGGCGGCGCTCATGGCACGCAATATCTATCCCGGGGTGTTCCGTCAAAAATTCGGATTCGAAAATTGGAAAGACTTCAACCCCGAACTGCTCAGCTCCATTTTTGAAGACGACAGCAACGAGCGCACTTTCGAGCACCGCATCGTCGGTTCGGACATCAACCTCCGTGCCGTCGAAGCCGCGTTGGCCAATGCCAAAGCTGCCGGCGTGGCCGATCTCATCACGGTGGAACAACGCGAAATCCGCGACTTCAAGAAGCCGGAAATGCCCGCAGTGCTCATCACCAATCCGCCTTATGGCGAACGACTTCGCCCCGAAGATCTCTCCGATATTTACCGCACGCTGGGCGAAAAGCTCAAACGCGAATTTCAAGGCGGAGAGGCCTGGATCATTTCCTCGAGCGAAGAACTCTTCGACTCGATGCGTCTGCGCCCCTCCTTCAAAGTGCCACTCCAAAACGGATCGCTCGATTGCGAACTCCGCAAATATGTCACCTTCGAAGGCAAGCTCGACAACTTCCGCGCGCAAGGCAACGTCGTAAAAACCGACGACGAACTGCGACGCATGGGTGAAAAAGGACGTTTCCGCGACGGCCGCAAACGCGATTTCTCGCGCAAACGTTTCGACGACGAAGAAGAGCGCGATGGACGCGGAGCAGGCGAAGAACGTGGCGATCGCCGCTTCAACGACCGCACCGCCGGCGACCGCAAAGGAAAATTCGGCGACCGCGAACGTCGTTTTGATGACCGCGACAACCGTCGCTACGACGACCGCCGCAACGAAGCAGAAGAACGCTACGACCGCAACATCGACTTCTCCGACGATCCCGAACTCGCCGCCACCTATCGCAATCTCCGCGCGCGCCACAACACCTTCGAGCGTGTGCGTCACGCCAAAGACCGCAAGGAGCGCGAAGAACGCGGCGAGAAGTTCGAACGCCGCGACGACCGCGGAGGTTTCAACAAGCGCGGAGGATTTAACGACAGAAAGGGAGCCTACAACGACCGAAAAGGCGCCGGTGACCGCAAGGGTTACAACGATCGTGGAGGCTTCAAAGGTCGCCGAGACAACGACCGCCGTGACGGCGGCGGCTACAACCGCGACCGCCAAAACCGTTACGACGGCAAGCCCTCCGATCGTCGCCGCGATGACCGTCGCGACAATGATCGCCGCGGAGGATATAATGATCACGGAGGCTACAACAAACGTGGCAGCTATAACGATCGTGGAGGCTACGACCGCCGTGACAAAGGTGGGTTCTCCCGTTCGCGCCGCGACGATTGAACCGACCCCTCCAACGTTCCCCCTTTTCGTTCACGATTGAGCACGTTGTACGTATGAAAAAAATATTCCTCCTACTCCTCTCGTTCCTCACGCTCACCGGAATGGCGCAAACCACCAAAAAATCACTCCGCCAACCCACCCTCGACGACCTCATGTGGGGCGGTTCCAACTATTGGAACCTCCAACCCAAAAGCGTCTTCACCGCTTGGTGGGGCGAAGCCCTTCTGCGCACCGACGTCGAGCAAGTTTCACAACTGAGTGATGCAGCCGGTCGGCATTTCGATGCGAAAGGCACGCCGCTCTTCACCCTCGCCGAGGTCAATGCCGCGCTCGACACCGCCCGTTGCGGTGTGTTGCGTTCGCTCACCTCCGCCACCTTCCCCGAGGCCGGTCGTACCGTTGCCACCCTTCGCACCGCCCGCGCGCTCTTTCGCTACAATTGGAAAGATCGTCGCGTCGAATGGTCGATCCCGCTCGAACGAGGCATCGAACACCAAGACTTCGCTCCCGCGAGTCAAGCCTTGGCTTACACCCGAAACTATAACCTCTACGTCACCACCGCCGACGGACGCCGCCACGCCGTTTCCACCGATGGCAACCGCGAGTTGCTCTACGGCACCTCCGTTCACCGCGACGAATTCGGCATTCACAAAGGCACTTTCTGGAGCCCCGACGGCCGCCGCCTCGCCTTCTATCGCATGGACCAGCACATGGTCACCGACTATCCGCTCGTCAACATCGACGTGCCCTCGGCCGTGCGCATCGCCCAACCCGCGCCCGAGAAGTACCCCATGGCAGGTATGACCTCGCATAAGGTCACCGTCGGCATCTTCAACCCTGAGAACGATCGCACCGTCTGGCTCGATCTCGGCGATCCCACCGACCGCTACTTCAGTTGGAGCCCCGACGGCAACCGCCTCTACATCATGGAAGTGCCGCGTTCGCAAAAGCGCTGCGACCTCGTCGCCTACGACACCCACACCGGCGCGCGACTCGGGGTGCTCTACACCGAAACCAACGAGCGCTTCGTCGAACCCCAAAACCCGCTCACGTTCTTGCCGTGGGACAAAGACAAGTTCATCTACCAAAGCGAGCGCGACGGCTTCAACCACCTCTACCTCTTCGACACCAACGGCAAGATGCTCCGCCAACTCACGCAGGGCAAGTTTGAAGTGCTCGACCTCCTCGGATTCAACAACGCAAAGCGCAGCATCATCGTTCGCACCAATGAGAGCGGACACATTCGCGAAAACCTATACGCTGTCGATTTCAAGACCAGTCGCCGCACTTTGTTGGACAATGGCGTAGGTTTGCACCGCGCTAGCCTTTCTGAAAACGGTCGCTATCTCCGCGACACTTGGAGCACACCTACTGATTACCGCCACATCGACATCAAGAGCACCGAGAAGAAACAAACCCTCTCCAGCC
>ERZ773196.376-NODE-376-length-27923-cov-4.906021_pt1 | contig 27923 bp, 14 predicted proteins | sample MGYA00581009_ERZ773196 | MGnify/ENA primary metagenome ERZ773196 (study PRJEB29015, sample SAMEA2738162) | human oral metagenome | biome: human oral; feature: human-associated habitat; material: saliva | place: China | collected 2243 ... | reverse complement strand
GACAAATTCTCGGACAAAATTCAAAATATACATGGAGTGTATAAAATGCGTGGCTGTGGGCTTTGTGGCTGATTTTTTTATAAATATGTAATGGAAAACGCTTTCAAAAGTGTGTTTTCGGACATTTCTGTAAAAAGTTCTATGTAAAAAAGTAAAAAAAAATAAAAAAACGCTATAGGGGTTTTTTTGGCGGGTCGATTTTCGGACAAAATTGGGTTTTGCGTTTTTAGGACAAATGAATTGATTTTCGGACAAAACTTCGGACAAAATTTTTTGGGCGAAAAAGAGTGTTGATTTTTTCTTCATGTTTTGCCTTTTCTTTTTTTGGGGTTTTTGATACAATACCAGTAAACGAATAAAAAAGGAGTTCCTTCATGAGTTTTTTAACTTACGCTATTGCCGCTAAATTAGAGCGTGGCACGCATTTACTTGACACTCTTGTTAGTAAACAAGATATTCCTAAAGATCAACTTGAACGTGATTTAAATACATTGCAATTTAACCCTTCAACGCTTTTGAAAGCTGAATTGATTGAATGTGATTTTCATAAAGCGGTCGATGTGCTTTTTACAAAACGTTTGGTCGCTCGTGGAAATGCCTCGTATGGTGTTGAAATTGAGGGTGAAGAACGTGTTATTGAATCTCTTAAATTAGTGCATCAGGTGACTAATGACGATATTTATCAATCAGGATTGCAATCTCTTGCGCATCATTTGGGTTCTCGAAAATTGATTGAGACAACAAACGCTGTTGTTTTGGGTGGCGATATCGAATTAACGGACGCTGAATATGATCTTGAAAAACCGTATACGGATGAAACGATTGCCGCTATCTTGGAGTCAGCAGAAACTGATGAAAAGACTGCTTCTGAAAATATGTCTGATGAAACGGCTAATGAACAGGAAACGGTTGATGATCATGAATTTGAACATGAAACGATTGATGAACATGAAATGGTTGATGAACATGAAGCTGAACCTGAGACTGTAGATGAAGCTGACCGTGAAACAGTTGATGAATCTGAACATGAAACCGTTGACGAATCTGAACATGAAACAGTTAATGAATCTGAAATTGAACATGAAACCTCTGATAAACATGACGTTGAATCTGAGATTGAACATGACGTTGAGCATGAAAAAGTTGATGCCTCTGAACAGACTGTTGTAGATTCTGTTGAATCATCTGAAGTAATTACTGATACAGTGACGCCTTCTGAAACAGCAACTGAAGCGGCGACTAAAGAACTTCCGTTTAGCGATGCTGAGTTAGAAGAATTGGCTAAGGGCATTATTGAACGTGGTAATAAACTTGCTGCTGAGGTCCCTGATTTTGGACATTCTGAAACATCAGATGTTTTGGCTGTTCTTGGTGATTCAACTGACGAGGTTGAACCTGTTGATATTAACGCGTCTGAAGATGCGCATGCTTCAGAACAAGCAACAAGTGACGTTTCAGAAGCAGAAGCTTTGAACCACATGATTGATGAAATTTCAACGGATCTCAAAACGAGTGAAAAATCTGAAGCGGATGTGACAGCTAGTGAAGGGCCATCTGTAGAAGATGTTGCAAAAGCATTTGGTGGTTCTCTTGATGGTGTTAGTGTTGTTAGCAACCTTGGTCGTTTGCATGAAGTTGGCAAACCTATCACGTCACAATTTGCACGTTAAGAAAGGATGAGTGATTATGACAACACCAGAATTTGGTTCTGAGTTAGATTTGGTGGAAAAATATGGTTATACGCGCGCTGAAATTTTAAGTCAAGTATCTATGGCTGAGCAGTTAGAAAAAATTGAACTTTCTGGGCCACTTATTGCAAAACTTGAAAAAACGTCTAAGCCAAAACAGCAAATGGCGATTGTTGATGATTTTTTAGATGCCAATGAAGAAGTGTTTGGCGGTGATGTTGTTCATGCCATAACAGATAGTTATGTGGCTGATGTTCGTGTTTTGTTGACACGTGCAGAAACCGCAGAAGGTCGTATTGCTGCCGCTGAAGAACGTGCGCGTCAGGCTGAAGAAGCATTGGCTGAAAGTGAAGCGAATGCTACTCAAATGAATCAATTGTTGAGTAAGACGATGGCTCAATTGGAAGCATTGAAAGCGTCTATTGATGAAAATGCTAAACGTGCTAATGATTTAGTGGACGATGTGAAGCAGGTTGATGCAGAGTTTCGTCAAACACAACATACCTTTACGGATTTAGGCCAAACGATTTTGACGAGTGGTCAAGAATTGAGTGTTCTGCAAGAAGAATTAAGAGCCTTTTATGAGGCGGATGCGGAACGTTCGGAAGAATTTGATCGTATTGCATCACAATTGGATGAGACGATTAGTTTTATCTTGACACGTTTTGAAGAACTTGGTCTTCTTAAAGAGTTGGTTGGCTACAATACGGTTGATGAAATTTTTGAAGATGCGGGTTTTGAACCAGTACCTTCGTCAGAAGACGTGTCTTAAAAACTTTGAAAGTGAGATTGTTAAATCTCACTTTTTTTAGTACAATAAAGGTAAGAATCTCTAGAAAGGACTTTTTATGGCGAAAAAGAAAAAACGATTGTTGGTTAAAGCACCAACCAATCGTAAGCCGAAATTATATGATCTTGGATTGATGCGCCCTTATGGGTTTTTGAAACGTACCCAATCGTCTTATGCGGAGTTTTTCCGTTTGCGTCAAGAACCTGACCGTGGAGAGTCGATGTATTCGGTGAGTCGAAAGGCTGATCGTGTGTCGATGTCTTTGAAGTTGGTTTTGAAACGAACACGTTCTGTGGATTTGTCTTTGACATGGTCGAATGCCATTTGGGATATTATTCAACAAAATGTTCCAGGGATGCCACCAAATATTGACATTGTTTCTGTTCGTGGCTTTGAACGTATCGATGACCGTCAAGCCATTAAGGCGCTTAAACGTGGGAACTTTATGGATGGGATCATTTCACAATTGCGTCGTAAGGGACGTTCTCAAACAGAAAACGAAAAAATTGACCAACGTAGTCGAATTAGTAAAGCGATTGAAGCAGGGGATGCCATGTTTCAATATATGGCAGAACTTCATGTCGCTGCTGATAACATCTATGATTTAGAAACAGCGATTGAATTGATTAAAAACTACTTTAAAGCGAATGATGAATTTCGTAATTTGAGTTTTGAAGTGGATATTGATTATCAAAATAAACCATTGCTGTCGTTTGGTCCTGATGATGCGTCTAAAAATTCGCATTTGTATTCACGGATGCCTTCTCTTGATGCGGCTCGTTCAGGGCTTGTGGTTGAAAGTGGGGGTGATGCGCGTGATGGTAGTGACTTTATTGGGCTGTCTATGGGACGTTACATTTATTCAGCGGCGGCTTATCCATTGAAGAATCGTAAAGCCTTACTTTTGGGTGACAATGAAAACGATACCTCGTCTTACTTGAGTGCTGACCGTTATCATTTCACGGAGTATTTGGATGATTATCAAGAATATATGTCTAAGGTGATTTCACGAACTTATTTGTCAGATGGTCACCGTGTGGTTAACTTTGTTTTTAATCGTAAAAAAGGACGTGATATCGCTAAGAACTTGGATATCTTTCCTTTGTCTGATAGCAAACGTGGTTTTGTGGATGCGTCTGATGGGCAGTTGAATATTTTGGAACCGATTTTCCCAAATCATGAAAATATGTCAAAGAAAGAATTGATTACTTTCTTTTCAAATCATGTAACACACATTATTCAGTTGTTGGCTCAGTTTCGTAAGGAAGATGAAAACGAAGATGTGATTCGTGGGATTGGGCCGTTTTCGGATGCTGCTCGTGAAGTTTTAGTTAACTTTTTTACGGAGAAGAAATATTATCCTGAAAATCCTGATGATCCAGATGCTGATTTTCGTTTGTTCGTTCAACATGATAGCTTTAGTTCGCTTGATTCCTTGGCTCAGTTCTTGTTAACAGGACAACAGTTGAACAAGAATAAGAAATTGGATGATGCTTATTACGAACTTAATACTATTGTCAATAAGACGATTTTACCAACCTTGCCTTTGCTTAATGCTAAGACGTCTGATAAGATTGATGATTTGTTATCAAGTCTTTATGGAACGGTTGATTTTTCGGGCACTCGTCTTGGAAATAGTGTTGGTGATTCGCCATCAACGAATATGCTTGCTTTAGCTTATTTGAATGTGGTTCTGTCAACACTTAAGTCTGGGGATTTATTAGTTTTCCATGGGGGTTCTAAGATTGCAGCGGTGCTTCCAATGTTGATGAAAATTTTGGATAATTCTGATAAACGTATTGATGTTTTGTTTGTGGAACAAACACAAGAGGATGCTTTGACATTAGGTCAGATGTTTAATTACGATTATGATTTGATTTTGACTAGTTTGTATCAAAATGAAGTGGCTGATTTTGCAGATATCTATGGAATGTCACGCGCTTTTGTGGATCGTCTTGTGGAACAACCTGCGACGTTTGCTATAAAAACAAAGAAACAAGACTTTGACTATGTTCGGGTCTATGATATTATGGATACAGGTAATTATTAGAAAGGATAATTTAATTTATGAAAAAACAACATGTTGTTGCCTTATGTACGATTGCAGGTGTTGCATTGTTTTGTGGTACTAAGGCGTTCGCAGCAGATTCCGATTATGCTATTTATAAACCGCATTCGATGTTGACGACAGCTTATCAAGAAGCTTGGAATGATGTCAATAGGGCGAGTACGGAAGCAGGAAGTGGCGATGGTAAGTCCGCAGATAGTGGTGGGTCGTCAGATGCTTCTTCGGACGGTGGTTCTGAAGGTGGAGATTCATCGGGTGGTGGCGTTAATTTAAAGACTGCTGTCGGTGATATTTCTGCAGGCGGTTCGTCATCATCAGGTGGTGGTTCTAAATCGGGTTCTTCTAAGAAGGGCGGCGGTAGTGGCGTTTTTGCAGATACTGGTGCTGGTAGGGCTTTAAATAATTTTTTTAAGGGCTTGGGCAAATGGAGTAAAGACAATGCTGAACGTGAATTAAAAAATAAAACTCACTCTGGTGGAAATAAATAATTTAGAAATGGATGTGATTGATGGTTATGACTGTTAAATGGAAGCGGGTGTTACCCGTAATGACATCAATTGGTGTTTCTTTGTTATTTTCGAGTTGTTTGGTTTCGTCAGTTTCGGCTACAGAGGTGACACCATTAGGTAAGGCTGCTGCTTCGTCAGATGTGTTTACGTCTGAGAAAGCTGTTACTAATTCATCTGTAGGTCCGAAGTTTTCGTTATTAAAAGACGATAAAGATAAGGATTCTAAAGATAAAGATTCTAAGAAAGATTCTAAGGATTCTAAAGAGGAAACAACGGAAAAAGAAGATAAAGAAGCTATTCTTGGCGCTAATATGAAAGTCATCATGGATGCTGCAGGTGGCGCTGAGGGTAAGATTGATGCTGGTGGACTGTTATATGGTCCAATTGAATCCAATAGTGGTATTGGTAAAGCAAACTTGATGTATTCGGCGCCTGCTTTGGGTCGAGAAAATGCTAAAATGATTGATGATGGTTATGGGCATCATGTCTTAGAGCCTTATATTTCGTTTGGATATGGTCTTTCGAAATTACGGGATGCCGGTTTTAAAGATACGAGTAGTTCATCAGCTGATGAATTAGATGCTGGCGTTGGTGAGTTTGCAAATGTGTTTGCAAGTTTGTCAAAAACATCGTTGTTGTTTCTTCGTAAGTTTTCGCCCTTGCCTCTTATTATGTCGATTTATGATAATTCGTATTTGACAAATGGGAAATATAATGGTGGTAAAGATGGGAATCAATTGTTAGATTTGGTTCGGAAACAACCTGCGCTTTATGATTTTTTTAATGCCATGGGTAGTCCGATGTCGAGTGTTCCTGGACTTTCGATGTTTTCGTTTACTCAGTTTTTAGGAATTATGACAGCGCTTGGAACGGTCTTCTTTGGACTTGCCATGCATTTCTTTGGTCATAATTTTGGAGAAACGATTCGTAAGGTTCTCGTTGGTCTTTTTGTGACAGTGTTAGGTGTTCCACTTGCTGTTAGTTTTCTTGATTCTGCGATGAATATGATGACGGATGCTGTTGTTGCAGAGAGTAAATCACCGAAGATTGAAATTGCTTCAAATAATCTATTATTTGCTGATTGGGCTGAAACAGGTTTTTCTATGCCTGAAGGTGCATCCTTTACGGTTCAAGATGGTGATGTGAAGATTTCTAAAAATGATGTTTTGTCTATTAATAAACACGTAGAAGGTTTATTGGGTCGTGGAACAAGTGAAGATGCGATTGCAAAACGTATTAAATCAGAGATGAAATCTGGAAATAATGTTGCAACGGTTGCCTTTAAAGAAGCCATTAAGAAAGATGGTACGAAGTGGGATACTGATAAATTAGTAGAAGCTGCTCAGAAATTTGCAAAAAATGAAGAGATTGATCCTGAAGATGTTGATTCTATTGGATACTTGAATGCAGGAACAATTACTAAATCGGGAAGTGAAGCGAGTTGGACCTTCAATGGTCATGGTGGACGTTGGGGGGTTTCTCCATTGACTGCTGTTAATGTTCTTTCAGGAACCTTTGATGCTAATGGTTATACGGTTGGTGATATGAACACGCAAGCGCCTAAGATTCCTCATGTTGTTGCTGACATTGATTCAAAAGGTTTTACAGATTCTGCATCTGACAGTATGCCTGGTTTGGTTAAAGGTTTCTTGGCCTTTATGACTATGTATGCTTTGATTAAAACCTTGATGACAATCATTTATTCAGCTTACGGTGGCGTCTTAAAAGGTGGTTTGACTGCTGCTATTGGTAGTCCTCGTGGATTTGGTGAACTTATCGGGTCGACGTTTGGGCTGGTTCTTGGTGTTGTTGGTATTTCTGGTATCGGTGCACTTGTCTTGACCTTAGGTGATGTTATTTGGCAATTTATTGTTGGTAATGGTTTTAAGATTGACAATGGTGTGTTGAAACCGTTAATTGACGCTGTTAAGGACGCTGTAGAGTCTATTCCACTTGTTGGTAAATTGTTGAGTAAACCTTTGGCGAGTGCGACAAGTTTTATTTTCTCTTTGATTGCGTGTATGTTTGTGCCAAAAGTCGCTAAGATGCCAATTGAGCAATTTGGTGGTTTTTGTTCAAGTTTACCTAGTCGCTTTGGGGAATTGTTCCAAAACTTTGCTAACCGTATTACGGGTGACTATCGTGGTGGTTCCTTCTTTGGTGGGTCATCGTATGGTGGTAATAACATTACCCATGCAGTTGATAATGCCATGAACTCATCAATTAGTAATTTGAAGATGGCGTCAGCGGGTGCCGGTCTCATGGCTGGTGCAACCGTGGCTATGGCTGGACGTTCGCTTGAAAAACGTTTAACCAATAATAACAATACGTCTGACCATGATAAAGATAGCGAATACGATAAGAGCGATGATGAAACGACACGTGAGTTGACTCAAAATGGGTTGGAATCTACTACAGATACAAGAGAGACGTCTGTTGTACAACCTGCTAATGGTGATGACAGTACGGTTGAAGCTTCTGGATCTGCATCGTCTGAATCTGAGCCTGATGCTCCTGATTCTTCTGAAGATACGTTTGATACGCCTGAAAATCTGCCTACAGAAGAAACACCTGAACAGATGGCTGCTCGAAAAGCTGCTGAAGATGTGAAAAAGGCGGAAGCCGAAGCGTTGGCTAAAAATTCTAAAGAAACGCCTGTTGCTGAAGGTGGCCCTAAAGGCGACGGTAAAGGTGATGATAAAGATAATCCTAAAGCTAGTGAAGATCCTAAGAATTCTAAAGATCCTAACGCTGCGTCTGGTGATAAGCGTGACGTATCTTCTGAAGATGCTGCAAAAGCTGTTGATTCACCTGAACAACCAGCGTTGTTTGAAACGCCTGCTGAAACGCCAGATGGTCAAACGGCTATGGGCCCTGAAGTGGCTCCTGAAGGCGTGATACCTGTTCTTTCGGATATGTCTGAAAGTCAAACGGCTATGGGTCCTGACGTGGCTTCTGAAGGTGTGACTCCTGTTCTCCCTGAGATATCGCCAGAATACACTCAAAATTCTGAGGTGGTTAATACTCAAGCGAATGTTACGGATGGTTCGACGACGAACGCGACTAGTTCGTATGCAGATGGTGGTCAAACAATGTCTGTACAATCAGATACGCAAGTTGAGAGTAATGTTGAACAATCAGCTATTGAAGCAGGTATTGCGAATAGTTCAATGGATACACGAGCTGAGACGAATCTTAGTGCGACGAAAGTTGACGGTGATCAAATTAGTCAAGGACAAAGTCAAGGGACTGGTCAAGGTTCTGGTCAAGGTTCTGGTCAAGGTTCTGGTCAAGGACAAGGCCAAGGACAAGGTCAAGGTACTGGTCGAGGAATTGGTCAATCTGGTCAATCGCCTAAGAGTTTACGTTCGGCGTTGGCGAATGCTGCGTCATCACCACTTCGTATGGCACAATCAGGCGGTCAAAGTCTTAAGAGTGGTTTGAAAGCTCATGCCGCTAAACATGAAGGTGGTAAGGTTGATCAATCGATTCAAGCGTATCGTATGGCTAAGACGAAAGACGGTCGTAGAGATATGGCTCGCGGTACTGGTTTAGCCTTGGCTCGTAGTATGCAGGCTGCAGGTGGCCACGCAACCTTTGGCGACTTTGTTAAAGGTGCGACACATGTGACGGCGTCTATGGCTGGACATGGGGATATGACTCATCGTTGGGCAACCAAGAACCAACAAACGCGTCAAGAAGCCCTTCGTCCTGGACAAGCCCCACAAACGCCTGAACAACTTCAAGCACAACAACCGATGACGAAAAATCAACAAGAGTTGCGCCTTGAAGAACTGATGGGACATTATAATGACCCTTCAGGTTATGGTAATTAAACAGAAAAAAGATAGCCGTAGGCTGTCTTTTTTCTGTTTTCAAAAAGCGTTCTTTGGCGTTAGCCAAAGACGACACACCCCTTCTCAAAAACGGGCGTGCCCGTTTTTGAGCAACTTTTTTCTTGACAATCTCATTCTTTTTTCAAAAATAAAGAGAGGCAGGCTTGTCAAGTAAAAAGTGTTTTGTTATACTATATCTATAAGGTAATTATTGGAAACAGTAATTATTAAAAAAGATTTATGAGAAAGGCTAGTGGCGAAAAGCTACTAGAGTGTGACTGCATTTATGTTTGATGTAGTGGCAAGTAAACTTGCGACAACAACTGTATTTCTTGGCGACGGAATGAGTTTCTGGACAAAGGGAGCTGACTGGTTCAAGAAATTCTTCTATGATGGAATGGCTGTTCTTGGGGGTAAAGGACTTGGATTTGCCCTTGTTGGTTTGTCAATCTTCTTTGGGATTGGTGGTCTGATTCAACGTCATTTCTTCCCAAATGCTCAAGTACGTTTCCCAGAACTTTGGGTAGCTATTCTTCTTGGTGCAGTGGGTGCTCTTCTTGCCTTTACAGGTGTTGAATGGCTTGTTAATATCCTTAAAGCTATTGGTGAATGGATTAAGGAATTGATGCCTTCGTAAGAGTTACGCGCTCAGGTGTTGTGGATATCTTGATTATTCGATATAATAGAGGTATCCCGAAGTTAAAGAGATTCGGTAAAACGTGTCTCTTTTTTGATAAGTAAGAAAGGAGATGTTTAAACATCTTATGAGTAAAAAATTAATTGTTGCTTCTACTGTTGGTACTTTGGCTGGCGCTTTGGCAGGTTCTGTATCTGCTGATGAAGTGGTTCGCTCAACCGAACGTGGTGGCGGTAGTGATGTTATTTCTGATACGACGGCTGTGTCTTCAAGTGTTGACCAAACGCAGATTGATCGTATCAATGAACAATTACGTCAATTAGCGGCTCAATCAAATGGGTTGATTACGATTAACGAAAAAGTTGTTGTGGCGAATGATGATACGATTAAAGACTTTGCAGCGAATGCTGATAAAGTTGAAGCGTCACTTAAAGCTTATAAGGAAGCTTTTGATATCTATGCGCGTGAAGCGGCTTTACATGGTCGTGACGTTGACGGGTCGTTAGATAATGCTACGGTACGCCGTTTGTCTACGTCTGCAGATTTTATGGAACGTTTTAATGAAAAGACGGCTGAACTTAAGGCTAGAGCTAATAAGTTAGCGGAAACACCAACGGTCGAAAAAAATCCTGTTGTTAATAAAGCGTTTGATGACGCTAATAAAGTGATTAGTGAACGTGCACGTGAATTGAATAATTCAAACAATGGTGTTCTTGGAGACTATGATAAGCTGAAACGTAGTGCTGAGGATTCTAAAGCGAACTTGGCTAATGGTGGTATTGCTCTTGATGTCGATACAACTGGAACGCAGACGGTTTCAAATAACAAGGTTGATACAAAAACCTTGACGGAAACGGTAACGCTTGATAATAAACATCCTAATGAATCAATTGCTGCGATTACGGCGGCACGTGATAAGTTGCTTAAGGATATGGAAGCGTCTGTAGCACAAAACAGTGCGACATCTGTTAACGTCGATAACTATGTTGATACCGCGCTTAAGAATAAGGCCGATGTTGAAGCGTGGCTTCAAAAAGAAACGGCTCGTGTTCGTAATGTCCGTGATGAGATTGCTAAAAATACAGATTCGGTAAGTCACTTTAAGACTTATAAAGACCAAGTGCTTAAAATACTTGATGAAGACCGTGCAAAAGCTGAAAAGATTACGAATGAACGTATTCGTAACAAAACCTTAGCGTATATTGATGAAGCTAAGAAAGTGGTTTCTGAACAAGTGGATCTTAAGGTGAAGGTGGCTGCAACGCTTAAAGTTGATGAAATTGATTTTGGTAATCTTGGTCGTAGCAATGCGGAGATTATGAAGATTGCAAATGATACGACAGCGTCGATTACAAAATTGATTAATGATAACATGGTTGCTGTGAAGACCTCAAATAAAGATGCTAATGACGCGCTTAATACAACTAAAGCTGATAACGATAAGCAAATGAAGGATTTCCATGAGCAATTGGAAAAAGCGCTTAAGAAACCGATTTCTCAAATTGATGAAAAATGGGTAGAGGCTCGTCAAATTTATGGGCAATCGCCTGATTATCAAACATACATTAAAAAAGCAATGGGTCAAACGCAAGATGCTATTGATGGTGTTGTTAAGGAGACCATTAATAAGGGCGGCGTGACGATTAAGCGTGTGGATGCGAATACGTCTGCGGCGACTGCGTCTGCTGCTGAATATCAAGCACAATCTAAGAATGGCTTTGATAATGGTTTTGGGTCACCGATGGTTCCATCATTGAATGTTAACGATTTTGTGACGGTTCGTGGTCATAAGGCAATGAACTCACAAACAGATGGTGGCGCTCAAAAGATTATTGATACCTTGACGAATAAAAACACGCCTGGTGGTATTTGGGGTGATAATACGAGTCAATGGGGTGTTATTCAAGACGTTGTTGGGCAACATATGAATGTTGTTGGTGCTAATAAAGTGCTTCTTGTAGCGTCATTGAAACCTGAAGTAACCTTTGATTTGAAAGATTCATTTGCCTATGTTGATGAAGATGGTAAGACACATACAGCGAATTCATCATTGAAGTTGTCTTATACAACTGAACAAGGGACTTCAATTGGGGATGCTTTGCGTGAGCATTATCCAACAGCAATGCCACTTTATTTGTTCTACTTGTCAGTGGATCCTAAAACAGGTGCTCTTGTAGCAGGTGGAGGATATATTCCAACATCTCTTGCAACAAGTGCTGTTGGTTCAGGTGACGGTGGTTTTAGTACGGTTAGTGATTTTAAACTTCGTTTAGGTGCAGCCTCAGATAGTGCAGATGATACAGCGATTGTTTGGGGTCGTAGTGGTTCGTCTGGTGCAAATGCACGCTTGTCAACAATGCCATTTGGTTCTGATACGCAACTTGGTGCTGAAAGTTTAGGTGGACGTCTCAATGTGTCTTATGCGGTTGATAATGCAGCTGGTAAGTGGGCACAATACGCACCCCTTTATATTTCTGATATTGATGATGGACAATATTTAGGTTTGTCTAAGGGTGCGCAAACAGATGTCTTTATGTCTGGTCAAGGTATTTCTGTTGAAGATGCAGGGACATTTTATAAAGTGAAGTCATCTGATTTAGGGCGTAAGATTGCCGCAACTGGTACAACGAATATTGATAGTCAATCGGTACTTGTTTTTGGTAAAGATACACAACCAGATTCTGTAACGGGTATTGCCATTGGTCATGGACCTACGGGTACAACGTCTTATCACGCGATTGACGTGTCACTCTTTGCACCGTTTGGTGTGGTCGGCAGTGTGCAACCTAAGGTTGAATTGAAAGGTGTTGAAAAGACTCTTAATACCTTTGCTATCTCTGATTTGAAAGCACGCGCACATACTGACAATAAGACGACAACGACGCAAGTAGATGCGCGACTTGTATCAGGATTACCAAAACCTCCTATTATTCCTAGTCCAGCAGGTAATGAACGTTACATTATTAGTTTGCTTGCACCTGGTAAGGCTCCTGAACCTAAAGTAGTTGCGTCTAACACGTCAATGGTTGTTCGTCAATTGGCGGATGATGTGAAACGTACGGCGTCAGGGAATTCATTGGTGGTTCGTACCTTGTCTAAAGACTTGCGTACGGCGTCTGGAAATTCATTGACGGTTCGTACCATTGATAAAGCTGAACGTACAGCGTCAGGAAATTCAATGACGGTGCGTACGATTGATAAGAAAGAACGTACGGCTTCAGGAAATTCGTTAGCGGTTCGTGCCTTGACGAATAAAACGGTTGCTGAAACAGTGACAGATAATAGTCTTAAAGAAGATGTGAAAACTGCTCTTGTAACACCTAATGAGCAAGCAATTCATTTTACCGTTTACGTAGAGCCTGAAATTCGTGCAGAAGCTGAAAAAGCGTTGACACTTTGGGCTGATGGGTTAGCTAAATTTGGAACGACACTTGATGTGACCTATACGGATAATGTGGCTGACTTGGCTAGTGGTGTTGATTTGGCGATTTTGGCTGCTGATAATAAATCAACACGTGTTGATGTGGCTAGCAAATCACTTGGTAAACCTGATGGTCAAGATGAAGCGTTTGAAATGGCTGATTTAGCAGGTTTGATGTCTAAATTGGGCGCTCAAGACCAAGTGGCTCTTGATCCTGAAGATAAGTTTAATCGTTCTGGAACGATTTCAGATGCACGTTTGTTTGGTAAAACAACGAATGTGATTCAAATGAATACACAAGCGCAATCACAATCGGCAGACATTTATAAGACTTTGGCTCATGAAATTGGTCATGTTTTTGGTTTAGAACATGATGATGAAGATCCATTGATGTCTACTTATAGCGATGCTGTTCGTGCGGTTTTGTCTGACAAAGACATTCGTTTGGCTTTGAAACATTTTGGACGTTAAGTGTTCTGAAAGAGACTTCGTTGAGGTCTCTTTTTTTTGTGTGCAAAATTCTTGTTTTTGTGCTATAGTAAGACTACGCAAAGAAAAAACCACACATTAGAAAGGGCTTATTGATTATGTTATTACCTTCAACAATGCCTTCTATTTATGATTCGTTTGAATTTGATAGTCATCGTTTGTTACAGAAATATCGTAAGCGTTTGGCTATTGTTAATTCGTATACCGATAAACTTAGGGCTTTGCCTGATGAGGCTTTGAAAAAAGAAGCCGATAAGGTGACAAAGCATTTTGATATTAAAAATGAAAAACGGGTAAATTATTTATTTGCCATTACACGTGAAGTGACCTATCGACTTCTCGGAAAATTTCAATATGATGTTCAAGTTTTGGGTGGCTTTGCCGCCTTAGATCGTAATGCGGTTCAGATGTCGACGGGTTCAGGAAAGACCATTACTTTGATTTTACCTGTTGTGGCTTTTGGTTTTATGCACAAGGGTGTTCATGTCCTTACGGTTAATGATTATTTGTCTGAACGCGATTGGGAAGAAACGCATGTAGTTTATGACTGGTTTGGGTTGACGTCAAGTTATGTTAATAATGATATGAAGACGGAGACGAAACGGGCATCGTTTGATTGTGATATTACCTATTGTACCAATGCGACGGTTGGGTTTGCGTATTTGACGTCTTGTTTAGCGTCGGATATTGGAAATGATGTGAAGCCTTTAGGACGACCTCTTTATGCAGCCATTATTGATGAAGTGGATGAAGTGTTGATGGATGATGCGATTAATCCACTGATTATTGCGGGTCAAGAAGATTTGGCAGGGCGTTTGACAACGTTTGACTATAAGGATAGAACGTATGTGGTTCAAGAGGTTGTTGACCAATTGAAGCATTTGCGAACGGTGTCTAAGAATTATGAGGTGTCGCATGAACAGTTTATTATTTCTGAACGCACGTGGGAAGAAATTATTGATGTATTAGGTGTTGATGATGGTATTTTTGAACGTCCTGATATCATGCATATTTTAGCGTCTGCCGTGTCTGCCATTTATGACCATAAGGCTTATGACGATTATATGGTTTTAGCAGAACCTGATAAGGATTCAGGAAGTCGTATTGCTTTGATTGAAAAGGCGACGGGGCGTCTGGCAGAAGGACGTAGTTTATCAGATGACATGCATGCCTTTGTCGAAATGAAAGAAGGCGTCTTTTCGGGAAAAGGTTCTGTGACCAGTATTCAAATTACCTATCAAGTGCTTTTTAATTTGTATAAAACGATTTCTGGGCTGTCAGGGACACTTGGAACATCTTATACAGAATTTACAAAGATTTATGGGATGGGCGTTGTAGCTATTCCTGATCGCTTGCCTAACCAATTGCAACAAAAGACGCATTTGTATGTGTCTGATGCCTATTTGTATGAAGATATGATTCGATTGGTGCATTTGTATAAATCGACACGTCATCCTGTATTGATTGGGGCGACGTCTGATTTGGGTGTGTTTGTAATTTCTGATTATTTGAAAAAAGCAGGGATTGAACACAAGACCCTTCTTTCGATTGATGATAATGAAGATGCCATTGTAGCGTCAGCTGGACAGATTGGGTCTGTTGTTGTGACGACAGATATTATGGGTCGAGGGACAGATATTAAGGTGGCTGAAACGGATATGGAACGTGGTCTTGTGGTGATTCAGATTGATTCGCGTCCAAATTCACGAGTGGAACGTCAGTTTGCAGGGCGTGCGGCTCGTCAAGGCCAACCTGGGCGTTATCATCGTTTATTGACCTTAAATGGTCTTGCGACACTTGATTTTCCAAAGGAAGAGATGGCGGAGTTACAGGCGTATGTGCGTGAAGAACCCTTGGTTTTGTCGACTTATCATGGGGATTTGTTGATGGATGGGCGTCAACCGAATTATGAGGAATTGGTGGCTTTAATTGATGAAGTCATGATGGCCAATGAGTCAAAATATTCGTCGTCACGTGTGTCTCAATTTCAAACGTTTTCGGTAACAGATTTGGTTCAGGCGTCTTTGGTTTATGATGTGGATAAGGTGCGTTATGAATTAAAGGAATTAATTGATAAGAATGATTTAAAAGTGTCCAGGAAAGCCGTTTATCAACGGGCGGTTACGGCTAAGATGTCTAAAAAAGAACGTCAAGCTATTAAGGCTAAGATTAAGACAATGACCTTGGAAGAGTGTCATGAAGCTTTGTTTTCCTATACAACGCATATTATGGGAAATTTGATTCCTAGCCTTAGGGATTATGCGGATCATGTTCAGAATACGGTTAATTTGGCAGGGAGTGTTCAGTACCCTGTACCTCCTGAAAATATGGTGACGGAGTTGTTGACAAAATATCTTGATGAGCATGCGGCTGATTTTGTTCTACAGCTTTAAGCTTGCGTTGTGGCTTTCTTTTTGATATACTAAATTTATCTTAGAATAAGTAAAGGAGATTTTTATCTTGAAATTACAAACATTATCTGCCTCTGTGCGTTTTGTGGATAAACCTGAAGTGGTTAATCGTAAAAAAGAAGTTGATTCTAAAGTTGCTCAAATTGAAAAAGCTGTTGATGATATTAAATCTATTTTTAGTAAGGAGTGATCAATGATTGTTTCAGCACAAGAGCCAAAAACGGAAACGTTGAAGACAACGGAGTCAGTGGAACGTTTGGATGGCAATTTACGTTCGGATCATTTGCAGTTAGCAGGGTCTGATTTATCTCTTGAAGAGATTTTAAAATTGGAATATACGATTCCTGCGTGTGGGGTTAAAAAAGACCGTTTTTTGATTACGAATGTTGACGAAGTCTTTAATACTATTAATGGTGTTTTGAGTAGCGTTTCTAAAGAAGCGGTGCGTAAAGATATTCGTTTGCGTGAATTGGTTGAACAGGTTGATACGCTAACGAAAGAACGTGATCAATTGGCGACAGAAAAAGATTATTTGGTTGACCAAAATGCTGCCATGTTAGAACGTGAAGAGGGTTATCATAAGATTATTGATGAACTTCGTAACATGGTATCTGACTATGTTGAAAAGGATACGTCAACAGAACATGTGACGGCTCTTGAAAATCAGGTGTCAGAATTGTCGTCTGAAAATGATCAATTGCGTGAAGCTTTGGGTATCTTGTATCGTCAAAATGCCCATTTGAAAACACAATTAGAATCTTAGTCGAAAGGCTGAGATTTTTTTGTTTGGTTAGGGTTTGCATTTTTTTGAGGGGTTTGTTATACTAAATATAAAGCTTAATGCTTTACATTATTTCTTTTAACTAGAAAGGGACGTATGTGGATACGTCATGGTACTATATCTTATGGTAACAAAGACATCAAAAGCAAAAACAGCGCTTAAATCATTTGGAGCAACGGCTCTTATGAGTGCTGGTGCGATTGGACAAATGACGGTTATGCAGGCTGTTTCTGCGGATGAGACAACGCAGGTGACGGCAGGTAGCTTTGATTTGACGAAGCAAGCTGATAAAGCAACTTTTCCTGTAATGTTTGACCGTCCAAGTGGTGTCAATGCGGCTGCACTTGCGGGTACAGTAATTAATCTTGGTACAGACTCTAAATTGTATCAATCTGCCGTTAAAGCTGTTCCTGAGTTGGCTGATCAAAATAAAATGGCTAATCTTTTGTCTAATTCACTTAGTACAGATGCGACAGCTAAAGCTGAAGCACGCGCAACAATTGTGAAATTGATTAATTGGTATAATGGTCTTGGTGGTAACCCTATCAAGACACAAGGCGGTGCAACTTACACGGCTGCTAACCTTGATGAACCAATTAATACGCTTGCGGTTGCCTTTTCAGATAACAAATCAATTAACTCACGTGTTTCTGATACCGTAACAAAAGCATTTGCGAATGCAAAAACGGTTAAGGATGTTATGGCTATCTTTGATGGTTATGCTAATGGAACCTCTAGCGAGTATCAATCAGCTTTCAATGCTTATGCGGCTAAGGTTTATGCTAAGGGTGCTAACATTGATGAATTGTCTAAGTATGAAAATGTTAAAGGTGTTCTTGATGCGTATGAAAATATGTATGCAAAAGGCGCAAGTGTTATTCGTAAAGACTTGCTTAATGGTTCATCATCAACTGAAGCAGGTGTGACCTTCTTTGAATCTGCGATTGTAACCGGCCGTTTGGATAACTCAGATGGTGGTAAATCTGATTCTAATAAACCTGTTGTGGAACAAGTGAAAACACGTTGGATCACTGATAACGGTACGGAATTGGCACCAACAGAACAAGGGTCAAGCTACAAGGGTGAAAAGACATTTCCTGGCTATACGCTTAAAGAAGCCACTACTAAAGATGGTACAAAAACTTACATTTACACCAAAACTCCTGACAAACAACCTGAAAAGAAAGTGACCGAAGTTACGAAGTGGGTTGATAAAAATGGTAATCCGTTGAAACCTCAAGAAAACGGCACAAAACCTGATAATGACGGTACATCAGACATTCCAGGATATCGTGTTGTTTCTTATAACACAACCACTGATAAAGATGGTAATAAGACAACGGTGAATGTTTATGAAAAAGAACCTGAAAAGAAAGTTGTAACGACTTATTGGTTCGATAAAGATGGTAATTCTTTGAAAGACAAAGCTCAAGGAACTTTCCCTGATACGGATGGTGTGTCTGATATCCCAGGTTATAAAGTTGTTTCTGTTCATACGGTAACGGCTGATGATCTTAAATCTGGTGATTTCAAGGGTTCTGATTTCAAAGAAGGCGACACCATTAACATCTATGAAAAAGAACCTGAAAAGAAACAACCTACTGAAGTGACTAAATGGGTTGATAAAACTGGTAAGGAATTGAAACCTCAAGAAAAAGGTACAAAACCTGATGACGATGGTAAAACAGATATTCCTGATTATGTGAATATTTCGCACGAAACTACAACAGACGCTGATGGTAACAAGGTGACTGTGAATGTTTATGAGCCAGCTAAGAAACAACCTACTGAAGTGACAAAATGGGTTGACAAATCAGGTAAGGAATTGAAACCTCAAGAAAAAGGTACAAAACCTGATAATGACGGTAAATCAGATATTCCTAACTATGTGAATATTTCTCATGAAACAACGACTGATGAAAATGGTAACAAGACAACCATTAACGTTTATGAACCTGCTAAACAAGTTACGGAAGTGACAAAATGGGTTGATAAATCAGGTAAAGAGTTGAAACCTCAAGAGAAGGCTACGAAACCTGATGATGACGGTAAGTCAGATATTCCTGGTTATGTGAACATTTCGCATGAAACAACGACAGATAAAGATGGTAATAAAGAAACTATTAATATCTATGAACCTACTGCTAAAGAAGTGAAAACGCGTTGGGTTGACGAAAATGGTAATCCATTGAAGAAAGCTGAAACAGGTAAAGAGTTCGGTCAACCAGATAACTTTGATGGTTATGAATTGGTAGATACACGTATGTCTGAAGATGGCACTGAAAAGATTTATGTGTATAAGAAGAAAGCAACACCTGCTCAACCTTCACAACCTCAAAAACCAGTGGTTAATACGCCTCAACAAGCTCTTCCTAAGACAGGTGACGCTGTAAGTGTCCTTGCGCAACTTGTTGGTGCTAGTGTTGGTGCCTCTGGTGTCGTTGGTCTTCGTGGTTTCGGTCGTCGTAAAAAATCTAAATAAGTGATTTAAAAGAAGTTCTTGATTAAGAGCTTCTTTTTTTCTTTGGTTGGTGTTTGCATTTTAAAAGGCGTTTTGTTATACTTAGTACATAGGTAAATATCCTAGATTGATTATTACAAACAGAAAGAGAGATTTGTTAATGCAACTTACAAAAGCTCGTAAACTTCGCTCACTATCGCTTTATGGAGATTTGTTGTCACCTAAAACATTTGTTCGTGTGATGGCTGTTGTTCCAACAATGGCAAGTGTGGCACTTCCAGTGGTATCAGCGGATGAATTTACAAATAGTGATTCAGAAGGTTGGGTTGACGTTTATGTTGATCATAAGAACCTTGATGATGCGGTTCGTTCAGCAACGGCTGCAGGTGTTATGACGAATTTGACTGACCCTACGGTTTTGACTGGCGACGCTGATGAAACAAATAAAAATATTAAAACGGCTACGGATGCTTATACGAAACAAGCGTCAGATATCAAAGCAACAACGGATAAGTATAAAGCTGACCTTGTTGCTTATGAACAAAATGTAGCTTCTGCGAAACGTGATGCTGATAATGCGAGTGCTGCCATGTCTACGCTTCAAGCAAATGCGGCAGCTAATGGTCAACAATCAACATCAGTCGCTAAGATCTATTCAGAAGATGCCTTTAAGGCTGATAAAGCGGCTGCAGAAGCTCGTCTTCAATCAGGCCGTCAATTGAATGAGGTTAAAGATGCCATTACATCTTATGATCGTTCAAAAGCAGGTATGGCTATTTTTGAAACACAAGCTAACCAAGGAAACATTACGGTAACCCATGAAACGGTTAAGGTATCGTCAAAAGCAGATGTTGATAAATATCAATCGCTTTTGAATGATGCCCAAACGAAGGTTCGAGACTATGTTAATACGCTTAATCAAACGACAGGCTCTGTGACAAATAAACCTAACTTTAAGGTTTATGATTTGGTTGTTGCGGATGATGTGGTTAAGGCTGCCGCACAACCTGTGACAATTGTTCACTATTTGCCAGTATCTGTAGCTAAACCTCAAACACCTGTTGTGAACTATCATTATTTTGATCTTCGTTCAAAACCAAAAACAAGTCGTCAAGCTAAGAATGCGGATAATGAAGTGATTATTGAAGCGACAAAAGCGTCTTCAAACGGTCAAAAAGTCGTTCAGGCTATGGTGAACCAAATTGTTGGTTTTGATGGGGAAGATCAAACCCTTCCTGCTAATCGTTTTGATAAGATGCATTCATTGGAACGTGTGATTCATTATGATAATGATATGGATGCTGAAGAAGCTTTGTCACATGTTGATTCTGATTTGTGGAATTACACGAATGATAAGTTGGCTAAGAAAATCACGTTTTCTGCAACGGCTCGTTATTTGACTGACATTAACTTGAAGCAAAAACAAAATGCGACAGGTACGATTGGTGGTACGGTTGATGGGGAATGGCATTGGGATACACCGAACGCTTATTTCAAATTGACTAAAGATAATACGACTTATCAAGTTTATGGCGAAACCATTATTAACCATGAATATGTTGTCAAGGGTAACAATATTACGATTCAAACGAATCAAGCTGACCCTGAAAAACATAACTTCAATTCTAAGATGGTTAATATTGACGGTAAGGCTGTTCTTCCTGGGTCAATCAATAACTATGTGATTACTGATGATAATGATCAATATAAGAATGTTAATATTGATAAGGAAATGCAAGCTAAAGGTAAGCATATTTGGGATGTGTTCTCAAGTGATGCGTTGACGCTTGCAGGCGATATTACGGTTACTGATGATAAAGGTAATGTGGCTTACAAGTCAGAAGTTAAACAAGGTGCAACAAACGGTACCTTTACACGTCCTGTGAAAGATCCTAAGACTGGTGAAGTGAAATGGGAACCTGTTAAGGGTAAAGATAAATCTGGTAAAGATATCGCAGGAATGACTTGGAAGATCGTTGACGAAAAAGATGTTCCTGAGGAAGTGAAAGCTCAATTTAAGGGTCAAAAAGTATCGTATATTGATATTGCGATTGAAGGTATCGATAATGATTACTACAAGACTTATGTTGAAGGTGGTCGTCAAATGAAATTCCTTCTTCCTATGAAGACTGGAAAAGTTGACAATACGCCTGATAAACAAGGTGGTACCTATAACGGCTTTAAGTATACCAATACGGCTGTTCAATCAGACTTTGGTAATCCATATACGTCTAAGACCGTTGAAAATACGTCACCACTTCTTGACCCACGTAAAGATGCTGTTCTTTCGGTGTCACAATTGGCTTCTCTTGACTTGCAAGCCAATCCAAAAGCTGAAATTGAAAATGGAAGTTTCTTCCAATATCGTTTCTCAACGTCTCATTTGCCTAAGAATTTGGCAGAAGGACCTAAATCCTATTATGTTTTAGATACCTTTAACACGACGGCTGATCAATATGATGGTATTTTCTTTGCTGAAGCCAATTATCCAATTTATTTCTTGAAGGGTACCTCATTTGCAGACCGTTATCCTGAAGGATTGCTTGCTAATAGTGATGTTTCGAAATATGTCACTCAACAAATTGCGCGTGATGTGTCTAAAGACTTGAACACGGCGACACAAAAGGTTGCAGGTGCAGATAGTAAGATTGGTGTTGTCAAATATGTCTTTGATAGCGATTTCTTGAATGCGATTGACTACAGTAAGACAGAATTGCAATTTGATATCTTCTCACAAAATAAACGTATCAAAGATGTTGATGGCGTAACGAATGTCTTTAGTGAAGTGATTAATGGTATTGACTTTGGTTCTCAAGAGGTTAAAACTAATACTAAGGAAAATTCAATTGATAAGTTGCAACGTGAATTGAATGATATGACGGCTCGTCAAGACAAACATGAAAAAGAAGCTCTTGCTTTCCAATCTAAGACAGTTTCTGCTTTGTCAGTTATTGTGAAGAACATTGATGAAAACAAGAAAGCGTCAGATAAAGGTATCGCGGATAATGCGGTTGCTATTAAAGCCAACGCTGAAGCAAGTGCTCGTAATGCCAAAGCGATTTCATCATTGACGGTTCGTGTCATGGCTAATGAAAAATCAATTGACGCCAATAAGAAAGCTATTTCAGCTTTGTCTACACGTGTACAATCGCTTGAAGGTAAGACCGCTCTTGCACCTTCAACGCTTGTGATTCGTGATCCATTTGTTTTGACAGATGCAGATGCTGTGGCTTATGCGGTTAATCACGGCGTATCAACAAATGCTATTACTAAGGTGGCGATTGATAAAGAAGGTTACTATGCTGTAACCTACAACACTGCTAAAGGTAGTTTGACTGGTTCTGAACATTCGACGACAGATAGTGTCAATGTGAATGCGATGGCAACTAAACGTGTTCGTTTTGACTACTATACGCTTAAGACTGCCGATGAGGTTCGTGCTGCTGTTGCTAAAGAAGGCTACAAGGCTAGTGATATTGTGTCAATGAAACAAGAGGGTTCTAAATTCTCAGTGGTTGTTAATGCTGCTAATAAACCTGAAGCTTCTAAAGCTGATGTAAAACCTACTACGGTGGTTGCAAAAGCTGATACAACGAAACCTGTTGTAAAAGCTGATGTAGTAAAACCTACGGTTAAACCTACGGTGACTGCTGATATTAAACCTGTTGTTCCTGCGGTAGCTGGTGAAACAAAAACGACAGGAAAAGCTTTGATGACACGTTCAGATTTGGCAAAAATTCTTAGTCGTTTCATTTAAGTTGATTTAAGAGACGCCATGGGCGTCTCTTTTTTAAGATAAAGAAAGGGTTGATAGTTTAATGATGACAAGTGTGCAAGGTTCTTATCAAGAATTTGCAAGTGTGTTTGAGCGCCATAAGGACGATTATCCGACATTAAAACGTGCAGGTCGTATTTTAAAAGAGCCTACGGATGTTGTGGGACGTTCCTATCGTCGTGTGGCCGATATTTTAAAGAATAGGGATAAGGGTAATTTGTCTCTAACAGCTGAAGCAGGGACCGGTAAATCGACCTATGTAACTGGTTTTGTGTATTCTGAGGAAGCGAAACGTAATTCTATGTTTGGGATTTGGATTGATTGGATTCGATTAATGGAAAATCCTAATGGGGATAAGTCTGCGGAAATTCAGCGTGGTTTGTTGAATTTGTTTGATGAAGTTGAAGCTTATGCCCGTCGTTTTAATGTTATTCCTGTGATTATTATTGATGAGTTTCATAAAATTATGATGACGAATGAAGATTGTGCGGAAGATTTGAAACCAATTTTGGAAAAGTCTTCCAAATATGGGTTTCGTGTCATTGCCATTTCGACGTCTTCAGAATGGAATAAATGGGTGGCAGGTAACTTACCATTAGACCAACGTTTTCAACGGTTGAATCTAGAAGAATTGACACGTGATGATACCATTATGGCCTTGATGAATCAGGTGGCTTATTATGGTTTGACAGATGTGACGTCACCACGTATTTATGGCGAGATTTATGATATCTCTAAACAATATCTTCCAATGAATGCACAACCACGCGCGTCTTTGGATATTTTATCGTCGATGATTGGTATTGTGACGGATTATCTTTATTTTGAAAATGGTGAGGAAAAAGCGAAATATTATTCACTTGAAGAAATGGGCTATCCAAGTGAGTATTTACTTAATCACTATGTGCTTGCTCAGGTGATTGAATCTCGTTTTAATATTGACATTGACCATAAGGTTAATATTCGTAAGTTGGAAAAAGATATTAAAACTCGTGTTTACGGTCAAGATTATGCCATTGAGCAATTTCTTGGTTTGGTTCAACGGGCACGTATGGGCTTTAATGACAAGACACGACCCCTTGCATCTGTGATTTTTACAGGGCCTACAGGTTCAGGTAAAACGCAGTTAACCAAAGAAGTAAGCGCAGGTTTAGGGGTTAAGTTGAGTCGTTTTGATATGACGCTTTATAGTGACCCCTCTACGGCTTTGGCTTTTGTTATTGATTTGGTTAAGGCGGCTTGGTCTCATCCTAATGGTATTATTTTGTTGGACGAAATTGAAAAATCGTGTAAAGAAGTGATTAATACCTTGTTTGCGGTGCTTGATGATGCCCGTTTGGCAGATGGGACGAACTCCGAGCGTGTGATTTCGTTTGCAGGAAATATCATTGTATTGACGACAAACGTTGGGTCTAAACTTTATCAAAGTATTAGTAAGACTGGTGCTGCGGTTGAAATGTCTGCTATTTATTCTGCCTTTGAAGGTGAAAATTTCAATGTTGCTTTGCTTGGACGTGTGGATAAGGTTATTCCGTTTATGCCACTTACCATTAAGGTTAATGAACGTATTGTTAATTATACGCTTCGTGAACGTTTAGAGACGAGTGTGACGAAGCAACGTGATTATTTGGTTGATCCTACGGTTATTGGGCATATTATTCGCGATAAAACGCCTTCTGATAGTGAACGTGGGGGTGCTCGTAATATGAAACGTATTTTGTCGGATTATGTTTTAGAGCCTTTATCCTTCTTTATTGACCGTCAAGATCCAAAAACGGGATATTTCCATGAGTTCCCTGTTGTCATTGGTATTAAAGGTCATGTACGTCATAAATATCAAGACCAAGGGGATATTAATTCGGGAACGATTGTGTTAAAAGAATGTCATTCCTTTGCGACTGTTGATGCGGTGCTTGCTAAATTAGGGGAACTTCACGGAGTAACCTTTAAAGCGGATAAATTGTTTATGCCAATTGATGATTACGCGTCTGCACAAGATTTATTAATTGCCTTTAATAAGGCTTATACGACACACGGTGTGACGCATTTTAAAACGGTTGCTTATTTCAATCAAGCTAATGAGGAAACTGAAGTGCTTTTAGCTAATGGCGATGATACCACGATTTAGTGATTCTTTAAGACAGTGCGCTTGGCGTACTGTCTTTTTTGTGCTAAAATAATAATATAACCGTTGTCAAGTGAAAACTGGATGACTATAGTTCTAAGTAAAGGGGGTCTGTATGGGCTTAAAAGATGCTGCTCGTGAAGCAGGAAAAAGCGCAGGTGGTGCCGTTGCAAAGGGTGCCAAAGACGCTGTTAAGAAGGGCGCCAAAGAAGGTGCTAAAAAGGGTAAGGATGCCGCTTTACAAGCAGCTGACCGTAAATTGGCAGAAGGTAGTGATGAGTATCAAACGCTATCTGACGCTTACCATAAAGGTAAAGATGCTTATCAAAAAGGTAAGAAAGTTGCCAAGGGTGCTAAAAATGCTGTTAAGGGTGCTAAAAATACTGTTAATACGGTAAAGAATGCCTATGATACGGCTAAGGCGATTTACCATGGCGTTCAAGCAGCTGTTCAAGTGGCTCGGACGATGTCATCGGCACAATTGGTGGCGGCGGCTGGTCAAGCTACGGTTGCGGGTGTTAATGCAGCGATTGGTTTCTTTTCAACGCCTGTTGGTTGGGTGACGGCGGCTGTTCTTGTGGTTTTATTATTGTTTGCCTTAGGTGGTAAAGATGGTGATTCTAAGGATGCGGCTAATGCCTTAAATACAACGGCATCAACAACGCAAATAGCGACTACGGCTGAAAATACGACGGAACGTAATGGTCGTAAGATGCTTGTGTTAGACGGTTGTGCGACTAATGAAAAGTCTGAGAGTTCTGGTGGAACGTCTACAGGTAGTGGAGACGCGAGTGATGCTGACTGGACAAAAGAAGGAACAAAAGCTTATGAAAATGCGAAAAAGGTATTTATGGCTTTTGTTAATCATGGAACAACTGGTGAATTTGCAGCAGGTGTTGTTGGTTGGGTAAACTCTGAAGGTAGTTTTGATATTATTGGACGTGCCCAAGGACACTATGGCGGTGGCGAAAAGGATTCCATTAAAAATGGTGCTGTTCCTACGACAGGTGGGACGTCGAATACCCTTGGTGGTGGTGGTATCTTCCAATTTGACCCTTACACCCGTTATGCACCGTTAAATAGCCCCGATTGGGAAGACGCGGACAAGATGGTTGATTTTGTTCTTAAGGAAGTTGCTCGTGGTGACTGGATTCCTTCTCCGCACCAAAGTGTTTTTACAGGTGGTAAAACATGGAGTTTCCGTGAGGCTGCTCAGTTAACTAATCCAGGGGATGCGGCGTTTTCTTGGAATGCCTTTGAACGTGGTAATCCTGCGTATATTCGTGCAGAACAAAAGAAAGCGGATGCTGAAAAAGCGGCTCAAGTTTTTCATGCAAGTGATTATAAGTTTGATGCCAAGAAATTTGATTCGTTTTTTGGAGATGCTGCCAATAAAGATGGTGGCTCGTCAGGATCTTCATCAAGTTCATCATCGTCTAGTGAAGATGAGTGTGGGGATTCCGATTCAGCAGGTGGGGGCGCTTCATGGGGTGAAGCTGATGGAACAGGTAGTGTGAATTATTCAGACTATAATGCTTGGCGTCCAGATGCTTTACCTGATGATTTGAAGAAATATGCCATTAATCCTGAATCGGTTGGTATGAAATTTGCAAGTGGTACGGGTTGGCAATATCCAGGAAATCAATGCGTTAACTTGACCATTTCACTTATTTATGCGATTTGGGAAAAAGATGGTGGTCATCCAACAAACCCTGGTGGTAATGGTAAGGATATTGCGCCTGGTTATGCGTCTCAATTGGGTGGTAGTACGTCTGATACACCACATGCAGGTTCTGCCTTTTCATCTGATGAAGCGCCAGGTTATGGACATACAGGTGTTGTGAGCCATGTATTTTCAAATGGAGACGCTTTGATTATTGAACAAAACTTTGCAGGTAAATCTGGGGAACAAAATGGTGAGAATTGTACATGGAATTATCGTTATTGTACAAAGAGCTTTTTGAAATCTCATAGTTATAGTTTCTTTGATCCATCTTCTAAAGGTTATAAGTTTGTTAGTGGTATTAAGTCTAAGTAGAAATCTATCTCTTTGAGATAGTTTTCTTTTTTTGATATAATAAAGGAAATAAATGAAATAACGAGGTATGTTTCTATGGCGAAAAAGAAACGTCGAAAAAATGATGGGTCATTATCAAAAGGTATGACTGGTTTGTTATTGATTGGAGTTGTATTTGTGGCTGGTTTTGTGCTTTGGGCAGTATTGTCATCAAAACCAAAATATAATTCTGAGCCTGAATATACGCCAAAAGTATCTAAGAAGGTGTCTCGACCAAAAGTTATTGAAAAATCGTCATCAATGCCTTCGTCATCAAAAGAGTCAACAAAAGATGAAGAAGATTTGAATGATATTGTTGGAGGTGCACAAGGCCGTATTAATAAGTATTTGGAACGTCAGGATGATCCGATTACGGATAGTGACCAAGTAGGTGCTATTGCGTCTTATCTTAATACGGTTGTTGATTTGATTCAACGGAATAAAGACGCTAAAGCACCGCATGATTATGGTTTGGATGATAGTATGGGCTTGGCCATGCTTGATACGTTTAAGACAGCTATTAATGCGGGTTATAGTGTTGATAGTGATTCTGTTAAAGCGTATGAAAGTAAACATTCAAATGTCATTCAATATACGTTTACGATGTCTCGTGATGGAAAATCTTCAGCTTTCTTTATTGGGAATTATTTGCCAAATATAGGAAAAGGAACGATTACACGTATGGAAGGTCATCTTGATAATGTTGCCTTTGAATAAGATTTAGGCTTGACATTTTGAAAGGGTTTTAGTATTATAAGGGTATGAACAATAATGTTTTGTTGTTCATATGCTTTGCGATGTTGTGGGCGTAGGTTGTGTGGTTTTTGTTTATGCCTATGCTTATGTGAAGTCATCCTGTCGGATGACTTTTTATTT
>ERZ773196.375-NODE-375-length-27932-cov-10.326039_pt1 | contig 27932 bp, 18 predicted proteins | sample MGYA00581009_ERZ773196 | MGnify/ENA primary metagenome ERZ773196 (study PRJEB29015, sample SAMEA2738162) | human oral metagenome | biome: human oral; feature: human-associated habitat; material: saliva | place: China | collected 2243 ... | reverse complement strand
ATATTTCTGGTCTAGAAGCTGGTACGCAATACCGTGGTAGCTTTGAAGAAAATATCCAAAATATGATCCAAGAAGTCAAAGCCATGGGAAATGTCATTCTCTTCTTTGATGAAATTCACCAAATCCTTGGTGCTGGCTCAATCGGTGGTGATAGTGGATCTAAAGGTCTTGCGGATATCTTGAAACCAGCTCTTTCACGTGGTGAATTGACCGTGATTGGGGCAACGACTCAAGATGAATACCGCAACACTATCTTGAAAAATGCAGCTCTTGCACGTCGTTTCAACGAAGTCAAGGTCAATGCTCCATCTGCTGAAGATACCTTCAAGATCCTCCAAGGAATCCGTGAACTGTATCAACAACACCACAATGTGGTCTTGCCAGATGAAGTCTTGAAAGCTGCTGTTGATTACTCTGTTCAATACATTCCACAACGTAGCTTGCCGGATAAGGCCATTGACTTGGTCGATGTGACAGCTGCTCACTTGGCAGCACAACACCCAGTGACAGATGTACATGCGGTTGAGCACGAAATCCAAGCGGAAAAAACTAAACAAGAAGAAGCTGCTGCAAAAGAAGATTACGAAGCAGCCCTTAATGCAAAAATTCGGATCGAAGAATTGGAAAAACAAATTGCTAACCATACAGAAGATCACAAGGTGACTGCAACTGTCAATGACGTAGCTGAGTCTGTCGAACGGATGACTGGTATTCCTGTTTCTCAAATGGGGGCTACGGACATCGAACGTTTGAAAGATATGGGTCACCGTTTGCAAACGAAAGTTATCGGTCAAGACAAAGCCGTTGAAGCTGTTTCAAAAGCGATCCGTCGGAACCGTGCAGGGTTTGATGAAGGTAACCGTCCAATCGGTAGCTTCCTCTTCGTCGGACCTACTGGTGTTGGTAAAACAGAGTTGGCTAAACAATTAGCCCTTGATATGTTCGGTACTAAAGATGCCATCATCCGTTTGGACATGTCAGAATATAGCGACCGTACAGCCGTATCTAAATTGATCGGTACAACTGCAGGTTATGTAGGTTACGATGACAACAACAATACATTAACTGAACGCGTCCGTCGTAATCCATACTCTATCGTCCTTCTTGATGAGATTGAAAAGGCGGATCCTCAAGTGATCACCCTTCTTCTTCAAGTCTTGGATGATGGTCGTTTGACAGACGGTCAAGGGAACACGGTCAACTTCAAGAATACAGTGATTATCGCCACTTCAAACGCTGGCTTTGGTTACGAAGCTAACTTGACAGAAGATGCGGATAAACCAGAACTTATGGATCGTTTGAAACCTTACTTCCGTCCAGAATTTTTGAACCGTTTCAATGCTGTCATCGAATTCTCACACTTGAGCAAGGAAGACCTTTCTAAGATTGTTGATTTGATGTTGGTAGATGTCAATAAGACCCTTTCTAAGAAGGAAATTGACTTGGCAGTGAGCGATGCAGCCAAAGAATATATGACTGAAGAAGGTTATGATGAAGTGATGGGTGTTCGTCCACTCCGTCGGGTAGTTGAACAACAAATCCGTGACAAAGTCACAGACTTCCACTTGGATAACTTGGATGCCAAACATCTTGAAGCTGACATGGAAGATGGTGTACTTGTGATCAGAGAAAAAGATACCAAGAAAGAAGAAAATACGGATAAAGAAGCAGAATAACTTCTGACAGTGATAGAAAAAATGGGGACTGCTATAATATAGCAGTCTTTATTTTTTCTTCCCACCCGGGGGAAATTATTCGCCTGATAGAATCGAAAACACCAAAAATGTGCAAAAAAATATTAATAATTAGGGAAAATCATAGGAATTAAGCAAATTTATTAATAAATAAAGAAAATAAGTATATAATCTATAAAGTAAAAAAATTTGAGGAATGGAAGTATGATGAACAATACAATTGATATCTACTCAACTCCCGAATACAAAAAGGTTGAAGCTGTTGTGCAGTTGATGGTAGATGGTCGTTTAACGAGCTACCGTGTTGCAACTGAAACCAATATCAGCAAAATGAGCTTAGCGACTTTGACCAAGGGAACGAGTAAAATTAAAAATATTACCTATCAAACAGCCTTGGCCTTGATTGATTGGTATGATGAGAATCATGAAAAGTATGGCATTGAGATTGACTAGTCAGTAGCCCACTTTTCGTGGTTTTTTTCTTTTTCATCAAAACTTGCCTCCTCTTTGAGACTGGAGTCTGATTTGCTTGAAGAGGATGGGAAAACTTGAAAAGACAGGCGAAATTTGATATAGTATAGCATATATGAAAATTAAAGGAGAAACATATGCAAGGCGGAAGTTTGCTAATTATGCTCGTTCTTATGGTCGGTTTGATGTACTTCATGAGCCGTAGCCAAAAGAAACAGTACCAAAAACGGATGGAAAGTTTGAATAAACTTCAAAAAGGAAATGAAGTCATCACGATTGGTGGCTTGTACGGAACTATTGATGAAGTCGATACAGAACGCAAGACGGTTGTCTTGGATGTTGATGGTGTCTACCTGACCTTTGAATTAGGAGCGATCAAAACAGTTCTTCCTGTATCAGAAGGAATCTCAGCCACTGCTACAGAAGGTGCTAGCTCAGATGCCGATTCAGCCATCGAAGAATAATTATCAAAGAAGAGGCAAAGGCCTCTTTTTTGATGGGCAAATAGGACGATGTGATGAAAGAAAGTACTGCTGGTTCAAAATAGAGGCCATAGTCCCTATTTTATGGGGATTTATGGTATAATGAAGCGATAAATATTGAAATAGGTAGAAAAACATGTTTCGTTTTAAGAAGAAAGAAAAAATCGAGATTCCTTTAGAAGTCCCGAAACACATTGGGATCATTATGGATGGCAATGGTCGCTGGGCGAAAAAGCGGATGCAACCGCGTGTCTTTGGTCATAAAGCAGGGATGGAAGCTCTCCAAGAAGTGACGATTGCAGCGAAAAATATGGGGGTTCAGGTCTTGACAGTCTATGCCTTTTCTACGGAAAATTGGGCACGCCCTGAAGATGAAGTCAAGTTTATCATGCACTTGCCGGTTGAGTTTTATGATCGCTTCGTCCCCGAATTGCATCGCAACAATGTCAAGATTCAAATGATCGGTGATACCAAGAAATTACCCAAAGAAACCTTAGAGGCTTTGGAAAGAGCAGAAGCGATGACCCACCTCAATACGGGCTTGATTCTGAATTTCGCACTCAATTATGGTGGACGTGCAGAGATCACTCAGGCTGTGAAGCAGATCGCTCAAGAAGTCTTGGATGCGAAGTTCAGTCCAGAAGATATTACAGAAGAAGTGATCGCAGATTATCTCTACACTGAAAGTTTGCCACGTATTCTAAGGGATCCGGATTTGATTATTCGTACAAGTGGGGAGATCCGTTTGAGTAACTTTCTTCCTTGGCAGGCTGCTTACAGTGAGTTGTATTTCACGGATGTGATGTGGCCCGATTTTGGAGAAGAGGCACTAAGAAGTGCCGTAGTAGAATATAGCCATCGCCACCGGAGATTTGGCGGTGTTTAGGAGAAGATGATGACGAAAGATTTACAAAAACGTGTGATTTTTGGAGGGATTGCCCTACTCTTTTTCATTCCAACAGTAATGGTTGGAGGGGTGTTCTTCCAGATTGTAATTGGTTTGATTGCTATGCTAGGTGTTCATGAACTGCTCAAGATGAAAGGGCTTGAAACAGCGACCTTTGAAGGTGCGCTAGCCATGTTAGCGGCCTTTGTTTTGACCTTGCCGATCGAGAACTACCTCCCTTACCTTCCAGCAGATGGCAATATGATTGCTTACGGTTTAATCGTCTTGACTCTAATGGGAACAACTGTTCTCGCTCAGAATTACAATTATGAGGATGTGGTCTACCCCATTGCTTCCAGCTTTTATGTTGGACTTGGTTTCCATTCCTTAGTAGATGCGCGAATTGCTGGTATCGACAAGGTTCTTTTAGCCCTCTTTATAGTCTGGGCTACTGATTCAGGCGCCTACCTTGTGGGAAGTCAGTTTGGGAAACGCAAGCTCATGCCTACGGTTTCTCCCAATAAAACGGTGGAAGGTAGCCTTGGTGGAATCCTATCTGCAGTTGTTGTGACCGTTCTTTTTATGATCATTGATCGCTCTGTAGCGGGTGGACATGGTTTTTTTGCCATGATCTTCTTTACTATCCTCTTTAGTATTGCAGGTCAATTTGGCGACCTCGTAGAGAGTGCGATTAAACGCCACTTCGGTGTCAAGGATTCTGGGAAATTTATTCCAGGACATGGAGGTGTTCTAGACCGCTTTGATAGTTTGATTTTTGTCTTTCCCTTGATGCATTTCTTGGGCTTGTTCTAAGACAGAAGAGATAGAAAGGAAACCACGTATAGAACGATGCAGTTTATTGCCTTTATAGTTATTTTTGGAGTGATCGTTCTCGTTCACGAGTTTGGTCATTTCTATTTTGCAAAAAAATCGGGCATCCTAGTGCGAGAATTCTCGATCGGGATGGGACCAAAAATCTTTGCCCATATTGGTCAAGATGGAACAGCTTATACCATTCGCATTCTACCTTTAGGTGGCTATGTTCGTATGGCTGGCTGGGGTGAGGATACAACTGAGATTAAAACCGGAACGCCTGTTAGCTTGACAGTAAATGAAGCTGGTAAGGTCGTCCGGATCAATCTTTCTGGAAAGAATCTGGATCAGACAGCCCTTCCCATGAATGTCACCCAGTTTGACTTTGAAGACAAACTGGAAATTACGGGCTTGGTTCTCGATGAGACCAAGACCTATAGTGTTGATCATGATGCGACCATCGTTGAGGAAGATGGGACAGAAGTGCGGATTGCGCCGAGAGATGTTCAGTATCAGAATGCCAGCATTTGGGGACGGTTGATCACCAACTTTGCGGGTCCTATGAACAACTTTATCCTCAGTATTGTCGTCTACTCACTTCTAGCTTTTATGCGTGGTGGTGCGATTGATTACTACAGTAACAATGTTCAGGTGGCACCCGACGGGGCGCTTGCTAAGGTCGGTGTCAAAAGCACTGTTCAGATCCTTCAAGTCAACAACGATACCGTTAGCAACTGGGATGAACTGACAGATGCTGTCGAGAAGGCAACCAAGGACAGCAAGACGACTCCTGAATTGACCCTGAAAGTCAAGACAGACGGCCAAGAAAAAGAAGTCAAAGTGAAGCCAACTAAGTCAGGGAATCGTTACTATCTGGGTGTGACAAACGGCCTCAAGACAGGATTTGTAGATAAACTCTTGTCTGGTTTTACAGATACCTGGAATACAGCGACACGGATTTTGGGAGCTTTGAAAGATATTATTTTCCACTTTAGTCTCAATAAACTGGGTGGTCCGGTCGCCATCTACAATGCCAGCTCACAAGCTGCTCAATTAGGGATTCCGGCAGTGTTATCTCTTATGGCCATGCTCTCTATTAATATTGGCATCTTCAATCTAATCCCGATTCCGGCTTTGGATGGCGGGAAAATCTTGATCAATTTGATCGAAGTGGTTCGGAGAAAACCACTAAAACAAGAAGTAGAAACCTATATGACACTTGCAGGTGTAGCTGTAATGGTTATTTTGATGATTGCTGTCACCTGGAATGATATTATGAAATTATTTTTGAAATAGAAAAGGATATTGTCCATGAAACAAAGTAAAATGTTGATTCCAACGCTTCGCGAAATGCCAAGCGATGCCCAAGTCATTAGCCATGCTTTGATGTTGCGTGCAGGTTATGTTCGCCAAGTCTCAGCTGGTGTCTATTCTTATCTGCCCTTAGCAAATCGAGTGATTGAAAAAGCAAAAGGCATCATGCGCCAAGAATTTGAAAAAATTGGAGCAGTAGAAATGCTGGCTCCAGCCCTTTTGAGTGCGGATCTCTGGCGTGAATCTGGTCGTTACGAAACTTACGGGGAAGACCTCTATAAGTTGAAAAACCGTGAAGGCTCTGACTTTATCTTAGGTCCAACTCACGAAGAAACCTTTACCGCTATTGTGCGCGACTCGGTAAAATCTTACAAGCAATTGCCATTGAATCTCTACCAAATTCAACCCAAATACCGTGATGAAAAGCGTCCACGGAACGGTCTTCTTCGGACCCGTGAGTTCATCATGAAAGATGGTTACAGTTTCCATGCTAACTATGATAGTTTGGATGTTACTTATGATGAATACAAGGCGGCTTATGAGCGTATCTTTACCCGTAGTGGAATCGACTTCAAGGCTATTATCGGAGATGGTGGTGCCATGGGTGGAAAAGATAGCCAAGAGTTTATGGCTGTAACACCTGCTCGTACAGACTTAGATCGTTGGGTGGTTCTAGACAAATCCGTACCTTCGTTTGATGAGATCCCAGCAGAAGTCCAAGAGGAAATTAAAGCAGAATTGCTTAAATGGATGGTTTCTGGGGAAGATACGATTGCTTATTCAAGCGAATCAACCTATGCTGCGAACTTGGAAATGGCTACCAATGAGTACAAGCCAAGCAACCGGGTTGTGTCTGAAGAAGAAGTCAAACGCGTGGAAACACCAGGTGTTAAATCTATTGATGAAGTAGCAAATTTCTTGAATGTTTCAGAAAGTGCAACGATCAAGACCTTGGTCTACATTGCCGACGGTGAGCCTGTAGTAGCTCTACTTGTTGGAAATGATCAGCTTAATGAAGTGAAGTTGAAAAATTACCTTGGAGCTGATTTCTTTGAACCTGCAACAGAAGTGGAAGTGAAAGAATTATTGGGAGCAGATTTTGGCTCTCTTGGTCCAGTAGATCTCCCTGAAAATGTCAAGATTATCGCAGACCGCAAGGTTCAAGATAGTCGCAATGCAGTAGTCGGTGCCAATGAAACAGGCTACCACTTGACTGGTGTCAACCCAGGACGTGATTTTACTGCGGAATACGTCGATATCCGTGAAGTTCGTGAAGGCGAAATCTCACCGGATGGTAAAGGCGTCTTGAAATTTGCACGAGGGATCGAGATCGGTCACATTTTCAAACTCGGCACACGCTACTCAGCTAGCATGGGAGCAGATGTCTTGGACGAAAACGGCCGTGCAGTTCCAATCATCATGGGTTGCTACGGTATCGGTGTGAGTCGTCTTCTTTCGGCAGTTATGGAACAACATGCACGCCTCTTTGTCAATAAGACACCAAAAGGGGAATACCGTTACGCTTGGGGGATTAACTTCCCTAAAGAATTGGCGCCATTTGATGTGCATTTGATTCCAGTCAATATCAAGGATGAAGCGAGCCTTGCTTTGACCAATCAGATCGAAGAAAGCTTAGTCAATAAAGGCTACGAAGTCTTGGTGGATGACCGAAATGAACGGGCTGGTGTCAAATTCAGCGATAGCGATTTGATTGGACTTCCAATCCGCGTAACAGTTGGTAAAAAAGCAGCTGAAGGCATCGTTGAAGTGAAAATCAAAGCAACAGGAGATACCATCGAAGTTCATGCGGATAATCTCCTTGAAACACTTTCAATCTTGAACAAATAAGAAAAAGCTTTCTGAGCCTTAACCATGTGTTAAAGAAATGCTCAGAGAGTTTTTTTATGGCCAACACTACAACGGTAAGGGTTATGGATGAGATAGAGATGAGTAGAATATTTTTTCATAGAGATTTCTTGTATGTGAAGAATTGTCTTGGTGCTAGAATAAAGGGGATTTTCTATACTGATCTCCTTGTATGATATAAACTTCTGAAAGCAAAAATGGGAATTTATACAAAAAAATCTAATACTACTCAAAGCGTAAGTATAAAATCGACATTTACGCTCTATGTGTTGAGTTAATATATAGAAAAAATACATCTCTTTCACACAATCAAATTGTTACTAATTAAAGACTATTGGGGCAGGCTTTTTTGAATATATGTTACATTTTTGTTACAAAAAATTACATTGCTGTAACAAAGTTACAATGTTTTATCAGTTTGCCCTATAATATTGACATTCTCACAATATTTCATTAAGATATTTTTAAGTAAATAATACTGGGAGAGGAAAAAGGGAAAATATACAGTTGTCTGGAATTTCACTAATTCATTCTAATGTATTGTTTATGAAAAAAATATAAGGGTATCAGCCCAAAAGGAGAAAAATATGGCTCAAATTAAATTAACTCCAGAAGATCTACGTGCTTCAGCACAACGCTATGCACAAGGTTCTCAAGAGATCGATCAAATCCTTACTACTTTGACTCATGAACAACAGGTCATCGATGCAAACTGGGATGGATCTGCATTTGATAGCTTTGAAGCACAATTCAACGAATTGTCTCCAAAGATCAAACAATTCGCTCAATTGTTGGAAGACATCAATGGTCAATTGATTAAAGTTGCTGATATCGTTGAACAAACTGACCAAGATATCGCTGCACAAATCCATTAAGATAGTCTTGGAGGTGATCTTACTTCTCGTAGGTAGATCACCCTTTTGTCTTTTGATATATAGAAAATAGGGGTTAGGTCCATCCATCCCTAACCCCTATTTTGTATTTATGATTAGAAAAAGGAAAAGGTATGGAAGTTAAAAATAAAAAATGGTTAAAATACATTGGTCAGAGTGCTGTTGTTCTCCTTTTGATGGGGGCTGTGGTCGGTCTCTATACGACTGTTCAAAAGGATCAAAAACAAAATGAAGCTAAAACCGTACAGACAACAGAAAACACCAAGCTCAATATTGCAGTTGTCAATGAAGACCAAGCGGTTAAGCTAAATGGTAAAGAATACAATCTTGGTGCCAGTTATGTGAAAAATATCGAGCGAGATAATTCACAAAGCTGGTCTGTACTGCCACGTGGAGCTGCTGAATCTGGTCTTGCAGATGGAAAATACCAATTGATGATTGTTATTCCAAGTGACTTTTCAGAGAAAGTTCTTGAAGTGAATGCAGTCAACGCGGAAAAGACTACAGTCACTTATAAGGTCAATGCTGCTGGAAATTCACAGGTTGAAAATGAAGCAAATAAAGTAGCCAAGGATATTGTTTCGGACTTGAGAAGCCAGTTGGTAGATATGTATATGGTCAGCATTTTGAGCAACCTTTATACAGCTCAGAAAAATGTGGAGACGAGTAACAAAATTCAGTCAACGAATATTGGTTCTTATCGTAGCAATTTGTTGGACTCAGCTTTGGATTCGAAGAATATTTTCCCGAGTCTCTATAGCTTGTCTACGTCATCGGTGGAATCCAATAATGCCTTAAAGACGGTACTGGAATCATATACGCAGGCTTTTGATCAATTGACTCAATCTCAGAATCAGTATGGTCAAAATTTTGATGCTCTTGTAAAACAACGCTCTGAAGATAAGATTAGTTACGAAGACTTCATGAATCAACTGATGTCTATGAACCAATCAGTTCTCAGCGAGAATACGAAGGAACTATACAAGAATCTTCAACTGAATCAGGAAAATCTTACGAAGCAATTAAACCAACCAGTTGAGGGTGATGCTTCAGGAACGAAGACTTACGCAGGTTTAACCAAAGATGTTAATGATCGTGTTGCAGATCTAGAAAAAGGCATCAAGGCGGAGCGTCAAAAGTTAGAGGATCATGAAAAGAACATCGACACTTCTGTGAAAGAGAAACTCTTGGGCTACTATGGTCTAAAGGAAGGAGAGAAGGTTACCCTTCGAACCTTATTAGGTAAGTCAAGTATTGAAGTGATTAGCAAGGCACGTAAGGCTGCTGATGAGGAGATTCAAACTGCGATTGAAGCACTTCCAGGTTTGGATTTAAAAAGTTTCGATCTGAATAAGTATGGAAATCTTGATACAGCGATTGATTTTGATGGAAGTTTTGCAGCTTCCCTGGGAACTCCAAAAGGAAGCGCAGATAATTTGAAGAAATTAGCGCAGGAAGTGGATGCCAAATCAACTGTTATCGCGAATATCCTCAATGCAAAAGCCGGGAAACAGAAGGTTAGTATTCTAGCTCCGGCAGGGATTAAAATAGACTCTTGGACCTATGACGGCAATTCTTACGCTGGTGGAGCTGAGCAGGAAGTGACGATTCAGGATGATAAAGAAATAGCCATTCAATTCAGTGAAGATGGGGCTCCAATTCCAAGTCCTTCAGAGATAAAAATTATTGTGAATGGTGTTGTTTCAACTAATGTAACTGTGTCAGCAGAAGACTTGAAAAAAGCTGTAGCAAGTTATGCAAGTGAAGCAAGTAAAATTGCCTTAGCTTATCAGCATGCGCAAACGTTGATGAATGCTTACTATCCAAAAGATAGCAAAGGAGAACGTCATTCAATCTATGATCCAATTGAAGATATCGATTTGACTGACGCCTTGACTGATATTGTGAAGACAGCTGTTGTAAACAATATCAAAGATTATCGCACAAGCATTGAAAAAGATGAATCAGGGGACGAAACTAAGAGTGTCAAAGCACAGCTAGATGGTACTCTCCAACGATTGCAAGATTTAGGTCCACAGTTGCAACGTAACCTTGAAGAGATTGAAAATAGTAACAACGAGTTGACTAAAAACATCAATGATCAACTGCAACAATATGCAGATCTCCAAAAACGCTTAGAGAGCATCTCGAATGCTCAAGAATCAAGCAACCTTGCTCAAACTAAGACGGACGTGGACTTGTCGGCTCTTGGTTCGGAATATACATCATTGTTGAGCTCAACTGAAGGGGTAAAGACCTCTTCGCGTAGTAATGTAGATGCCGCAAATTCAACCAATGAAATCTTTAACCAATTGAACAAGGAATTACAACGAGCGCAAGGTACCACGGAGAAATTGTCTAGTAATGCAGAGAGTTTGATGAGTGAATTTGATAAGGAATTGTCTGAAAATGGGAACTTCGTCGAAGCCTTCCGTAAAGTCTTCAACAATGCCTATGAAAATGGAGTGCCAAATGAAGTCTTGCTTGACTTCTTGTCAAATCCAGTTGCAGAGAAATCTTCTTCTGTGAAAGCGACCATCAATGTCTACCGTCCATTTATCTGGATCTTTATGTTGGAAGTCTTGAGCCTCTTTACAGCTTATCTCTTTGCGACGCAACCAATTATTCGCAAGGTGAAAGACCGTTTCAAATTGGATCGTTTGCAAGAATCGGATCTCTTAACTGTCGGTGTCCTTGTAGGACTTTCCCTTATCCTTGGACTTGTGATCGGAATGATTTCAAGTATCCAACTCTCTGTTGGTCGTGAATATGTTCCTTCGTGGGTGTTACTAGCAGTATTGGCGGGGTTTGTATTGGTACAACTGCAATACCTTCTCTTGAAACACTTCCGTGTGATTGGAATGGGACTGGCCTTCTTCATGTTGATCAGCTATGTCTACCTATCAAGCGCGATCGGAACGACTGCGACCTTGTCGGGCCTTCCAGCATTTGTGAAAAATATTAACCTCCTCTCTATTCTAGAAGGACAGTTTGCGGGTTACTTTGATGGACAAACAGCTGGATTTACCGTCTTCTTTGGATTGTTGGTTTTCTTCGGCCTTTTGACTGTTGCCAACATCTTCCTTCCAAAGAAGTTTACTCAAACAAAGGAAATTGAATCAAGCTTATGAAAAAAATGATGTATCTTCTCTTTGTCTTTAGTCTCTTGCCAGTAGCTGTTGTTTCTGCAGATGATTTTATTGATAATCGTCTGCAGGTCAACAACTCACGTCTTGAGACAGAAGAGGAAAAGACACTTGGGGGCCAATTAGATGCCACTGAGTCTCTATTCAATGAGAAGGATCAGAAAAAAATAGAAGTTGAAAAACGCAAGCAAGAGAAACAATTGACCGATTCAGACGGCCAGTTGTTTTCTGCTATAAAGGGAAAGAAAAAAACAGAGCCTGAAGCAGACCTGTTCCAGCCTGAAAATCAAAAATTATCTAAATTTGAGTCCAATGTAGAGGATAATTCGGCCAGTTTGTCGGATTTTATTCCAGCCTTGCAAATGCTAGCTTGGAGTGCCCTTCTCTTTGGGATTGCTGGCTATATTTCCTATCGAATCTATAGAAAAGAGGCCTAAATGGAGCAACATATCAATGTCACCTTCCATATGAATGGTGCAAGCCATGACCTCCGAATCCCAACGCGGATGGAGGTGCGACGCTTGATTCGGGAATTGGATCAGATCTTTGGGTCTGCCATGGAACCTAGAAGCAAGTATCAGTTGCGCGTGGTAAATAAAGGCATCTTGCTGGATGAAGGCAAGGTGGTACAAGAGTATCCGATCACGAGTGGTGATCTGATCGAAATTGAGGAGTGGTAAGGTGAAAGAAGAACAATTTACACTGGAAGAACAAGTCTTCCGTTTTGAAAAAGAAGAAACGAGCTGGCGGATGGACCTCAAGCGTTCAGAAGTGGATAGCCAGGATTTACGCAATTTATGGATTTTGGATCTCCATCATCCCTTGTTTTTAGAGCAAAGCATGACGGCGGATCAAGACCAGATTCATCTGACCTATCAGACAGATGCTCTGGGCTTGAGTGATGAAGAAATCCAGGTATTACCAGTATCAGACCGTCTGCGTCTAGCTATTAATGTCTTAGATTTGGCGCCAGCCTTGGAGCTTCCGGTGACCTTTATGTTGCATCCCGTCAATTTGTTTGTGACCAAGGATGCACAAGTCAAGATCGCTTACCGCGGGGTTCCGGGAATAATGGTGCCACGCAAGTGGGATCAGGATGAATTCTTGCGTCAGGCCAAGTGCTATGCGGTCACTCTTTTTGGGGACTGGGATTTCATGGAGCTCTATCAAGGCACGCTTGAATTAGAAGATCTGCCAGAGTTCTTGGTGGAAATCCGTGATGCGGCTAGCTTAGAAGAGATGAAAGCTCTTTTAGAGAAAGCCTACCAAGAACGCAAGGAAGAGGAAGAAAAGACCTTGACCTTGGTTTCAAGTCGTCAACACCGAATCTTTAAGTTGGCAACCGTTTGGCTTTCCGCTGTAGTGGCCCTCTTACTCTTGCCCTTGATCTATTTGGTCTTTTTCCAAGCACCCTTTAAAGAAAAGTTGCTTCAAGCGGATACAGCCTATCTCAAGGTAGACTACACCGGTGTGATCGATGAACTGGAGGGAGTAGCTCCAAGCAGTCTTCCAACGACACAGAAATATGAGTTGGCAACGTCTTATTTGCAAGGCTTGAATTTCTCAGAGGACCAAAAGAAGGTCATCCTTAACAATGTTACGCTCAAGTCAGATAGCCTCTATCTCCACTACTGGATCTATATCGGCCGTCATGACTTTACCCAAGCGCTGGATACAGCCAAACGGATCGACGATTCAGACTTGATCATCTATGCCCTTCGTAAAGAAATCAAGGCGACACGTGATAGCGAAAAACTCTCTGGTGAGCAGCGCGAGAAGAAACTCTCTGAACTCGAGGGCGAATACAAGAAATACTGGGATGCCCGCTCTAAACTCTTGGAAGCAGAAACAGATGAAACCAAAGCTTCCACTAGCAGCTCAACAACGGCTTCGTCTACAGAAGGCTCCTCAACAGAAAGCTCGTCTTCTACAACTGCAAGCTCGACTGAGTCTAGCGACCACAAGGAGTAGTCTATGAAAAAACGTATCATACTCTATAAAAAAGGTTTTCGCTATGAGCTAGCGCTAGAAGAGGGAAAAACAGCGACCGTATCGAATCAAGAAACAGCTCAGTTGACCCTGGCTTCGCAAGAAAATCCCCTTCATTTTCAACGGAGTCAAGGAGAAATCTCCTACCGGTATGGTGAAGACAAGGGCCTGCTTGAAAATAGCAAGATCCTTGGGGATGTGGTCTGCTACTTGGCGACAGGAGAAGTCCATACCTATGAACTGCTAGACAAGGAAGAAATCCTCGTAGCAGATGAAAAGGGTGCGGATGTGCGCTTGCATTATCCAGTGCGCTTTCTCCTTGTAAAAAAAGAGCAAACCTGGACTTGCCAGCTCTTATCTGGAAAACTCTACCATAACCATAAACTCGTCAGTGAAGCGACTTTTCCACTGGCCTTTGGTGATGAGCTTGCCATTGGAGATGTGACCTTTAAGCTCTATCCAGAAGAATTTGGCGTGGAAGGGGCTGTCGAAGTGAGTCCTTATCTGGTGCCACGTTTGCATTCACGCTATGACTTTTACAAGGACTATCCAGAGTACCACCGGTCTCCGCGGATCATCTACCGGAGTTCAGAAGACAAGATCTTGATCAATCCTCCGGGAGCGGAGCCTCAAAAGCCATCAGATGAACTCTTGAAGTTGATCATGCCACCCCTCATCATGGTTGGGGTGACCCTCTTGATCACCATTTTCCAACCGCGTGGGCTCTATATCATCGCGACGGTATCCATGTCTGTGGTTAGTGTGATCTTTTCGGTCCAAGGCTTCTTCAAGAATCGTAAGAAATACAAAGAAGACAAGAAAGAGCGCGTGGAACTCTACCATCTCTATCTCAAGGACAAGGCCAAGGACTTGGAACAGCTATCTCGGAAGCAGCGAGAAGGCATGTTTTACCATTTCCCAGCGATTGAAGATTTGACCAAGATGGTCAAACGCTATGACTCGCGGATCTACGAAAAAACACCGCTTCATTTTGACTTTTTGGCCTATCGCTTGGGCTTGGGCAAGGTTCCAACCAGCTATGAACTCAAATATGGTCAGGAAGAGCGTAGTGGGAAGAAAGATGCCTTGGAAGAAGAAGGCTATGCCCTTTTCCAAGCCCATCAAAAGATCGACAATCTTCCGATTGTAGCCAGCCTCAATCGGGGTCCCGTAGGGTATGTCGGTCCTCGTCCTATCGTGCTAGAGCAGTTGCAACTCCTCGTTGCCCAATTAGCTGTCTTTCATTCATACCATGATCTGACCATTATTCCGATCATTCCAGAAGAAGAAAAAGAAAGCTGGGATTGGATGCGCTGGTTGCCTCATGCGACCCTGCAAGATATGAATGTCCGTAGCTTTGTCTACAATCAGCGGACACGCGATCAGGTCTTGAACAGTCTCAACCAAATCCTCAAGCTCCGCAAGGCGCAAAAAGAGGAAGAAAAAGCCAATGATACCAAGATCTTCCACCCTCACTATGTGGTCCTCATCACCGATGAAACCTTGATTTTGGACCATGTCATCATGGAGTTCTTCCGTGAGGATCCGACAGAGTTAGGCTGCTCCATCATCTATGTGGCAGACGTGCTCTCATCACTTTCTGAAAATATCCAAACTGTTATCTCTATCAAGGACCGCAACCAAGGGCAATTGCTCTTGCAAGAAGGGGTTCTTCGGGAGCTCGACTTCCAATTGGACCACTTCCCTGAAGGCTATGACAAGGAAGCCATCTCGCGCGGCCTTGCCCCACTGAAGCATATTCAACAGCTTAAGAGCTCAATTCCAGACTCGGTGACCTTCCTTGAAATGTACCAAGCGGAAACTTTCAATGACCTCAAGGTCTTGAGTCGTTGGGAGAGCCATGCCCCTTACCAAAGTTTGGCAGTGCCGATCGGTCTGCGCGGGAAGGACGATTTGGTCTACCTCAATCTCCATGAAAAAGCCCATGGACCACACGGTTTGATCGCAGGGACAACCGGTTCTGGTAAGTCTGAAACCATTCAGTCTTATATCCTGAGCCTTGCCGTCAACTTCCACCCATACGATGTGGCTTTCCTCCTCATCGACTACAAGGGTGGGGGAATGGCCAACCTCTTCAAGGATCTGCCTCATTTGCTTGGGACCATCACCAACTTGGATGGTGCCCAGTCCATGCGGGCCCTAGCCTCTATCAATGCGGAGATCCATCGTCGGGAACGGCTCTTTGGTCAATATGGGGTCAACCATATCAACCAATACCAAAAGAAATTTAAACTCGGTGAAGCGACCGAACCGCTTCCTCACCTCTTCTTGATCAGTGATGAGTTCGCCGAGCTCAAGGTCAACCAACCAGACTTCATCAAGGAATTGGTCTCTATCGCGCGTGTCGGGCGTTCCCTCGGGGTGCACTTGATCCTTGCGACGCAAAAACCTTCTGGGGTCGTGGATGACCAGATCTGGTCCAACTCCCGCTTCAAGCTAGCCCTCAAGGTGGCAGACCGTGGGGACTCTATGGAGATGCTGCGGACGGCAGATGCGGCTGAAATCACTCAGACCGGTCGTGCCTACCTCCAAGTCGGGAATAACGAAGTCTATGAACTCTTTCAAACCGCTTGGTCAGGAGCAGACTACCAACCTGAGAAGGACCAGCTAGGAATCGAAGACCATACCATCTACTTGATCAATGAACTGGGCCAATACGAAGTCCTCAACCAAGACCTCTCTGGTCTGGATATGGCAGAAGAAATCAAAGAAGTGCCAACAGAACTGGATGTCATCGTGCAAGAAATCAACCACTTGCACCAACAAGAAGGCATCGCAGCTGTGGCCCAACCATGGTTGCCACCGCTCAAAGAGCGGATTACGCTGGATGAGTTGGACAAGGTCGTGCCGATCGAGGCTTGGCAAAAACGGACAGCTCCAAGCGTCCTGATCGGGGTCGCCGATATCCCGCAAGCGCAAAAGCAAGAAGCAGTCGCCATCGATCTGTCAAAAGATGGAAATATCCTCCTATACGGAAGTCCAGGTACAGGAAAGACCACTTTCCTACAGACAGCCGCAATGGATCTGGCTCGCAAGCAGAGTCCAGAAAATCTGACTATGTATCTGCTCGATTTCGGAACCAATGGTCTAGCACCCTTGACTCAATTGCCACATGTGGCAGACAGCCTCCTACTTGATCAGACGGAGAAAATCCAGAAATTCATCCGGATCATCAACCGCGAGCTGGATCGCCGCAAGAAGCTTCTGTCTGAGCATGGTGTCGGCACCATCGCCCTCTACCGTGAAGTGACCGGCAAGCAAGAGCCGACTATGGTTATCCTCATGGATAGCTATGAGTCTATGAAGGACGAGCCTTATGAGACAGATCTCTTCAAGCTCTTCATGCGGATCTCTCGTGAAGGTCTCAGCATCGGTGTGCACCTGATCATCACAGCTAGCCGTCAGAACAACCTACGAGCTCAGCTCTATTCCAACTTCAAGCACCAGCTGACCTTGCCACAAAATGATATCTCTGAAGTCCGCGGGATCGTGGGAGCAACCCCACTAGCAGCTACGATGGAAGACATCAAGGGACGCGCACTCATGAAACGTGATGAAGTCGATGTCGTCCAGTTCGCCCTACCAGTCGCAGGGGACAATGATATCCAAATCATCAACAACCTCCGCGACCAAGTCCAAAGTCTTAAAGAGATGTGGACAGGCCGCACACCAGCAGGCATCCCAATGGTGCCAGATGAGTTGACAGAAGCAGCCTTCTATGGACGTGAGGACGTAGCAGCTTTGTTGGATGAAGGAAAAGTACCACTCGGATTGGATCTGGAAACAGTTGAGCCTGTGACATGGGAGCTCAAGAAAGGCAACCTTCTTTATCTAACAGATAAGGAAGAGCAGATGATACAATTCGTCAAACAAATCGCCCACAGTAAGCAAAAGGTGATTGTGTTGGCGCCAGCCTATAATGAATTGCCAGAGATGGAAGGTGTGACAATTCTCTCTACGAAGGAAGACTATGTAGCTGGAATCAAGAAAATGGAAGAAAATATCCAATTGAGATTGGAACAGCAGAAATCACAACATGAAGCAACGATTGTACTATACAATCAACTAGAACTTATGAATGATCTAAGTATGGATCTGCAATCTAGTCTGAACTATGTCCTTGAAAAAGGGGCGCGTGCAGGCTATGCTACAGTAGCCATGAGTGGTAGCCAGTTGAATCGAAAAATTGACGAAGTATCAAAATCTATCAAACTCTACAAACAAGCGATCGTGGCTATGCGGATTACAGACCAAAGTGTCCTAAATGTTATCAATCGACCAGTCCGTGAAGAACCACTTGATAGCCAGGTGAACTACTATGTAGAAGATGGATTTGTAAGAAAAGTGAAAGTATTAATGAAATAGAAGGGGATGGATTATGGGATATGTATTAATAATGGATACCGAGGGAAAGGAAGCTAAATTAGCCTATATTCGATCTAAGATGTCCCAAATTGAGAAAGTCATTGCTGGATTAAATGGAGTTACAACGAAAGTTGATTATATTTTAGTTAGTGATGAGAATATTAAGGCGAGCTACCATTTAGCGGGTAAAAAATATCAAACCTTGACGGAAGATGAAGAAAACATTCTGAAGAATATTGAATCGGTTTTTAATAATAAAAGATCCACAATAATTGAGGAATTAAATGCAAAATACCGAGAGTTGCAATCCGAGGCAGCCATGTTATTATGATTTTTTGAAAAATAAGGGGAACTAATGTCAACTATTACTGTTAATGATATGACTCAACTTGCTTTGTTAGGGAAAAACATGAAGGAAGTCGCAAAAAAATATGAGTCAGGTATAGCTAATGCATATAAAAAATTCGAATTAAAAGTATCAGGAAATGAAGGAGTAGCTATTACTGAGTTTGTTAATAAGTTAAATCAAATTCAAAAGGTGGTATTCAATGATTATCCTTCTTACCTCGATGATTTTGGTTCTGTTATGGTGAATTATGAAGCTTTACTTAACGGTCTGGGATTTGAAAAGGAAGTTTGGTCGAAGGACGGAGGTGAAGGTGCAGAAGGTGTAAAAAATAAACTAATAGTAGAACAAAAAAATAAGATAGAAGCTATTCAGAAAAAATTAGATTCCTATTTTGCTACAGCTGCAACAATATTGAGCCAAGCGAAAATTTCTGTACTGTCTGAATGTCAAGATGCTACTAAAGAATTGGAACAGTCTGGTAGTACTCGAGTACAGACTGACGAAATTATTCAAGGGTATTTTGTTCAATTTTTAGATGGTTTAAAAACAGTTAAGGTAAATTTAGAGGCTATTCAAGTAGCGTTAAATCATGCACGATATCTAGGAGAGTTGGATCCAAGTGCAGTAGTTAAAGCTATTGCTGAAAAGCGGATTACTACAGTAGAGCAATTGAAAGCTATTGATGCAATTAGTGACGCAGGAGATGGTAAAATTGTTGAAGCTTTATATTCTTCTAATCCCTATAAGGATCTTGGAAAAGTAAATGCGACACATGTTAGCGAAAATATGATGACAATTGCTTATAGTTTCCTGTATGGGGAAGTAGAACGTATTCAAGAAGGTAAGACTGACTTCTCAAACTTAAAAACCTTTTTAGATGCTCTACAGGCACAGAATTCATCAGATGTAGCAACCTACACAGAAAAATTAATTAAAGGAGGAGATAGATATGGCTTATCGCTTATTGCACAAGCATTTGATAGTAAGCCAGAGTTTCCTTTAAATGGATCTGTTAAGGATTATGAGAAGTATAAAGAGGAGTTGTTGAAATCTGAGCCTGAGTTGGCTAATATACGTCACAAACTGTTCTTAGCAAACTCTTTGACGGGGTTGTTTGAAGGAATGAATGTTTATCAACTAGGAACAAACAGAATTCCTCAATCAATGGGAGAATCAGTGATAGCAAATGTTATAGATACGAAATCTCTTAACCTCACTGCTCAAGGACTAACTTTTAAATTGGTACGACATCAGGTTGGAAGTGATGGACAGGTAAATGTAAATAGTTATGACAAAGAATTTTCAGTTAGTGGAGATCAATATACAGAGAGATTACGTCAACTAAACGAGAGACGAAATAAGGCTGGACTGGAGTTTTTGTCAAATGTTATGAAGATGAGTGCTTCTGCTGCAGCAGGTCCTTATGGGCCAATGGCTGCAATGGGAATAACTGTACTTTCAGATATCTTCACATATAAGGATGAAGTATCCGATTATGTTGATGCTGCAAGAAATAATAAGGATTATTTTTCTGGGCAAATAGCTAAACCAGCAGGTGTGACTTTGGATGCACTTCATGCTGTGAGTAAATATTTTGAAACTTCTAATGAACTAGTGAAGAAGATAGATGAAAGTAAAGAAGGTGTAAAAAATAAATTATTTGATATTGGAGGACGTTCGGTTTACCATACAGTTGGTGGGCATTATGAATACAAATCCACCAGTTTCACACCTCAATATGATCTTCAGGCAGCTTTACAGATTCATGATATGGATAGATCAGGACTAAAAGCCCCAGCATTTCATAAAGCATTGGAAGAAGGACGAAGTCCAAAAAAAGCTTTGGAGGAAGTGAAATTCTCCCAAAATGTTCTAAGAAATGAACCAAGCGATAGTGGCCCATTCACAGAAGAAGTAAAAAATTACTTGTTAGGGAAGGGAGATAAATCAATTGATCAAATAGGGAGCAATCAAGTCTGGGAGGGACTTGCTGCTGCTAGTGATAAAAATGCACTTGTTGATTATCAAAGGAAAACCTATACTCGTGAGCAGTTAGCTAGCGATTATATTGATGTTTATCAAAAAATATCAGAAGGAGGATTTTAACTTAATGAAATACCTAAAGTCCCTCAGCTTTCGAACTAAGGTGATTGTGAGTTTGATTTTGTTAACTCTCTTTGCGTACTTAGCTTATTCCTATGCCTGGCCTAAATATGTTCAGTGGAAGGAAGGACATGAAGTACAGATTGTTAAAACAAAGGTAGAAAGAATCGAAACTTTTGGACCTCAGAATCGCTATGTTTTTTATGAGACAACTAGACCTAATGGTTCGTATGTTTCGTCTAATCATTTTGTTGCAAAGAATGCTAAATTTGTAGGTAGAGGATCTAATCAGCCGGTTGAATTATCTTTTGATGTCTACGACCTTAATCATTTGAAGAATCCACCGAAAACGATTGATGTGGTCAAACTTTTACAAACCTATGATCAGAGATATAAACTGGCCTTTCAGGCAAGAAGAGGATATTCGGATAATGGAAGGGATTATATGGTTCTTTCTTTGGTAAATAAGGAGAACGATAAAGATAAAAAAGAAGTCGCTTTAGATTTAGAAAGTGAGAAGATCGTACAGGCACTTCCTGAAGATAAGACGGAATATAAATGGGTCCCCTTTTCGTTTCCTTATACTAATCTAGATGACATAACTACTGAGTATGGTTTTATAAGTTATTATGATTTATCATATAATGAAGAAGATGATGTTAGAAAGGACACTAATCTAAATTTTATAAAGGAATACTCTAATTACTATAAAGATATGAAAGGGTTAGCTAGAGTAGAAATTAGACAAGGAGAATATAGTGATCCGGAAGCTATTTTCCAAGATATGCGCCATTGGTTTGCACCAATTGGTCAGGATAAATTAGATGTTATTGCAACAGATCCAAAGACAAATGAGCAAACTCCGATCCATACGTATAAAGAATACAGAGACTGGTACGAAAAACATCGAGATCACTTATAGAAGGAGATAAAATGTCGAAAAAGTTAATTAAATCGGAAGAAATTCAATCAGTTCAAGTTTATTTAGAGAATTATGCGGGAAATGGGAGCGATAGTTTTTCGGTTGGTATATTAGAAGATGAGTCGGCTCATGAATTAGATACCGCTTTAAAAGCTGTTGGAGATAGCGCAAAAGATCTTGTTATTGTAGTTGAAGGTCTTAATACATTTCTGGATAAAGTAGCAGATGCATTTAAAAAATCAGATAAAGAATTAGAAGGGATGATTGATGGCGGAATAAAAGAAATACCTTTTGGTACAAGATCTCAAAGACAGGATCACTTTGTTTCTGATGGGAAAAATTCTTCAGATCGTTTCCACCGTCGTAAAATGGTAGAACATATAAATTCACAATTCAACGATTTTCCTGCATAGCACATTCTTTTAATGAAAGTAGCTAACCCAACTCTTAATAAATGAGCTGGCTGAAAAAGAAACGAAGCAAAATAGATTTTAGAGAGAACCTGAGTTCTCTCTTTTTTCATTCTCTCAACTCCCTCCACCTGGTAACTAACTTGATCTTCAAACTAATTTTTCGGTATGATAGTAGAAAATGTTTTTAAATCCAACTCAATCACAAAAGAAGGGGAATGTTCCATGAAAAAGATGATGGTATTACTGGCGAGTGTGCTTGTATTAACAGCTTGTGCTCAGCCGAAAAAAGAGACCAAGGAGTCGACCACAAGCAAAACAGAGCAAAGTACAAAAGCCTCCTCGTCTGCTAAAGAGAAAAAGGGCTTGAAATTTATAGTTGCACCCCAATTCGAAGGAAAAACATCTGATTTGATCGAACTGGGTAAGAAGTTAGTTAAGGAGCATCCGGAGGATGGCAAGCAAGGTGAGATCACTTTGTATTATACAGGGAGTACCTATACTTTGAACCAACAAGAATATGCAGTATTTATGTTGGTCAACAAAACGACAACGAATATTGATCATGATGCAGAGTTTAAGCTCAATTGGAGTTATGATGGACAATCTATATATCAAAATCAGTTAGTTGAGTATAGTATTTCTGAAAATGGCACATTACCAACGCAATCGGCAACGATCTTTTTGCTTCCTTTGACTAAGGAGCAACAATCAATTGTTGAAAGTATAACAGATGGAACGAAGATGAGTCTTAGCATGTCAGATCTGATGATGAAGTAGGTGATGGGGATGCCTGATATCAGAATACTTCTAGTCATTGGTGTGGCCGTTATTGGATTTCCTTTGTTTGTCGTACTCTTTTTTGGACATTTCTATAGAAGAGAAGTTAGGATTAAGACCCTCTCGTCAAAGAGCGTTGAGGGAGTGGTAGTTGGCTATAAGCGGGCACAAATTGTAGCGGCTCCAATTGTAGAATACATAGTGGATGGTCAGACCTATCGTAATAGTCTAAAATATTATCGGGTGGTGCGGGCAACACTTCCTTGGAAAACGAATCAAGTGGCTAGCGATATCGATTTGATGGCACAAAGGATAACCATCCACACCAATTCTACAGACTCAGAGGGGAATCTTTTTCAAGATGCTTTTCCACTGGGATCGACCATGACGGTCTGGTATAATCCAGCCTGTCCAAAAGAATCATACGTTGAACGCTATGGTGGACTAGACAGGCTTTTTAAACGGCAGATGTGGATTGGAATCTGGATGTTAATTTTATTGCCTATTTTGGCAGTTGTGTCCATCACCATGGGAATGAAGTATAAATGATGGATCAGCCCTAACTGAATAAAAGATGAAGAGAAATCACCGCTAGTCCGGTGATTTTTTTGTCTTCACTTCTTCCTCGAATTAATCCTTAAATTGTGATAAAATAAGGGTTACGAATGTTTTTGAATGGTCTATTTTCCAGCTATAAAGTAGGCTACTCAAAAGCGAGCAAAAGAATCAAGATCAAGGGAGAAACAATGTCCAACACCTTTGAAATTTTAATGGATCAGCTGGATATGCCGCTGGAGATGCGATCTTCCAGTGCCTTTTTGCATGCGGAGATTCAAGAAGTCGTGGTGCACAAGGTCAGTCGGGTCTGGGAGTTCCGCTTTGCCTTTGCGGAAGTCTTGCCGATTGCTTTGTTTAAGGAATTGCGCCAGCGCTTGAAGGATGAATTTTCAAAGACGGGAAACCAGGCCACCTTTACCATCCAAGTGACCAATCCGGATTTTTCTGCGGATTTATTGCAGGCCTACTACCGGGAGGTCTTTGAGGATGGGCCTTGCGCTAGTCAAGGCTTTAAGGGACTCTACCAAGACTTGCAGGTGCGCGCGGAAGGGCAAGAATTGATCATCTCTGGGCCTTCTTCGGTTGATACGGAGCATTTTCGTAAGAACCATTTGCCCAACCTTGCCAAGCAGTTGGAAGCCTTTGGTTTTCCGCATTTCACCTGTCGGGTGGAGTCTGATGAGGAGTTGACAGAGCAAGAAGTCGCGCGCTTTGAGGAGGAAAATGAAAAGATCTTCCAAGCGGCCAATGAAGAGACCTTGCGGGCTATGGAATCCTTGGCCCAGATGGTTCCGCCACCAGCGGTTGAAGAAAAGCCGGCCTTTGATTTTAAGGCTAAGAAGGCTGCGGCTAAACCTAAGCTAGACAAGGCTGAGATCACTCCGATGATCGAGATCACAACAGAAGAGAACCGGATTGTCTTTGAGGGTGTGGTTTTTGACGTGGAGCACAAGGTGACGCGGACTGGTCGGGTCTTGATCAGCTTTAAGATGACCGACTATACCTCGAGTTTTTCCCTTCAGAAATGGGTCAAAAATGAGGAAGAAGCCCAGAAGTTTGACATGATCAAGAAGAACAGCTGGCTCCGGGTGCGGGGAAATATCGAAATGAACAATTTCACGCGCGACTTGACCATGAATGTCCAAGACATCCAGGAGGTCGTGCATTATGCCCGCAAGGACCTGATGCCAGAAGGTGAGCGCCGGGTGGAATTCCACGCGCATACCAATATGTCGACTATGGATGCCCTGCCGGAAGTCGAGGAGCTGATCGCCAAGGCAGCTGAGTGGGGTCATAAGGCGGTGGCTATCACTGACCATGGCAATGTGCAGAGCTTCCCACATGGCTTTAAAGCAGCAAAGAAAGCTGGAATCCAGCTGATCTATGGGATGGAAGCCAATATCGTAGAGGACAAGGTGCCCATCACCTATAACGAGGTGGATCTGGACCTTAATGAAGCGACTTATGTGGTCTTTGACGTGGAAACGACGGGACTATCAGCCATTTACAATGACTTGATCCAGGTCGCTGCTTCTAAGATGTACAAGGGCAATGTCATTGAGGAGTTTGACGAGTTTATCGACCCGGGCCATCCTCTGTCGGCCTTTACGACCCAATTGACAGGGATCACCAATGAGCATGTCCGGGGGGCCAAGCCCTTGGTGCAGGTCTTGAAGGAATTTCAGGACTTCTGTGAGGGAACCGTTCTCGTCGCCCACAATGCTACCTTTGACGTGGGCTTCATGAATGCCAACTATGAACGTCATGGTCTTCCCAAGATCACCCAGCCAGTCATCGATACCCTGGAATTTGCCCGCAACCTCTATCCAGATTTTAAACGGCATGGCTTGGGGCCATTGACCAAGCGCTTTGGGGTAGGCTTGGAACACCACCACATGGCCAACTACGATGCGGAAGCGACGGGGCGCCTGCTCTTTATCTTCATCAAAGATGTCGCTGAAAAGCATGGGGTGACCAATCTCAAGGATTTGAATATCGATTTGATCGATGAGAATTCTTATAAGAAGGCGCGGGTCAAGCATGCGACTCTCTATGTCAAGAATCAGACTGGCCTTAAGAACATGTTTAAACTAGTCTCACTTTCTGGGACCAAGTATTTCGAAGGAGTCCCACGGATTCCCAAAACCGTGCTGGACGCCCACCGCGAGGGCTTGATCCTCGGATCGGCCTGCTCAGAAGGGGAAGTTTTTGATGCGGTCATGTCGCAAGGTGTGGATGCGGCAGTCGAAGTGGCTAAGTACTACGACTTTATCGAGGTTATGCCGCCAGCTATCTACGCACCTCTCATTGCCAAGGAGCAGGTCAAGGACATGGAGGAGCTCCAGACCATTATCAAGAGCTTGATTGAAGTGGGAGATCGCCTCGGCAAGCCTGTTCTTGCGACAGGAAATGTCCACTATCTGGAGCCAGAAGATGAGATTTATCGGGAGATCATCGTCCGTAGTCTCGGTCAAGGGGCTATGATCAACCGGACCATTGGGCACGGAGAAGATGCCCAGCCAGCGCCACTGCCAAAAGCGCATTTCAGAACCACCAATGAAATGCTGGATGAATTCGCCTTTTTGGGAGAAGACTTGGCACGCAAGATTGTCATTGAAAATACCAATGCGCTCGCAGAGACCTTTGAGCCGGTCGAAGTGGTCAAGGGTGACCTCTATACGCCATTTATCGACAAGGCCGAAGAAACAGTTGCGGAATTGACCTATCAGCGAGCCTTTGAGATCTATGGTAATCCGCTCCCTGATATTGTCGATCTGCGGATTGAAAAGGAATTGACCTCTATCTTGGGGAATGGCTTTGCCGTGATTTATCTGGCATCACAGATGCTGGTGCACCGTTCCAATGAGCGGGGCTACCTGGTTGGATCGCGTGGATCCGTTGGGTCCAGCTTTGTCGCGACCATGATAGGGATCACTGAGGTCAATCCACTTTCGCCTCACTATGTCTGCAGTCAGTGCCAGTACAGTGAATTCATCACAGACGGTTCTTATGGATCTGGTTTTGATATGCCGGACAAGGATTGTCCAAACTGTGGCCACAAGCTCAGCAAAAACGGGCAGGATATTCCTTTTGAAACCTTCCTCGGTTTCGATGGAGACAAGGTACCCGATATCGATTTGAACTTCTCTGGGGAAGACCAGCCGAGTGCCCACTTGGATGTCCGCGATATCTTTGGGGAAGAATATGCCTTCCGGGCAGGAACGGTAGGTACGGTCGCAGCTAAGACTGCCTATGGTTTTGTCAAGGGCTATGAGCGTGATTTTGGCAAGTACTACCGAGATGCTGAGGTCGAACGCTTGGCTCTCGGTGCGGCTGGGGTCAAACGGACGACCGGTCAGCACCCGGGGGGAATCGTTGTTATTCCAAACTATATGGATGTCTATGACTTTACTCCGGTCCAGTATCCGGCAGATGATGTGACCGCTGAATGGCAGACCACTCACTTTAACTTCCACGATATCGATGAGAACGTCCTCAAGCTCGATGTCCTGGGACATGATGATCCGACCATGATTCGCAAGCTCCAAGACTTGTCAGGCATTGATCCGAACGATATCCCTATGGATGATCCAGGGGTCATGGCCCTCTTTTCTGGGACAGAAGTGCTAGGGGTGACAGCCGAGCAGATCGGAACGCCGACAGGGATGTTGGGGATTCCAGAGTTTGGGACCAACTTTGTTCGGGGCATGGTCGAAGAGACCCATCCGACGACCTTCGCAGAGTTACTTCAGCTCTCTGGTCTGTCTCACGGTACCGACGTGTGGTTAGGGAATGCCCAAGACTTGATCAAGGCGGGCATTGCCGATCTATCGACCGTTATCGGGTGTCGGGACGACATCATGGTGTACCTCATGCACGCGGGGCTCAAGCCTAAGATGGCCTTTACCATCATGGAGCGCGTGCGGAAAGGCATGTGGCTCAAGATTTCAGAAGAAGAGCGCAATGGCTACATCCAAGCCATGAAGGAAAACAATGTCCCTGAATGGTACATCGAGTCCTGTGGAAAAATCAAGTACATGTTCCCTAAAGCCCATGCGGCAGCCTATGTTATGATGGCCCTTCGTGTGGCCTACTTTAAGGTGCATCATCCTCTCTATTACTACTGTGCTTACTTCTCGATTCGAGCCAAGGCCTTTGACATCAAAACCATGGGTGCAGGCCTTGAGGCTGTAAAAGCTCGGATGAAAGAAATCGCTGAGAAACGCAAGAATAATGAAGCTTCCAACGTCGAGATCGATCTCTACACCACCCTTGAGATTGTCAATGAGATGTGGGAGCGGGGCTTCAAGTTTGGCAAGCTAGACCTCTATCGCAGTCAGGCAACAGAATTCTTGATCGATGGGGACACCCTGATTCCGCCATTTGTCGCCATGGATGGTCTGGGAGAGAACGTTGCCAAGCAAATCGTGCGAGCGCGTGAAGAAGGAGAATTCCTCTCTAAGACCGAGCTCCGGAAGCGTGGCGGTGTTTCGTCCACCCTGGTTGAAAAGATGGATGAGATGGGTATTCTTGGCAATATGCCAGAGGATAACCAGTTGAGCCTCTTTGATGATTTGTTCTGATGGAGGGAATCCATTCACAAAAGTTGATCCAGTTTCATCTAATTAAGACTTAACAGTAAAACCAGTAGAGATGATTTTTATGATTTTCATTTCTGCTGGTTTTTAGATATGATAGAATATAAATAAGTTTTTATCCAGAGACTAAAACTTTAGGAAGTTATATATTGAAATTATCAAAAATGATCGCTATAAATTATTAATAATGATACTCTCAAACAAGAGTAGGCTTAACGGAAGTAGTGTTTGCTATACCTTAATAACTTTTCGATATGGAATGGAGATAAGTA
>ERZ773196.356-NODE-356-length-28772-cov-4.778807_pt1 | contig 28772 bp, 23 predicted proteins | sample MGYA00581009_ERZ773196 | MGnify/ENA primary metagenome ERZ773196 (study PRJEB29015, sample SAMEA2738162) | human oral metagenome | biome: human oral; feature: human-associated habitat; material: saliva | place: China | collected 2243 ... | reverse complement strand
CTGATAACCAGTACGGCTACAGCTCTGGAAAGGGCATCGGAAAATGTTCCTCCATTCAAAAGAATCACAACAAAGGTCAGTATGGCAATGCCGATAACCGCCGGTACAAAGACACCGGAGATTTGGTCTGCTATTCTGGCAATAGGAGCCTTGGTAGCTGCCGCATCGGATACCATTTGAATGATTTGAGATAAGGTGGTATCCTTTCCTACTCTGCTGGCTTTAGCCTTGATAAAGCCGGACTGATTCAAAGTACCGGCAGAGACCTTGTCCCCTTCTCCCTTATCCACAGGAAGGGATTCTCCCGTTAATGCCGACTCATCCACAGCAGTAGTACCGCTTACAATGATGCCGTCCACCGGAATCTGTTCTCCGGGATATACCGTGAAGAAGTCTCCCTCCTTCACTTCCTCTACGGAAACTTCTGTTTCCTGCTCCCCTGTAAGAAGGTGTGCCTTTTTAGGACTTAAATTCATTAAGCTCTTTAAAGCATCCGTAGTCCGTCCCTTGGAAATTGCTTCCAAAAGCTTTCCCAAAGTAATCAGGGTAGGAATCATAGCGGCAGTTTCAAAGTAAAGATGATGCCCCAGTGTTTTTACCTGCTCCAGGTTTCCCTCTCCAAAGGCATAGAGTATACCGTAAAGGATTCCCAGGGAGTATAGAAAGGATGCGGCGGAGCCCAAGGCCACCAAAGTATCCATATTGGGGGCTAAAGCAAAGGCGCTCTTAAAACCGGAAATGAAAAACTTTCTGTTGATGTAAAGAACAATTAAACTAAGTAAGAGTTCCGTTAATGCCAATATTCCGGGATTGGAAAAGGCCTTTGGAAGCGGAGCATGGAATAACATCGGTCCCATGGAAAAATACAAAAGAATTGCTAAGAAAAACAAGGATTGAAGCAATCTTTTTTTTAGCTTTGGACTTTCAGTATCCTTTAGCGTATCCCCCTTATCCTGCTTATCCGATAGGGTATTGCTCTCTTCCGGATTCTCAAAACCGTAACCGGCAGCTTCTACTGCTTTTTGGATTTCATCTGCCCCTACTTCTCCTTCCACTCCCAGGGAGTTGGTTAAAAGAGAAACGGAGCAGGACTTTACGCCGGGGACTTTAGACACGGCTTTTTCTACTCTACTTTGGCAGGCAGCACAGGTCATCCCTGTAACTCTATATTGTTTCATATCTTCCTCCTTTCTTTTTCGACATCATGATATACCCCCATAGGGTATATGTCAAGGAGGGAAATATAAAAAATTGAAGAACTTGAAATATGATACCCTTCAATACAATATGGGTCTGAAAATGGGGCACGCTCTCGCTTCAAAATTAAAGGACTTGATAAAATTATCTCCTTCAATGTAGCAATAGGTCTGGAATTCGGGCACGCTCTCGCTAACTTCGCCTCGCAGCGGATACTAAGCGAAAAACTTCAGTTCCTTCATTTTTCGCAAGTACCGGCGGGCTTAGATTGCCCTTATTCCAGACCTATTCTACATTGCATGTACATTGGAATTCATGATTTTCAAGTCCTTCAATATTTCAGCTTTCCAGAAGCACTGACGGGCTCAGATTACCCCGAATTTCAGACCCATATTGTATTGCATAAGTTTTGAATTAGTAGTTTCGAAATTCTAAATTTTCATTTCTTTTTTAGAACTCTATCTTATTATAGGCTTCTCCTTTTTCTACATCGTATAGGGTGAAGCCGTTGTCTTCCAAAATGCCGTAGCTATGGGGGCTGTCTTCTTTTGGATAGCTGATGGAGCCGGGGTTCAGGTGATAGTAATACTTCTCTCCCCTGCTCTTCTTCATTGCCACGGGAACATGGGTATGTCCCTGGAGGAAGATATCTCCATCTTTTTGGAGGGGAAAGCTTTCCGCGCTATAAACATGGCCGTGGGAAAGGAAAACTCTGTGCTTTCCCCACTCCAGGAGGGCATAGTCCGCCATGACGGGAAAGTCCAATACCATTTGATCCACCTCTGCCTCGCAGTTTCCCCGAACCGCAAGAATTTCTTCCTTTAATGGATTTAAGAGGGCAATAACCTCCTTGGGGGCATAGTCCTTTGGCAGAGGATTTCTGGGGCCATGATACAAAACGTCTCCCAAAAGCAGGATTCTTTCACAGCCGCTTTTCTGATAAGCCTCTATCGCTAAGTTTGCATAGTAAGCAGAACCGTGAATATCACTTAGCACAAAATACCGCATCTTACATCCTTTCCGGAGCGGAGAAGCCCAGCACCTGAATACAATCCATAAGTACCTTCCAGCTTAGGCAAAGAAGACCAATATATTCCTTCTTCTTTTGCTCGTCCTCCTCTGTCAAGATCTTTACATTGTGATAGAAAGAATTGAACTGATTGGACAAAGAATAGATATAGGTACAAATCTTATGGGGAGCACATTCTCTCCATGCATCCCGCATCTCATCCTGGAAGGCTGCCAGAATTTTTGCAAGTGCCATTACATTTTCATCCCCGGAACTTCCAATGGGATAGTTCTTTGCATTTTCCGATATCCAGCTTAGGCTATCCTTCCAAGCCTCTCCCTTACTTTCCGCATACTTCCGTAAAATGGAGGAGATGCGGACAATGGTATAAAGAATATAGGGGCCGGTATTTCCTTCAAAGGCAGTAAATTTCTCCAAGTCGAAGATATAGTCCTTGGTGGCTTGGTTGGAAAGGTCACCGTACTTTAAAGCAGCTAAGGCTACAATTCCGGCGGTTTCCTCTTTTTCCTCTTGGCTCAAGCCATTATCCTTGGATTCCTCCATACGTTTTAGAACGGAATCTCTGGTCTCGGAAATCAAACGTTCCAGTCTTAAGACTCCACCCTCTCTGGTTTTAAAGGGCTTTCCGTCCTTTCCATTCATAGTACCAAAGCCGATATAGCTTAACTCTGTTTCTTTAGGAAGAAGCTCCGCCCGTCTTGCCACACGGAAAAATTGCGTGTAGTGAAGGGCCTGACGACTATCTGCTATATAAAGATACAAATCCTTCGGATAATGCTCTTCTCTATCCATAATGGTTCCAAGGTCAGAGGTGGCATAGAGGCTTGCACCGTCGGATTTCTGAATCATACAGGGAGGATATTCCTTACTGTCCCCCTCCTCCGTAATATCCACTACCAATGCTCCCTGAGAACGATAGGCTAATTTCTTCTCTTCCAGTAAAGAAATCAGCTTTGGAATATAGGGGTCCGCATCTGACTCCCCCTTCCACAGATCAAAGTGCACATCCAGAGCTTCATAGTTCTTCTTTAAATCCGCAACGGAAACTTCCATAATTCTTTCCCAAACCTTATGAAATACAGGATCTCCCTGCTGTAGCTTTAAGGTATTTTCCTTAGCTCGGTTAGCATATTCCTCATTAAGCAGATTTCCGGCCTCATCCTTTTCCTTGGCTTTTTTGGAGGCAAAGGGGTAAATCTCTTCCAGCTCGGAAATCGTAAAGGGCTTTTCCAGCTCTCCTCTGTCCTCTAATTCTGTGATAATGAGTCCCATTTGCAGACCCCAGTCTCCAAGATGCACATCTCCTACCACATTATTTCCAAGTCTTTTTCCCATTCTTTTCAGGGCTTCTCCGATTACAGCAGAACGAAGGTGTCCTACATGAAGAGGTTTTGCCACATTGGCTCCGCCGTAGTCCAGTAAAATCTTTCTACCTTCCTTTTCATGAAGGCCATTCTGCTCTTCCGTCTGCATCTCCTGAAGATAAGCTCCTAAAAATTGTGGGGAAAGCTTCACATTTAAAAATCCCGGCTTTACCGCTTCAACAGAAGAAAATAAAGGAGTATCTTTATAGCTTTTCTTTTCCAAAAACCCCTTTACCTTCTCGGCCAAAGCAATGGGATTCTCCTGATATTTTTTTGCTCCCATCAAAGCGCCATTACTTTGATAGTCGCAAAGGTCAGGACGGTTGGAAACACTGACCTTAGCTAAGTCCTTATCATACCCCGCCTCCACAAAGGCAGATTCCATAGCTTCCTGTAGTATTGCTTTTAAAGCCTGCATAGCGATCCTTTCTACAAAAAAAGGCTTCCTTTTAGGAAGCCTTAGTCTCAATTTTCTTCTAGGAGAAGCATTCTTCCCAGTGCTTATTCTCTACACCAGTCCTGCACTTATGCTCTGGACTCGTAGTCACCTGTCTGGGTAGAAATAATAATCTTATCTCCGATATTTACAAACAGAGGAACCTGTACTTCAACACCTGTCTCAACAGTAGCAGGCTTTGTTGCACCGGTGGTGGTATTACCCTTAATTCCCGGCTCTGTATGAGTAACCTCTAAGGTTACCTTCAAAGGAGGCTCTACAGAGAATACATTTCCCTGATAAGATACTACCTTAACGGTTTCGTTCTCTTTAACGAACTTCATGGAATCTGCAATCTGCTCATGAGACAAAGCAATCTGCTCAAAGGTCTCATTGTTCATGAAGTTGTACATCTCTCCGTCATCATAGAGATACTGCATATCTACACGGTCGATACGTGCTGCAGGGAACTTCTCTGTGGGACGGAAGGTCTTATCGGTTACACCACCGTTAATAACATTTCTTAACTTGGTACGAACGAAGGCAGCTCCCTTACCGGGCTTAACGTGCTGGAACTCCACGATCTGAACTACCTGTCCATCCATCTCAATTGTAACACCATTTCTGAAATCACCTGCAGAAACCATAAATCCTCCTAAATCACTTTTCTTTGGGAAAAACTCCCCCTTCTCTTAGGCACTTGGCCATTAACTCGGGAACAATTCTAATATAAAACAAATAAACATGCAAGCTTTCCTTCCGGAAAATCCGGCGAAAAAATCGGAATTTTCATAGAAAATCAACGGAAATGTCCTATTCTCTTCCTTCTAAAAACGATGTCCCCCACCGCCGGAGGAATGGCCTCCTCCACCGCTGAAACCTCCACCGCTAAAGCCGCCACCGCCACCGCTACTTCCCCCGTAGCTTCCGGAAGATCTGGGAACATAGAGCTTATTTTGTGAAATCAAATCCTTTCGCCGCTGGGCAATGATAAAGTCCGGAGCCATAGCCGCCAGGATAGCCCCCGCCGCGGCCGTTTCATTTCTCTTTCCTGTAATCAGCCAGAGGAAATTCAGAAGCAAAGCCAAGGCAGCCGCAAGAAACAAATTGCTGATCCAGCGCATAGGCGTCTCCACAAAGCGCCCCTCCATCTTGGCGTTCATCTGACGGAAAGCCATAGTGGCAGTTTTTCCGAAATCCCCATTAGAGGCGTAGCGGTAAATATTATCTGTAATGCTGTCTGCCACATGATTATTGATGGTCTTGTATAAGCTTCCCGAACTTTGAATTCTGATTTCCCGATTATACATATCAATCAATAAGAGACTTGCGCTACCGTTAGGAAAGGAGTCCTCCAGCAATTCCTTGGCAGTGGAGGTCGCAGAGTAGCTACCCTCTCCGGAAACAAAGGCAATATTTCCATACTTGGTTAAAGGAATCATCGCCTCCTTAACCTGCGTCTCCTCGGAAGAACTAAGTAAATCACTGTCATCCAAAAGATAGGCCTTATAACCGGAACTGCTGTTAGTATAAACGGAAGCTTGCAAGAGCTCATCGCTACTTAAGGCAAAGCTCTGAAAAGAAAGTGTCAGCAAAAAACTGAAAAATAGAAAAACAACAGCATATTTTTTCAGGAATCTTCTATTCATCACTTCACCCCCTTCTTGTCAAAAAATTCCGGTATGGAACGGGTGGATAAAATATTGAACTTCTTTATCATTAAACGCAGGGAAAGAATCGACATAATCCCGCTTACCGCACTGGCCAGATAGTAATATTCATCCTGTACCGGGTGCCAAAGCATAATGGCTAAGGAAAAGAAAACGGAAATAAGAGCATATCCTGTTCCATTATGCCGAAGAAGCTTCGCCTTCTCTTCCTTTGACTTATTTTTGTTTCCCGTAAGACTGTCTTCTCTCTTTTTGATTTTTGAAATCTGTCCCTGGGCCAAAACAATCAAGAGAGTGGACAAAGCCATGGTGTACCAGGGAAGATTCTCCGCCTTGATTTGAAAAAATAAATTCAAAATCAGGAATATGGGAATGGCAATCATCATGGATGCGTTATGAAAACGACTTTCACTTATAGGAATATCACAATAAACCTTACCGGTCTCTCCATTTACCACTGCATAGGCGATTCGATTGTCCTTTTTATAGCTCAAAAACCAAACCGGAAACATACCCCGCTCCACAGTTACGGATTTGGCACCGATTTTCGTCAAGGAGCGAATGCTTTCATTGTTTAACTGCATGTCGCTTTCCTGAAAGCCCTGCCTTCCCAAGATGGAGGACCAAAGCTGTTGTTCCACCATATGAAGGGCTTTGGGCTCATATTGCTTGGCATCCGCATCCGCCACATCACTGTAAAAGCCTAAAAGGAAGTTCGGACTGAATTCCTTTAAATTCTTCTCGGTAAAGGGGGCAATACAGCCGGCAATCGTATCATCAAAGCGGGTGGAGGCATCATAGGGGATGTTGTTAAACTTTCCCTGCAGCTGTCCGGAAAGGGCATAACGTTCCTGATATTGATAGCTTCCGCTTCGATATTCCTTTAGTCCCTCCAATGCCAAGGGCTCATCCACCTCAAAGCTATAAAGCCAGTAGGGAAGGTAATACCCCACAAACCTTTCCAGATACTCCGGATTTTCCAGTTCCTTATCATGGTAGATAGCGGAACGAACCTTGTCCTGATAACGCTTTTTACAATCCTCCTTGGTAAGCTGGAAGGGAATGATTTTCTGAGGCATCTCCGCCTGCTTCATTCGACTGGTAAAAACCACGGAGGAACCGCAGTAGGCACAAAAACCCGTACCGGAGAAATCCGTACTCTCTATCTCCGCCCCGCATTGGGGGCAGGTAAATACCTGGGTATCGTAGTACTCCTGTACCACTCCTTCAACGGTCTTATCCTTATCGTAGGGATTAAAAACGGAGTCGCATTGTTGACATTTCAGGCTTTGGGTTTTGATATCAAAGAGTAATTCTCCTGCACAATTCGGGCAACGGGCCATTTTTCCTCCTGTCTATTCCAATCTACTGTTTCTTAGGCTTTCGTAAATTTTTTCTTTTTAAATCTTTGGTGTTCTCAGTAGAATCTCTTCTCTCTTCGGTCCATTGGAAACCATGGTAATGGGAACCTCCAACTCCTTCTCAATAAAGTCGATATAGTCTCTGCACTCCTGCGGGAGATCCTCATACTTACGAATTCCGCGGATATCCTGCTTCCAGCCCTTCAATACGGTATATACCGGCTTAGCCTTTCTTAATAAGGGAGTTACCGGAAAATCACGAATTACTTCTCCATCGATTTCATAGCCGGTACAGATGGGAATTTCATCCAGATATCCCAGAGGATCTAAAACAGTTAAAGCTACCTGGGTTGCTCCCTGTAATGCACAGCCATAACGGGAAGCTACCGCATCGTACCAGCCCACACGTCTGGGACGGCCTGTGGTTGCCCCGTACTCTCCCTTATCTCCGCCTCTCTTACGAAGCTCCTCTGCCGCTTCTCCGAAGAGCTCGCTGACAAACTCACCTGCTCCTACCGCAGAGGAATAGGCCTTGGTGACACAAACCACATCGGTAATGGCATAGGGCGGAATTCCTGTTCCTACAGCCGCATAGGAAGCCAGGGTATGGCTGGAGGTTACCATTGGGTAAATACCGTGATCCGGATCCTTCATGGTTCCCAGCTGTCCCTCCATTAAAATCTTCTTTCCTTCTTTAATGGCAGTTCTCAGGAATAAGGAAGTATCCTTTAAAAACGGCTTAATCTCTGCTCTTTGCTTCTTAAACTCTGCTAATACCGTATTGAAATCCAGAGGCTCCTTGCCGTAGAGATTGGTAAACAAGGCATTCTTGATTTCCAAAATCTTCTTCAGACGTTCCTCTAAAATATCATCAAAGTAAAGCTCATTAAACTGTAAACCGATTTTGGCATATTTATCGGAGAAAAATGGAGCAATACCGGACTTTGTGGAACCGAAGCTCTTCTTTCCTAAACGCTCCTCCTCATAAGTATCCTGCAATACATGGTGGGGAAGCATTACCTGGGCGCGGTCGGAAATGTAAATCTTGGGCTTAGGAACACCTGCCTCTTCCAAAGACTTCAGCTCTGCCAGGAATTTTCCAATATCCACGGCAACACCATTTCCTAAAACACAGGTCACATTGGGGTTAAACACTCCGCTAGGCAGAAGGTGTAAGGAAAAACGACCATAAGGATTGATGATGGTATGTCCCGCATTGGCTCCTCCCTGAAAACGAACTACAACGTCCGCAGATTCTGCCAAATAGTCTGTAATCTTCCCCTTACCTTCATCTCCCCAGTTTGCACCGACAATTGCTTGAACCATACTTGTTCCCCTTTCTTACATTTGAATTGTATAATGCAGTGCGATTGCACCCTCAAACAGTTAATCTCTAAAATCTAATCTTTTTTAATCAATCTTGTAATCCACTGATACACATAAAAAAGACTGGGAAGAATCATGACACAGAACAATAAGGCCAGCATATACTCCTTTTTTCCCCCGGTGAAAGCCAGAAACAATAAGGCTATCAGGGCAAGACAAAAAAGTATTAAAGTGAAAATGGCTATTCCTCTCTTCATATCTTTTCCTTCCTCAGTATACAAAATTTAAAAATATCGCACAAGATGCTTGTTTTAATTCTTAAAGCTTGATTTCTACGGAAAGATTTAACAGCTCTTTATTCTTTTCCAGCAAGGGAGCAATATCCGTAGCAATAAAATCCTCCACCTGCTCCTTGCAACGACCGATATATTTTTCCGGAATCAAAAGCTCCTCTAAATCCGACTTTTCCAAAGGAAATTCCGGATCCTCCGCAATTCTTTGCAGTAAATCATTGTCCAGACCGTCTCTTTTCACTCTTAGGCCTGCCTCCATGGAATAGCTTCTGATTTTTTCATGAAGCTCCTGCCGGTCTCCCCCTCTTTTTACACCGTCCATCAGAATGTTTTCCGTAGCCATAAAGGGAAGCTCTTCCCGAAGATGCTTTTCAATCATTTTAGGATAAACCACTAAAGCGGAGGCCACATTGTAATAGAGGTCCAAAAGTCCGTCTGTAGCCAGAAAAGCATGAGGTACGGAAAGTCTCTTATTAGCCGAATCGTCCAAGGTTCTTTCAAACCACTGGGTTGCGGCGGTAATGGGAGGATTCTGGCTCTCCACCATTACAAAATTGGCAAGGCCGGCAATTCTTTCACAGCGCATGGGGTTTCTCTTATAGGCCATGGCACTGGAACCGATTTGCTTTTTCTCAAAGGGCTCCTCCACTTCCTTCAAATGCTGTAAAAGCCGAATATCATTGGAAAACTTATGGGCGGATTGAGCAATTCCGGAGAGAATCGCCAGAATCTTGGAATCAATTTTTCTGCTATAGGTTTGGCCGGATACGGGATAAACTCCGGGGAAATTCATTTTCCTTGCAATCTTTCTGTCCAGCTCTCTACATTTTTCATGGTCTCCTTCGAAAAGCTCCAAGAAGGAGGCCTGGGTTCCGGTGGTACCCTTAGAACCTAAAAGCTTTAAGGAAGAAATGCATTCCTCCACATCCAGAAAATCCAAATACAAATCATGTAACCAAAGACTGGCTCTCTTCCCAAGAGTAACGGTTTGTGCTGCCTGAAAATGGGTATAGCCAAGCATGGGCAGTCCTCTGTACTCCATGGCAAAGTCCGCTAAGACCTTCATGCAGTTTAAAAGCTTTTTCCGAAGAAGCTTTAATCCCTCCCGCATGGTAATCAGATCCGTATTGTCTCCCACATAGCAGGAGGTGGCTCCCAGATGAATGATTCCCTTTGCCTTCTCACACTGTACGCCATAAGCATAGACATGGCTCATCACATCATGGCGAACCTCTTTCTCTCTAGCCATGGCCACATCGTAATTGATATCCTCTGCATGCTCCTTTAATTCCTGAATCTGCTCTTCGGTAATAGGGAGCCCCAGTTCTTTTTCACTTTCCGCCAGAGCAATCCACAGCTTTCTCCAGGTTTTAAATTTAAAATCGGAAGAAAAGATTTCCTGCATCTCTTTGGAAGCATAACGGCCGGACAATGGGCTTTCGTAGCTTTGATGACTCATGATTCCCCCCCCCTTATTATTTCAAAACATCCGCCATACTATAGCTTCCCGGCTCCTGCTTTTCCAGGAAAAAGGCAGCGGTAATAGCTCCCTTTGCAAAGATTTTCCGACTATAGGCGGTATGATTAAAGCTAATGACCTCATCTTCACCGGCAAAAATCACCTCGTGGATTCCGGGAATGGTTCCTCCCCGAAGAGAAGACATACCGATTTCTCTCTTCTCTCTTGCTGTATCTCTTCCGGAACGGTCATAAACCTTTACCAGTGCTTCTCCGATACCCTCTTCCACAGCCTTTTCCAGCATTAATGCTGTTCCGCTGGGGGCATCCTTTTTTCTACGATGATGCGCTTCCATAATTTCGATATCAAAGTCATTTTCATAAAGCTTTTTTGCGGCAATCCGTAAGAGCTCCTGTAAAAGATTAATACCCAAAGACATATTACCGGAACGAAGAATGGGAATCTGTTTGGAAGCCTCCTGAAGCTTCTTTTCCTGTGCTTCATTTAAACCTGTGGTGCAAAGCACAAGAGGCTTTTTTTTCTCCACTGCAAAATCCAGAAGAGCATCCACAGCCTCTTTTACGGAGAAATCAATAATACAGTCAAAATCTTCTTTCACTTCCGCTCCGCTTCCGTAAACCGGAAATCCGGGGTGCTTCAAATCCGTATGGGAATCCAGACCGGCTACAATCTCCATTCCCTCCGTCTTCTTTGCTACCTCCTGCACATTTTGTCCCATCACGCCCTTCGCACCATGTAATAATACCCTCATCTTTTTCCTCCTTCAGCTCCGGAAAACCACTCTACTTTTTCTTGTTTATTCTATTTCATTTTTCCGCAGAAAAAAAGAGGGGCGGAAAAGAAGAAAATAAGAAACAGTTTATCCTGCATTTATTTTCTTTTCTTCACAGCCCCCTCTTCTCTATCAGGATAAAATCCCGTAGCGGCGCATTTCTTCTTTTAATACTTCTTGATGTGCTTCTTCCATCTCTGTCAAAGGAAGACGCAGTCCTCCCACAGCCTTACCTTGTAAATTCATTCCTGCCTTTACCGGAATGGGGTTCACTTCCATAAAGAGGCTATGAATCAAAGGAAGTGCTCTCTTCTGCTCTTCCCAAGCCCCCTTCACATCTCCGGCAAACCACTTCTTGCAAATATCCGCTGTCTGTCTCGGTGCCACATTGGACAACACGGAAATAACGCCGGAACCTCCGATGGAAAGTAAGGGAACAATGATTCCATCCTCTCCTGAATAGAGTAAGAAATCTTCATCCACTAAACGCATCAGCTCTGCAGTACCTCCTACATCTCCGGTAGCTTCCTTTACGCCTACAATGTTTTTTACATTATGGTAAAGATCTGCCATGGTCTTCGGCTCAATCTTCATACCGGTTCTGCCCGGTACATTGTATAGAATACAAGGAATGGAAACCGCATCCGCGATGGCTTTGTAATGGGCATACAGTCCCTTCTGGGTAGCCTTGTTATAGTAGGGAGTCACCAAAAGCAGTCCGTCAGCACCGGCCTTCTCCGCTCTTTGAGAAAGGTCAATAGCGGTAGCGGTACAGTTTGAACCTGTTCCCGCAATAACGGGAATACGGTGATTTACCACCTTCACAGTATGAGCAACCACTTCAATATGCTCATCCTCTGTAAGGGTTGCCGCCTCTCCCGTGGTTCCTACTGCCACAATGGCATCCGTGCCTTCTGCAATTTGCTCCTCCAAAATCTCCGTCAGCTTCTCATAATTTACGCTGCCATCCTCATGAAAGGGGGTAATCAAAGCAACGCCAGCTCCTTTAAATAATGCCATAGTTTCACTCAACCTTTCTTATTATTTCCTATTAAATCCGGCTCTCTTTCTAGCGGTAGGATCCAGAATCTTCTTACGAATACGAAGATTTTCCGGAGTAACCTCCAAAAGCTCATCCGTATCGATAAAGTCAATACACTGCTCCAAAGACATAATCTTCTTCGGTACCAGCTTCAATGCCTCATCAGAGCTGGAGGTTCTGGTATTGCTTAAATGCTTGGTCTTACAAACATTTAACTCGATATCCTCAGACTTGGGACTCTGTCCGATGACCATTCCGCTGTAAACCTTCTCTCCCGGGCCGATAAAGAGGGTTCCACGGTTCTGTGCCTGGAATAAGCCGTAGGTAACCGCCTCTCCCTGCTCGAAAGCAATAAGGGAGCCCTGATGACGATAGTTCAAATCCCCACGATATTCACCGTAGCCCTCAAATTCTGTATTCAAAATACCGTTACCCTTGGTGTCGGTAAGGAACTCTCCTCTGTAACCGATTAAGCCTCTGGAGGGAATTTCAAACTCCAAACGGGTATAGCCGGAAGCCAAAGGGCTCATGCCGTTTAAGGTACCCTTTCTCTGGGTAAGCTTCTGGATTACAGAGCCGGTAGCATCCTCCGGCACATCGATATAAGCAATCTCCATAGGCTCCAGCTTTACGCCCTGCTCATTTTCCTTATAAATAACCTCTGCCTTGGAAACTGCAAACTCAAATCCCTCTCTACGCATGGTCTCTACCAGTACGGAAAGGTGAAGCTCTCCACGGCCGGAAACCTTAAAGCAATCTGCGGATTCCGTCTCCTCTACTCTTAAGGAAACGTCCGTATTCAGTTCTCTGAAAAGACGATCACGGATATGTCTTGAGGTAACAAACTTTCCTTCCGTTCCTGCCAAAGGAGAATCATTAACCATGAAATCCATGGAAATAGTAGGCTCGGAAATCTTCTGGAAGGGCAATGGCTCCGGATTCTTCTCTGTACAAATGGTATCACCCACATGCAGGTCTTCAATACCGGAAACCGCAACGATATCTCCGTAGGACGCTTCCTCCACATCCACTCTCTTTAAGCCGTCAAAGGCATAGAGTTTGGTGATACGTACCTTTTTTCTCTTGTCCGGATTATGGTGATTCACAACCAGGGCTTCCTGATTCACCTTGATCTTACCGTTCTCCACCTTACCGATTCCGATTCTTCCCACGAATTCGTTGTAGTCGATAGTAGAAACCAGGAACTGGGTTTCCGCATCCGGATCTCCCTTCGGCGCCGGAATAAAGTCTACAATGGTTTCAAACAAAGGCTTCATATCCACATCCGGATCTTCCAGCTTAAGCTTTGCATAACCGTTCTTGGAAGAAGCAAAAAGGAAAGGACAATCCAGCTGTTCATCGGAAGCATTTAAATCCAGCATCAATTCCAGTACTTCATCCACCACATCATTGGGACGAGCCTGAGGCTTATCAATCTTATTCACTACCACAAGAACAGGAAGACGAAGATCCAAAGCTCTTTGTAAAACGAATCTGGTCTGGGGCATGGGGCCTTCAAAGGCATCCACCAATAAGATAGCACCGTCCACCATTTTCAAAATACGCTCTACCTCACCGCCGAAATCTGCGTGTCCCGGAGTATCTACAATATTAATCTTGGTATCTCCGTAGCTTACCGCGGTGTTTTTTGCCAGAATCGTAATGCCTCGTTCCCGCTCGATGGGGTTGGAATCCATCACTCTTACACCAACATCCTGATTGTCACGGAAAACACCGGACTGCTTTAAAAGCTCATCCACCAAAGTCGTCTTACCGTGGTCAACATGGGCAATAATGGCAACATTACGTACATCTTCTCTATTCTTTAACATTTACTTCTCTTTCCCCTTAAAGAAACTTAAAAGCCTCTTTAAATGATTCATTTTTATCTACAGTGCATTAACTTAGGAAGTATACCACCGGCTATTTTTGATTGCAAGGAAAACCACCTCTTGTCCATACTCCCCAATGTGCTTTTCCAAGGACAGATACTGCTCCTCTTCCATTTGCAGGAAGAGCTCTACTCTATCCGTGTAGCTTTTTTCCAAAATCCGAATCCCCATTTCCTGAAAATCATATTCCAGTCTCCCCAGTAGTGTGTAGGGAATACTTAGTCGGATTTCTTTCCCCTCTTTTCGTTCCAAAAGCTGCGCTTCCGCAAGCACCTGCTCTGCCGCATCTCCATAGGCTCTGGATAAGCCCCCTGTTCCCAACAAGGTTCCTCCGAAAATACGGCTTACCACACAGAGAACATTTTTCAGTTCTTTTCTTTCCAACCTTTGCAGAATAGGAGCTCCGGCGGTTTTCGCCGGCTCTCCGTCATCGCTTTGCTTTTTCTGCTCCTGTAAAAATCCTTCCCGTTCTTCCAGAAAAATGTAAGCATAGCAATGGTGTCTTGCCTCGGGATAATTCTTTTTACATTCCTGTAAACAAAAAGCTACATCCTCAAGATTTTGAAGCGGAAATAAAGAAGCATAAAATTTTGATTTTTTCACTTCCAGCATGGAGGTAAAACGATCTTGGATAAATTTCATGCTTCTTTTCCTTTCTCTTCTTAATCTTCTCGTTTTTGCTTTTCTTCCTTAGGCTTCTCTTCCTTCGTCTTTTTCTTGGAGGAGGGACCCTGTTCGGAAATAATGACCTCATCTCCGGAAGGTTCATCCTCATCCGAGGATTTTTCCTTTACCTTATAACGGAAATAACGATCATCCGTATCCAAATCCCGTAAATCCTCAGGCACCAACATAGCGCCCCAGGAGGTATGATAGGTACATTTGTCAGTGGGAACCGTACCTTTAGCAAAGAGCTCTGTAATCACTGCACTACCGCGATAATCCGCAAAGCAACCGGAAATGGGAAGCTTACCGGATTTTCTGCAAACCTGCTCCTCCACAATGTCCTCCGGTCTCTGGAAGCCCGGATCCGTCTTTCCTTCATGAATTCTCGTCATGATTTTCCGCCAGATATCCTTGTGGAAACCGGTACCGCCGTTATATTCCCCGGAATTACTATCCTTTAATACCTGATTATCATCGCAACCCGCCCAGATTCCTCCTACATAATAGGGAGTAAAACCGATAAACCAGATATCTCTGTTGTTACTGGTGGTTCCGGACTTTCCCGCCTGACTCATACCGTCAAAATGAGCTCTGGTGGAAGTGGAGCTTACCCGAACACTGGAAGAAAAGGCTCGATTGCTTTCCATGGACTCCCGCATGGCATCCGTTAAGAGATATGCTGTACTGGACTTCATCACCTGCTCCGGCTCATCCTCAGTGGTATCAATAATCACCTTTCCATTTTGGTCTTCAATCTTGGAGAAGAACTTAGCCTTCTGAAACCGTCCCTTATTGGCAATCACAGAAAAGGCTTGTGTCATTTCCAAATTGGAAACACCTCTGGTCAGACCGCCCAGTGCTAAGGCAGGATTGGCATCCTCCGGTACAAGAGAAGTAATGCCCAGGGATTCCGCATAGCGAAATCCGTTTTCCACCTTTACCGTATCCATAAGGCAACGAACTGCCACGATATTCAAGGAATAAACGATACCGTCTCTGATGCTCTGAAATCCAAGGTAACCTCCGGAATACCAGTTTTTAAAGGTTTTCTTTCCAACCGTATACTCGGAATCATAGTAGGTAGATGCCAATGTAGCGCCGTATAGATCGATAGCAGGCGCAAAGGAGGAAAGAATCTTAAAGGTGGATCCGGGCTGTCTAAGCACGTTAGAGGCTCTATTTAATGTCTTACTCTGCTTCTTCTCTCCTCGACCTCCCGTTAAAGCCAGAACCTCTCCTGTGGAAGGATCCATTAAGACAAAGGATGCCTGAGGCTGTAAAACATAGTCAATGCTTTCTCCCAAAATCTTATCCGAATCCACCACAACCTTATTCTTAAATTCCTCAACTCGCTTGTTGGCCTGATCCTTGGAACTGAACAAACCGTTAAAGTCCAGTCCTCTACCTTCTTTTAAGTATTTCTCTAAATCCTTTTCGCCGTAGTTAACAATGCTGCCGTCCTCATGCTGGATGGTTAATCGCCAGGTAATGGAATATTTCGCCGTATCATAGTTGTCCGGATTATTAATTTCCTCATCCACAACAGCCTGTAAATCCGGATCCTGGTTGGCATAAATCCGTAAGCCGCCGGAATAAAGCAGCTTGGTAGCGTCTTCCTTACTGTAATTGAGACGCTCCATAAGGCTGTCCACCACCTGTTCCGTCAGCTCATCGGTATAATAGGAATAGGGCTTATCGTCTCCTTGGCTCACGGAATTCACATTCTGGATTCTTTCATAAACCGGATCCTGCAAAGCCTCTTGGTAGCGGGCATCATCAATATAGCCCTGCTTTAACATATTTTTTAAAACCTGTGCTCTACGGATTGCATTCTTATCAGGATGGGTAATGGGATTCAAGCCGGAAGGATTCTTGGTAATCGCCGCAATAACTGTACATTCCGAAAGGTTGAGCTCCGTAACTTCTTTATTGAAATATCTTCTTGCGGCTACCTTTACTCCTAAGGTATTGGCGCCCAGATTAATAGTATTCAAATACTCCGTCAGAATACTCTTCTTCACTTCTTTCTTGCTTAAATTACTCTGATCCTCCAGCTCCAGGGCCAAATACTGCTCCTGAAACTTTCGAACATAACGCTCAAACTTTCCTTCATGCAAGCCTCCGCCGAAAACATTGTTTTTCAGAAGCTGCTGGGTGATGGTAGAGCCTCCGCCGGCAGAACTATCATCGGAAACCACACCCTTGATAGCACGCATAATGGAACGAAAATCGATACCGTTATGGCTCCAAAATCGCTCATCTTCTATGGCTACAAAGGCATTGATTAAATCCTTGGGAAGCTCCTCATAGCTCACTCTTTCTCGATTAGAGCCTTCCGTAACCAAGGTGGACATAAGATTTCCTTTTTTATCGTAAATCTTGGTAGCATATTCTGTAGGTCCTACGTGGATCTTATGAATATCCGGTGCGGAATCTAAAATTCCCCGGAACAAGCCATAGGAAAAGGAGGCTCCCAGGAAAAGACTTGCCAGCAAGAGAAAGAGGCATAGACTCTTAATAATCCCCGTGAGTCTATGCCAAATACGAGCTCTTTTGCTCTTCATTTCATCTATGCGATTCTCTATATTATACCGTGTAAAATTCATATTCTTCCCTAAAATCACAAGCTCCGACGGGATGCTCCTTACATTTCCCATCCTAAAATATATACCGCTCTATTTTAGCATAAAGTATAGAAAGAAAACACAGTATTTTCCCTTAAGCCTTCCAAATTCTGTCCGGCATAACAAATTGCTGTTCTCCCTGTGCCATAGGAGCCACTTCCCCCTGAGGGAAAACCAAAACCAGCTTTCCTTCTCCATTAATATAGAAGCTTTGATCCTTCTTTACCTCAGTAAAGCCTTCATCATCCTCTCCGTCTTGGATAAAGTAGGGAAAGTCTCCCTTCTGATTATGAGCCTTCATCTGGGAAACCACTTCCTCGGACAGAAGCTTCTGATAATCCGTTCCTTCCGGAAACAAATCGGAAAGCTGCAAAAGTTTTCCGCTATGCTTATCCATAGTATAATAATGGTTCTGGGTAAAGCTGTCTCCCTCCTGTTGCAAAGCGCTCAGAGCCAAGACATAATAATCCTCGGAATCCAAAATCACTTGAGAGGAAACGGACAAATTCTTATATTCACTGCTTTGGATTTCCTGCTTAAAAGAGGCAATCAGTTCGTCGGTTTTCTTCTCTATATCAAAATTAATAGCCTGAGCGGAATTAGCCTTTTCCGATTCCTTGGAAGCAACACTTCCGTCTTCCTTCCCATTAGAAGCGTTCGCCTCTCCGCTATTCTTAATCTCGCTTTCTTCACTTCCCTGTTCCAGCTTCGGCACTACCACCTCTGCCTTATGATTTCCGTCCTCGAAGGAATATTTCCGGAAAGTAATCAGCTGAAAATAAGAGCCGATTCCCGGTATGCTTTGCAAAGCATAGGCAGTTTCCTTCGATAGATTAGGCAGTAACATAAGCAGACAAAAGCAAGCCGCAATTGCAGAAGAAAAATATCGAATAGGAAATTTTTTTATTTTTTTCCTTGTTCTCTCATCTTCCGCTTCCTCTATGAAGCGCTCATCGATTTGAGAAAAGGCTTCTACAAAATCCCAGTCTTTCATGCGATTCCCTCGTCTTTTAAATACTTTGCCAAAGCTTGTCTGGTACGGTGCAGGCTGACTTTCACCTTGCTTTCCGTAACTTGAAAGGCTTTTGCTATTTCCTGTATCTCATCATGATAAAAATATCTTCTTACAAAGAAAACTCTCGTTTCCTTCTTTTGCTTTTCCAAAAACTGATTTAAGGCATCCACCAAAGCCTGTTGATTCACATGTTCTTCCACATTGTCCGATGAAAAATGCAAATCTTCTCCAAGCTCTTCGACGCTTTCCGTAAAGCCCTCGGAAAAACGCTTTTTAGCCTTCAACATTTTTAGTTTATTAATAGAAGTATTCTTTACAATTTTTCCCAGATAAGCTCTGAGAAACTGAGGGCGTTCCGGAGGAATGGCCTGCCAGGCCTTCAGCCAGGTATCATTGAGACACTCCTCCACATCCTCTCTTTGGGACAGCACCTGAGAAGCAATCTTTCCGCAGTAAGCTTTAAAATTCTCCTGCAGGGCTGTCAAGCCCTCTTCCTTTCTTTGCCATAATAAGTCTATAATTTCTTGCTCTTCCATAGTTCTCCTTTAGCTTTTTATGGGACTTAGAAAGGATAAGGCAAAATATTGATTTCTTTGTGAATTTTCTATTAGGCCTTCTTTACAGATAGGATGGTCCCGGTAAAGGAATCCACTTCGGATAATTCTCCGGTGTACTCTACGGTAACCTCATCTCCCTCTTTTACCTCACTAAGCCCTTCCGGAGCCTTATCAAAGTTCAGAGCATACTCCTTGCCATCATCGGTTTTAATGGAGAACATAAAGTCCTTAACTTCCAAAATGCTTCCTTTGATTTCCTTGGCATCCTTTGATTTCTCTGCCCCTGCCTTCGCACTTTCCTGTGCTGCGGAAGACTCTGTCTTAGCGCCCTCAGACTGCTTTGTCTCTTTTCCTCCACAAGCCATCAGTCCAATACTCATCATTAAAGCTAATACAACAATTCCGGTCTTTTTCATAGTAATTCCTCCATCTTTATCAATGTTTCGGAAGCGAATTCTTCCGACATTTGGAAAGACAGAGGAAATCTCAAAAAGGTTACAAATTATTTTTATTTATTTTTATGACAGCTTTTTCTCCGCCGATTCGGCCGCTGCTTTGCAGGGTTTTTCCCCGAACCAGGGTTTCACAAAGACTGATATTATTTACGGTACGATCAAAGAGGCTTAAAGTCTCTTCCACCACAGTTTTCTTTTCCGTAGCAAGCTCTCTGTGGATAAGATCCGCCGCATCCTTTTCCAAGGGACTAAGTAGTAAATCATCTCTTCTGGTTCCGGATTTTAAAATGTCTATAGCCGGGAAAATTCTTCTTTCCTGAAGTTCCCTATTCAACACCAGCTCCATATTTCCCGTACCCTTAAACTCCTCATAGATAACATCATCCATGCGGGAACCGGTATCTACCAATGCGGTAGCTAAAATCGTTAAGCTGCCTCCCTCTCGGATGTTTCTGGCTGCACCGAAGAAACGTTTGGGCATATGGAGGGCCGCAGAATCCATACCGCCGGACAAGACCTTTCCGGAGGATGGAACAATCAAGTTATAGGCTCTTGCCAGTCTGGTGATACTGTCCAAAAGAATACAAACATCCTGCCCCTGCTCTACCAGACGTTTTCCCCGCTCAATGGTCATCTCCGCCACTCTTTTATGATGCTCCGGCAACTCATCAAAGGTGGAGTAAATCACCTGCACCTTATCTCCCACAACTTCTTCCATCATGTCCGTCACTTCCTCGGGACGCTCATCAATCAGAAGAATCATCAAGGTCATATCCGGCTGATTTTTTAGAATAGACTGGGCAATCTGCTTTAAAAGAGTGGTTTTTCCTGCCTTGGGAGGAGAAACAATCATTCCTCTTTGTCCCTTTCCGATAGGCGCCAAGAGATCCAGCACTCTTAAAGAGGTAGGCACTCTTTTCCCTTCTCTTTCCATATGGATTCTTTCATCAGGGAAAATGGGGGTCAGCTTATCAAAATCCGGTCTTCTAAAAATGGCGGAAACCGGTAAATCATTCACCGTTTCAATATACAAAAGAGCATTGTATCTTTCCTGGGGATTCCTGGACTTGGCATAACCGTAAATCATATCCCCTGTTTTCAAATGAAAACGACGAATCATCAGAGAATTCACATAGACATCCTGCTCTCCCGGCATAAAGTTTTCGGAACGAATAAAACCATAGCCGTCTGCCATAACCTCCAGGATTCCATGGGCTTCCTTGGCATCCGTGTCTCTGGGGCCTTCTCTACGAACTTCTTCTCTGGGCACATTGTCCTGGGAAGAAGTGTCAAAAGACTCTTCTCCAAGCTCAGGGTTTGGGGCGCTTTCTTCAATAGACTCATTGGAGACAGCTTCTTTTACTTTCGTTGCTTCAGTTTTCACAGCTACAGTTTTCGTTGCTTCAGTTTTCTTTGCTTCTGTCTTCTCTTTATTCGCTACAGTCTTCTCTTTTTTTACTCTCCCCTTTTCCGCCTTCACTGCGTCCCGGTCTTCCTTCACTGTCGCCGTCTCTTCTGTGACAGACTCATCCTCCAAAGGGGACTTTTTCCTGCTTCTTGTTTTTTTCTCAACGGATTGCACCTCCGTCTCCCTATCCGCTAATAAGGATGCATCTTTCTTTTTTGCAGAGACTTTGCGCGGTTTTGTGCCGGCTTTGCTCTCCTCTGTCGCAATCTGCAGCAGTTCTTCTTGAATCTCCGTGGATTTTTTTCTTGGCATAAATACTCCTTTGATGGAAAAAATGAAAAATAATATAGAATTACTTTATTAAAATGAATAAGCTAGGAAGTTTGATTCAGGGGAAGCCCTGATAAGAAAAGAGGGACGGAAATCCGAGAAGATTTCCTCCCTATGTTTAGGATGGACCTGATGGGAGTCGAACCCATGTCCGAAAACGAATTCCCTCTCCTTCTACTATCATAGTACGCTTCAAGATTCCCCACTAGGATAAGATGCGCACGTCTTGTCCCAGCCGGTATCCTCTAAATACGCCCGGTTGCGGGAGGAACCGCAACAGTCGTTTCTCACAAAAATGAGGTCAGGATCTTCCCGTGTGAGTGCAGGAAGGCTGGCCAGCAGCGCTTAGGCTGCTAATGCGTAACTATCGTTAGCGTTTAAATTTAAGTTTGAAGTTTAACGCGACTTCTTTCGGATAGCTTCTAAAGCTGCATCATCCCCGTCGAAACCGGTACAAGCCCTAAAACAGTCTTATTGTACGAGGAAAATATCTATTTGTAAAGGATTAGCTTTATTTCTTTATCAACTGACAAAATCTTTACTCTATTCTTGATTCTCCATCATTTTGAAAGAAAAGAATTCTGTTTAATGAAAAATTTTAGCAGATAGTTTTCTATTCCCTCATAGAAGAAAGCAATAACTCCTCTATATTAGACAAATCTACATTTTCTCCTTCTGTTTTCCCTCTTCCGTGCTACAATAAGATTGTTAAATAAATAACCATTCCTTTTCGGAACACTTTTACTTAAAAGCTGTTCAAAAAGCTATGGACTAAGTTGTACAAAGAGTCTAGAAAGAAATTGCATGAAAGATGCCAAGGAGGTTCAAAATGAAAAAACTTAGAGAAATGAGAAATCCGTTGAAATATGTTCAGGGTAGAGACGCTTTGCTTTCCTTCTGTAAGGAAACAGAGTATATGGGAAAAAATTACCTCTTTGTCTGCTCTCATAGTGCCTATGAAGCCTGCCATGATAAATTAGAAAAAAGCTTCGAAGGAACAGATAAAGTTCGTCATTATGAAATCTTTGGAGGCATTTCCAGTGAATCGGAAATTGCCAGAATGCGGAAAATCGTAGAGGAACAGGGAATTGATACCGTAGTTGGTGTTGGTGGCGGTTCCGCCGTGGATACAGCGAAGGCAACAGCCTTTTATGAGAAGAAGCATATCGTCATTATCCCTACCGTTGTAGCCACCGATGCGCCCTGTACCGGTCTTTCCGTTATTTACCACGACGACGGATCCTTCAAGGAGTACCTCTTCTATCCCACCAATCCGGACTGTGTTCTGGTAGACAGCACCGTTATCGCCAATGCACCGGTACGCTTCTTAATTGCCGGTATGGGAGATGCGCTGGGAACCTATTTCGAAGGAAGAGCTTCTCTTCGTACCGAGTCTCCCAGTCTGGAAAATGCAGGAATTCCCGGAGCAGGAATGGTGCTTGCCAAGTACTGCTACGAGAATCTGAAGAAATATGGGGAGGCCGCTCTTCTTGCCTGTGAAAATCATGTAGTCACCAAGGCTTTGGAAAACATCATTGAAGCCTGTGTTTATCTCTCCGGTGTAGGAGCTGACAATGTCAATGTTGCCGCAGCCCATTCCTTCTACAACGGTCTTACTTCTTTAGGCGGTCACAGCGCTCCCCACGGAAATTGTGTAGCCTTCGGTACTCTGGTACAGCTTTGTCTGGAAGGAGTAAAGAAAGAGGAATTTGACGAGGTTCAAGATTTCTGCGTTGCCGTAGGACTTCCCATCACCTTGGCGGAACTTGGTGATTTTTCCGATGCAGATCTCCACACCATCGCCAAAAATGCCTGTGTTCCCGGAGAAACCATCCATAACCTGGCAGGAGATGTGACGGAAACAGAGCTTTATGATGCCATGATTGCGGCAGATGCCTTAGGTAAGAAGAAAAAGGGAAGCTGTTAAAAGATATAGAAATAATTTTTTTCAATTCTTTATCATCAAGTCTCCATAAGTACATGGATTATCACCGACATTATCGATAATCCATGTACTTATTTTTTATCGCCGGCTATATCATATTCAATGTGCTTTTTTATCGCCATTTAAAGTGTATTGTATAGCATCATTAATTGAGTCTGAAAATACATAAAATGCTCCATTTGGATAAGAAAAATCCTTTTCTATCCCCTTGAATCTCCACATTAAATATTGTAAATTGATAGAGAAAATTAAAAAATAAAATCAGGAGCTTTTATGAAACTTACAAAAATCGTCTGCCCTAATTGTAACGGCACATTGGATATTCCGGAGGGAATGAAGGAAGGCTTTGTAACCTGTAAATTTTGTAATACCAAGATTTACCTGGAGCCTCACAAGCCGGATATCACACAAAATATCCATATTGACAAAGTAAACTACAATACTCCCTATACAGCTCCACCCAAAAAGGAATCCCCAAAATATCTATTAGGGATTCTTCTTGCAGTTCTTTTTTTACCAAGTATTATTATCTTCCTTGCCTTAAGTCGAATTCTCTCCCCAAGCTCCAGCTTCAGCTCCACTCCCGGTGCAACAGCTTCAAGCTACTGCACTACGCCGGAGAACAGTACTGTAATCAGCTTTGTGGAACAGGTCTTCGCTAAGCCCGTCTCGGATCTTACTCCAGAGGACTATGCCTCCATTCAATATTTGGATATCCAAAAAAAATCGGGAAAAAGTGACAATGCCGCTGAACAATGGGTATTTTCTTATGCTGATAGCGTTAATGAAGCAGGAGAAGCTTTAGAAAAAAAGACCATTTTCCTCCCCTCTACAGACTCCATCGACGAATCCAGCCTTCAGGCTTTTACAGGTCTAGTGAGCCTAAATTTAGATGGAAATATAAGCTTCAGCTATGATAATACGAGCTATAGCCAAGATTTGAAAAATCTAGGCAATTTAAAGTATTATTCCGACCACTATATCTATGCCGCAGATTTAAAAAGGATTCTTCCCCATCCGGAGGAAATTTTAGGAATTTCCGGAGTGAATTTTTCCCATACTTTATCCACATATTTTTCTCAAGATAACTCTGAGATAAATATAGAAAAAATCATGAGTGAATTCTCTTCCCTGGAATCCCTTAACGTTCGTGTAGATGAAGATTATGAGGGCGGGCTGCTTTTTCTAAGGAACCTTCCCTCTTTAAAAAGTCTCTCCCTTAATATTTTAGGGAATGACGCGGTGGTTTTAGACCTCTCCCCCCTTTCTTCCCTCAGTAGCTGTACCGATCTTTCCATTACCGGCCCCAATAATGAGCCTCTGGACAATGTTAGTGTTTTATCCGGTATGCCTCAGCTTGAAAATCTAAAGCTTAAGGATATAACAAACCTAAAGGATTTAAGCTTTGTAAAAAACATGCCAAATCTCAAGTCCTTAAGCCTTGAAAACCTGCCCATTCTTTCCTTAGACGGGCTGGCCAATCATCTTTCCTTAAACAGCTTATATCTGGATTGCCATGATGTGGAAAACGTAAATGCTTTGCCTACTCTGACTTCCTTACAAAAACTGTATATCGACTATCATACCTTTGACGTTCCGGATTTACACGGCTTAACAGCCCTGGAAGAAGCCAATCTCCTGGTTTGGGACTTGGATAAGATTGCCCACATGCCCTCTTTAAAGAAGCTAACGGTTCGAAACTATATGTCCGATTACAGTGCCGACATTTTGCGGGGAATGAATTCTCTGACCGACTTAAGCTTTGTGGGATCCGGAATCACCGGACTGGTAGATACGGACTTGGGAAATGTGTTGCGGGAGCTTCCTGCTTTGGAACGACTGACCATGCTGGGAACTCCTATGGACCGCTATAAGGATTACACGAAAGCCCTTTCCAATATCGGAGTAAGGGAAATGTACTTTTTCCCTGAGGATGACAGTAATGTGGCGGACGGTCCGGTTCTGAGCCTTTCCTTAAGCCAAATGGAAGACGACAATAGTACGGAAATTCTAGCCCTGGAAAAGGCGGAGATTCACAATGTAGATGATGACAGCAAGAATTTTGATCAAAATGCAAAAGCTTATCTGTCTCATTTTAAGGCAGTAAAAAAGCTAATAATTCCCGGAAATAAATTGCAAAGTCTGGATTGTCTGGAAGGGCTAAATACTATTGAAGAGTTGGATATCTCCGACAATTACATTTCCGATATCAGTATGCTAAGAAATCTCCCAAATTTAAAGAAGGTAAAGCTGTCCGGAAATTCTATTGCCAATATGGAGATCCTACCGGATACGGTAGAGGTGGTGAATAGCATTGATTAGGATAATAATGCGAAAGTAATATTTAGGAATTATGATACTGATGCGGAACTATTATTTTGGGATTAGGATACCCATACGAGCTAATCTTTTGAAATGAGCTACCTAGTGCTAAGGGGATCCTTTTGCAATTAAAAAGCGTTCAATATAAATAGATTGACATAGGCAAGGAGAAATATGGATTTTTTTGATTATTATATGAAGGGAACGGAAGTAACGATGCGGCATCCTCTCTTTTTCTATTCGCAAGTATTTTTAATATCTATAGCTATTCTATGGCTGCTTCGTCGTCTAATCATCCTACGAACAGGGGGCAGTTTTTTTGCCCCCTACCATATCGTGGGAGATACTCTTTATATTCATGCAGGATTAATCTGTATCGGAAAACGGGCCATTCCCTTTTCCGAAATGCGTGCCGTCCATGTGGATCCTATCCATAACCGTCATGGAGAAAGATATTATGCTATTCAAATTCTGAGAAAGTCCGGGCTGCATAAGTTTTTCACCATTACGAATAACGAACAGGGCAAGGTGTATCTGGAAGAATTGAAGGAAGCTTTGCGAAAGCATGGCGTAGGGGTGCGATATCTTTCCAAAGAGTATTGAGGGAAGGACTGTGTTCGTCACTAATATTCGCTCTGATGCAGTATGGGGCTGTTAGGGGACACGCTCCCGCTAACCTCGCCTTCGCAGCGGTACTAACTTCAAGCTTCGCATTGCTCGCTTTCAGTAAGTACCGGCGGGCTCAGATTGTCCCCATTACAGCCCCATACTGCATCATTCGCTTCATCTTTTTGACATTTGCAGTCCTTCACTTCGCTGAGCTTCTGCAAATACCGGCGAGCTCAGATTGTTCCCATTACAGACTCTACTGCATTATTAGCTTCATCTTCTGAACCTTTACAGTCCTTTACTGTCCTGAATTACTGTAAGTTCCTGCCGTTACTTACTCAGGCTTTGTCTATACTTCGTAACGCTCTTCCCGGTCCATATTGTAAATGCTCTGAGGAAGGAGTTTTGCTCTGCATAGCCCAGCAAGTCAGGGTTGAAACTGAGAAAGCAAAATGACACCCTATGAAGCAATATCCTAGAGTGCCAATATTTCATCAATTTACGCCATTTGTCATTTTAAGCAAATATCAAAAGAAACTCTTCTCTTTCGAATTCTTTCACCAATCGGAACTACAACTGCTATAAATTTTCCTCAACTATTCTTTTTTTGATTTTGCAAAACTTTATATGGTGCTAAATCTTCAGAAACCAATCTCCTTTCAAACATAGGAATACCATACTCTCGTTTCATGGCATCAACAGTCACCACCCATTGTTTTCCATATTTACAGGCATCAACACCATTAACCAGCTTTCCATAAGTAATAGCCTTACGAAGGGTACTCTCATTTAGTCCCCATAGCCTGGTAGCATCAGTAAATGCTATAATATTATCAAATGGAGTTTGTACAGATTTTCCATTTTCAAAAAGTTCATCACAAGATAAGTCTAATTCATCATTCCAAATGATTCCATACCCTCCCACGTCAACTTCCACAGCAGAGAATAACTTAGGGTTTTCTTGTAGCGCCTTAAAAGCTGCCCATTTTGAAAATAAGGGTTTTACGTCATATATTTTCGTAATCCCTTCTACAAATTGAATACTTAAGAAAAAATTTGGAAGTGCACTGATCGCTTTAACTTTATGCATCATTTAAACAACTCCTTACTCTAACGGAGCAAGAGTTTTAAACTCCTGCGTATCCCACATTTGCAAAAGATCTATTTTATGTAGCTCAATCCATTCCTTAACCATAGTTAATGCCTTAGGGGGCAAATACCCCTCCAAAATCTCGCCAGTCTGGATTGTAATAGCTGCCATTTCTTCACCATACAATGCGTGAATATGAGGCGGATTATGTTCTGCCTGTTGAAAATACATTCTAATGATAATTCCATAAAATCTGGATAATACCGGCATTCTATAGCTCCTTTATATTCATAATATCCACTCTGAACAAAGTGTATTTTATACTGCTTATTGTATCACGTTTCCGTGATTTTTTGTAAATTAATTTCACAAAAGAAGACAGGGAATTCTCCCTGCCTTTTTATCTCTTAATTTCCTCTAGAAAGCTTTTCTGACAACTATTATAGCTTTTCCTTACTAAGCTCCTTCTCATACTCCCGCATATACTCTACAAAATACTCCACCCCAAGCTTTAAGACATTTTCATCTATAGCAAAATAGGGGCTATGCTGGGGATAACGAAGCTCTTCCTCCGGGAAGCCGGCACCAAGGAAAAGAAGGCATTTCGGCGCCTTAAACTTGGCAAAGTCCTCTCCCCCCATCTGAGGCTCCCAATCCAGCACATTTTCTTCTCCAAAAACCTTCGTCGCCGCTCTTCTTCCCGTATCCACACAGGCTGTATCGTTAATCATGGGAGGCGGTCCAAGGTGGTAGTCAACGGTTATTTCCGTTCTTGTAGCCTCTGCCACACCCTTTGATACACGATTTAGAATCTCCGGATACTGCTTACGAATCTCCGGGTTAAAGGTTCTGGCCGTTCCCTTTAAATGAGCCTCTCCGGGAATAACGTTGTAGGCATTGCCGGAGCTGAAAGAGGTAACACTGATTACTGCCGGCTCCAGGGGGCTGATTTCTCTGGACACGATGCGTTGCAAAGACATTACCAGTTCCGATCCGGCAACAATGGGATCTACAGTCTGATGAGGCAGAGCGCCGTGCCCTCCCTTTCCCTTTACGAAAATGTCAAAGGTGTCCGTGGCTGTCATTACCGCACCGTAACGAAGAGATGCTGTTCCTGCCGTAAGCTTACTCCAAATGTGCAGAGCAATCATTCGATCACAGGATAATGCCTCCGGATCCTCCTTCATATAGCCGGCTCCACTATCCTCAATGCACTCCTCTGCCGGTTGAAATAAAAGCTTTACAGTAACCGTAAGCTCCTCTTCCATTTGCTTTAAAAGCTTCGCCGTTCCCAGCAGGATGGTAATGTGAGTGTCATGACCGCAAGCATGCATCAAGCCCTCCGTCTTGGACTTCCAAGCACAGTCCGAAAGCTCCGTCACCGGAAGAGCATCAATATCCGCCCGAATCCCAATGACCTTTCCTGTAGACTTCTTTCCCTGAATGCTGGCAATGACACCGGTTTTACAGGACTTTTTATAGGGGATCCCCAGCTTATCCAGATATTCCATGATTTTTTCCTGAGTATGATATTCCTGCCAGGACAGCTCAGGATGCTCATGAAAATACCGACGAAGCTTCACCAGCTCTTCTTGAAAATCTTCCGGCATATCTGCTTGAATATCTTTTTGACTATCTGCTTGAATTTCTGCATGTCTTTCTGCGTGGATATTTGCTTGGATATCCGCTTCGTTATTTACTTTCTTATGATTATCCATTGTTTTTGCCTCCGTCCTTAATCTTAGCTTGAATACGTTTTCCTACTATTCTTTCTTACTATTCTTTCTTGCTATTCTTTCCTACTGACCTTTCTTACTATACTATCCTACTATTTGTCTTGCCATTTTCCCATTCTATTCGCTTTGAAAAGCCATGACAATACGATTTT